>Ga0255780_10005743_pt1 | contig 10413 bp, 9 predicted proteins | sample 071ome_32_FD_179978 | JGI IMG/M metagenome (GOLD analysis project Ga0255780, IMG submission 179978) | Coastal salt marsh microbial communities from the Groves Creek Marsh, Skidaway Island, Georgia - 071405AT metaG (version 2) | ecosystem: Environmental > Aquatic > Marine > Intertidal zone > Salt...
GGGGCAGGAGTTGGTGTAAATAAGAGCACCTGAACCTGTGCACCAGCACCGCAGCGTCACAGAGCTCCCTGTCCCAGACCGTGATTTCGTCTTCGGATAGGCGGGGCTGTTTAAGAAGCCGGTTTCGTTGGGCAAGGCAGCGTCGCACTCTTCTCCACTGGGCCACAAAAGCAGGTTCCACGTGGAACACGCCCCAGTCCATAAAGCGCCGCCTGGCCTTGGGCCCCCCTTCGAGCAATTGGAATGCCCCCGCATCAAGCACCTGGACAGGCAGCTCTCGTGCCACCTCGTCCCAGTTCGGCTGATTAACGCCATTGAGTCTGAGCTGGTGCTTTTGCTTCCTGGGCCGGTTGAGGCCAATGCTCTTATTGTCGAACGTCCGAGCGTAAACCGTCGCCGCGCTCTCCCCCTCCATGACGAGCGGATCCACCAGAGCGCTGCGAAAAGACTTGCCGGTAGCCAGAAGGTTCACGGATTCCAGTATGCTGGTTTTGCCGCTGCCGTTGAGGCCGTACACAAGGTTAAAGTGCCTTGATAAATCCAGACTGATTTCGCGTAAATTGCGAAGTTTGGACACCTCCAGGCGGGCGAGCGCAGTCATGTATGTGAGCAGTTCCTCACGAACCCCGGCTAAAGCCGCATGGGCATGACCACGTAAAGCGCATCGCTACCCTCTTCAGCTTCCAGCAGTGCGCTACTATTGGGGTCGGAAAGCGTCATACGCACATTCTTGCTACCGATTGTTGATAGCACATCGATCAGGTAACTGACGTTGAAACCTATCTCGATGGGGTCGCCCTCATAGTCAACGGAGACGACTTCTTCCGCTTCCTCCTGCTCGGGGTTGTTCGCCAGGATCTTCAGCTCTCCATTACTCAACATAACCCGAACGCCCCTGTACTTCTCATTGGATAGAATGGCGGCCCTGGAGAATGCCTGGCGCAGCTCTGAACAGCTTCCCAGCATGACCCGATCCCCTCCTTTGGGTAATACCCTGTTGTAATCGGGAAATTTGCCGTCCACGAGCTTTGAAGTGAACGTATACTCCGGCACTCGAGCACGGATGTGGTTTTGGCCGAAAGTAAGCGTTATCTCACCCCCACCCTCTGTCAGTAAGCGAGACAGCTCCATAATGCCTTTCCTGGGCAAAATCAGTTGCTGCGTCTCGGATAGTGCATTGTCCAATGCCACTGTTTCCATTGCCAAACGGTGTCCATCGGTTGCCACCAGCCGAAGGTAGTCGCTGGCAACTTCAAACAGCATGCCATTGAGGTAATAGCGTACGTCCTGCTGTGCCATGGCAAAACTGGTGGCATCGAGCAGGACCCGCAACCGATCTTGATCGATGCTCAATGAGAATGTATCTGGCTCTTCCTCAACCCGCGGGAATTCGGTTGCTGGAAGCGTAGTAAGCGTAAACCGACTGCGGCCTGACTTAAGAAGCAGCTTATCGTCAGCGAGCGTAAGGTTGATCTCGGCGTCTTCCGACAGCGACTTGCAGATATCCAGCAGCTTTCGCGCCGGTACTGTAATCTCGCCTGGTTTACCGCCTCCATCTACCACGACACGGCCTATGAGTTCGACCTCCAAGTCTGTGCCTGTTAGTGACAAACCATTGTCATTGAACTCCAAAAGGACGTTGGATAAGACCGGGAGCGTCTGCCGGCGTTCAACAACACCGCTTACCAGCTGCAGTGGTCTGAGCAGGGCATCACGACTGATTGTTAGTTGCATTTCGCTTTATTTCCTTATTTCTCAATATGTTACTAACTCGACAAGGAGCGCAGGAGATTATTATAGTCCTCCTGGATATCCGTGGATGTGTGCCGCAGTTTGTTGATTTGCTTGCAGGCATGAAGCACGGTCGTGTGGTCACGCCCGCCAAAAGCATCTCCAATCTCCGGCAAACTGTGGTTTGTCAGCTCCTTGGACAGGCTCATAGCGACCTGACGCGGTCTTGCAACCGACCTGTTTCGCCTTTTTGACAACATGTCGGCCATTTTAATCTTGTAGTACTCCGCGACCGAGCGCTGTATGTTGTCAATTGTGACCAGTTTGTCCTGTAATGCGAACAAATCCCTAAGTGCCTCTTTTATGAGCTCCAGCGTTATGGGCGCACCTTTGAAATTTGCGTGAGCAATCACGCGCTTCAGGGCACCTTCCAGCTCTCTTACGTTCGAGCGCAGTCGCTGGGCAATAAACAAAGCCGATTCATAGGGAAGCGTGACATGGCATTGCTCCGCTTTATTCATGAGAATCGCAGCCCGCGTCTCAAGTTCAGGCGGTTCGACGGCAACAGTAAGCCCCCAACCAAAGCGAGACTTCAGCCGTTCCTCCAGACCATTGATCTCTTTATGAAACCGGTCGCAAGTGAGAATGATTTGCTGACCACCTTCCAGCAATGCATTGAAGGTGTGGAAAAACTCTTCCTGGGAACGCTCTTTTCCGGCGAAGAATTGAATGTCATCGATCAATAAGGCATCTACAGATCTGTAAAAACGCTTGAACTCACTAATCGCATTTAACTGCAGCGCAGTCACCATGGTTCCCACAAAGGTTTCAGAATGCAGATAGACAACCTTCGCATCCGGTTTCCTTTCCACCAGGTAGTTACCTATAGCATGCATGAGATGGGTCTTACCAAGCCCTACTCCCCCATAGATAAATAGCGGGTTATAGGCATATCCCGGATTCTCAGCGACCTGCATGGCAGCGGCCCTGGCCAGCTGATTGGATTTACCTATGACAAAATTGTCGAAATTATTGTCAGTATTCAGGGCTCCGCGATGCCGTAGCTTGCCCTCAATAATCGTATCAACCGCTCCGGCATTCGTGCCCTCGGTCACGACCCTCTGGATAACTGGCTTTGCATCCGCCGGCACAGACCGGGAGCCTGTGGCTTCGGGGAACCCAGCCCCATTAGAGACAGCTTGCTTTGACTCAGCCCTGTCCTGAGTCGATTCCTTCTCGGGGACCGATTGGACAGTATTGGACTGATAATCACGGTGAGCCACATGGAGCGCGACCTCTACGTCCTGCCCGGTCAGATCTTTCAGGATTTCCTCGATCCTGCGGTGAAATTTACTCTTCACCCAGTCCAGGATGAACCGATTCGGGGCATACAAATGAACCGAATCACTCGCATGTTCGGCTCTGAGGGGTCTAATCCAGGTGTTAAATTCTTGTGAGGAAAGTTCGTCTTTAAGACATTCTGTGCATTTTTGCCAATGTGCTACTACCACTATCTCCAGCCCATCCAAATATTTCTTACACTTTATTGTTAATGTTGTTTTTTCAGGATTCTATCTATCGGTGTAGAAGTTATCCACTGCTGACAAGCCAAATACAAGGGTTTTTCCTTCCTATTTTTTACATTATTTTTCAGTTAGTTACGATGGCAAAGCCGCTTTTTAAAGGGAGAAAAATGGCTGAGGAAGCGCGCAAAAATTGCTGGCCTGTTAATAAATATGCTGTGGATAACTTGTTGTTAACTACTGCATTGAATTCATGGAACAAGGCCACGCGGCATCCGGGGCCATAAATAAAGATCCGCGCATATTGAACCCCTTCCAACATTGCAAGTTCGGGGCAAAACCTCTAGAATTCCGCCTCTTTTTTCGAGCCGTTTTCTGGCTCCCTAAGTTACTGTTAAATCGGACTTTCTACTATGAAGCGTACATTTCAGCCCAGCGTGTTAAAGCGAGCCCGTACTCATGGTTTTCGTGCACGAATGGCCACCAAGGGCGGACGCTTGGTTCTAAAGCGACGTCGAGCTAAGGGGCGCGCCCGCCTCTCTGCCTGATTTTCTGTTTTTCCTTCCGGAAAAGAGAACAGAGAATGACCTGTGTCTGGATACGACTACCCCAAGAATTCTCGGCTGCTGACTGCAGAAGAGTACACTGCTGTATTCAACCGCAACCAATTCAAGGTTGCTAACCGATACTTTCTTATTCTTGCCCTGCAACAAAAAGATTGTAACCCTCGCCTGGGAACCGTGGTCGCCAAAAAGAATATTGCAACTGCGGTTCAGCGAAATCGAATCAAGCGAATTATTCGAGAATCATTCAGGCACCAACAAGGCTCTCTCGCCAACCTGGACCTCGTTGTTCTGGTTCGCAAGGGCGCTGAACAGTTGCAAAACAAAGAAATAAGCAACAGCCTTTTGCGCCTCTGGCAAGACTTGGGAAGAAAGGTCTCTATAAGAGCAGCAGAACAGACCAATGCTTAACAAAGCCCTGATCAGTCTTATTACTGTATATCAAAACACATTCAGTGCCTTGATGGGTACGCGCTGCCGCTTCTATCCAAGCTGTTCACACTATACAAAAGAAGCTATTGAGATCCATGGTGGTATTCAGGGTACTTACCTCGGCGTGAAAAGAATCATTCGCTGCCACCCGTGGCACGAAGGTGGATACGACCCGGTTCCTGGCCATATCGAAGATGTAGCAGAGAAGTAAGTATGGACATTACACGTTTTGCACTTTACACAGCGCTGGCCATCATTACGTACTTGTTATTACTAGCATGGCAAGAAGACTATCCGCCGGTTGTAGACAACGGGGGAGGTTCATCAGAATTCGTTGAACTCTCAGAGGTCGGCTCATCCACTACGACATCGCTTGCTACCGCAAGCAACGATTTACCAGCGGGTGTCCCCAATACACCAACTTCTTCGGCAACCTACAATGCACAAGCTTCTTCACAAGCACAGACGCCTATAATAGAAGAAGTAACAAATTCAGAATTTTCACTTGTTACTGTTCGTACAGATACACTCGAACTGGTAATTGATCTCAATGGCGGTGACATAGTCACTCTCGCCCTGCCTCTCTACCTTAGGCAGTTAAACGTCCCGGATGATCCATTCGTTCTTTTGGAACAGAACAGAACGCGTAATTACGTTGCCCAAAGTGGCTTGATAGGAAGAGATGGGATCGATGCACCCAGCAGGGCTCGTTATCAATCCACTACCCGATCTTTTCAACTGCAAGAGTCACAAGACTCATTATCGGTAGATCTTTTTACGACTACTGACAGTGGTGTACAAATCACGAAGCGATACACCTTTAATCGAGGTTCCTACCTGATTGATGTCAGCTTCATTATTAACAATTCAAGCAGCAACGATTTCAGAGCCAACGCCTTCGGCCAGTTAAAGCGCGACAACTTCGATGATCCGAGTAGTTCTGGTGGATTTGGCAGGACATACCTCGGCTACGTGTCTACAAACGAAGAAGATCCCTATATTGAAATCGATTTCGACGACATAGACGACGGTGCAAACTCCTTCGAAACCCTGGGAGGCTGGATAGGCTTTAGTCAACATTACTTCATCAGTGCCTGGGTTCCCGACAGCAACTCGGTAAACCGCTACACAACCAGAAAGAACAATCTAAACCAGTATTTTGGAGAATTCACAGGTTCAGCCATTGATGTGCCTGCCAATGGCAGCGCCAGCTATCAGATGCAATTCTACGCCGGACCAAAAGACCAATATGTACTGGCAGGCATTTCTCCTAATCTCGATCTAACGATCGACTACAGCTTTCTATGGTTCCTCGCCGCTCCCATCTACTGGCTTCTTCGACAGATCGATTCGTTTATCGGTAACTACGGCCTCTCGATTATCGTACTCACAATAATTGTTAAAGGTGCGTTCTATAAATTGTCCGAGACACAGTACAAATCCATGGCGGGAATGCGCAGGCTAATGCCGAAGATGCAACAGCTGAAAGAAAGTTACGGTGACGACCGAATGAAACTTCAGCAGGCCACCATGGAGCTCTACAAGAAAGAAAAGATCAATCCATTTGGTGGTTGCTTACCGATGCTAGTACAGATGCCGGTTTTCATTGCGCTATATTGGGTGTTGCTTGAAAGTGTCGAATTACGACATGCTCCCTTCATTTTGTGGTTACAAGATCTTTCAGTACGAGACCCTTTCTTCATACTTCCCCTGCTGATGGGCGCAACCATGTATTTGCAGACCACCTTGAGCCCAGCCCCAGCTGACCCAATGCAGGCCAAAGTGATGAAGCTGATGCCCATCATGATGACCGTTTTATTCCTCTGGTTTCCGGCAGGCCTTGTGCTTTACTGGCTCACTAATGGCTTGCTCGGTATCCTGCAGCAGTGGTACATCACTCGCAAAATCGAAGCAGCCTATGAGGCGAAAGCAGCCAAATAGGTTTTGCACCCGTGCGCTGCAATTGTTGGAAACCCTGCCGAGTGATTTCCACACTTCTCTGATCCCTGGGTAAACCGCATGCTCCAGCAGGACACAGATACCATCTGCGCCATCGCCACCCCAGCAGGTCGGGGGGGTATCGGCATAATCAGGGTCTCTGGCCCCAAGGCAGCAGAAATCTGTGCGCAAATCACCGGTTCTCTAGCGCCAGCCAGATTGGCCACCCGGGCGAATTTTCGAGATGACGATTCCACTGTCATTGACCAGGGCTTGGTCCTCTATTTCCCAGCGCCGAATTCCTTCACCGGAGAAGATGTCCTCGAGCTTCAAGGGCATGGTGGTCCTCATGTACTGCATGCCGTGCTCTCGAGGACTCAACAATTAGGTGCCCGCCTGGCACGGCCGGGAGAGTTCACAGAGCGGGCGTTTCTCAATGGCAAAGTAGATCTACTCCAGGCTGAAGCTGTAGCCGATCTCATAGACGCCAGTTCACAACAGGCCGCCAGATCTGCCATGAGAACCCTACAGGGTGTGTTTTCGGCTAAGGTGAACGAGATCGTTAACAGCCTGACCCGAATCCGGGTAAACGTCGAGGCCGCCATCGATTTCAGCGACGAAGACATCGATATTCTGGAGCGAAGTGGTGTCGCGACCGAATTGGCTGCATTGCTGGCGGCAATGCAGTCACTGTTTCGAGAGGCCGAGCAAGGCGCCCTGCTCAAAGAAGGAATCCACCTGGTCCTGGCTGGTACCCCTAACGTTGGTAAATCCAGCCTGATGAATGCCCTGTGTGGCAATGAGTTTGCGATTGTAACGGACATTCCCGGCACCACCCGCGACCTGCTAAGAGAACAACTTAATATCGATGGCCTACCAATAACGATTACTGATACCGCCGGCTTGCGTGTCAGCCAAGATCCTGTTGAGCAGGAAGGTGTGCGTCGGGCAACGAAGGTAATCAACGAAGCCGATCGCATCTTCCTGGTCATTGATGGCGAGCGCGAGCAAACCCCCGCCGATGAGGCGGGACAGCGATATATCCCTGACACGTGGATGGAGACACTGCTGGGGGGGCTCGGCGAGCAGGATGCAATGAACCTCCTTCGGCGTACGTCCATCATCCTAAACAAGATCGATTTGCTCTCTGATTCCGAACCCCGCCAATACACCACAGCCTATAAAGATATTAGCCTCAAATTATTCAGGGTATCCGCGAAACAGGGGCTGGGTCTGGATTTGCTCCGAGATGACATAAAACGAAGCGTTGGCTACTCGGCGCCGGATGGTAGCGCCTTCCTGGCCAGACAACGTCACTTGATTGCCCTCGAAGAAGCATACGGATACCTGGAGAAGGCGAATTCTGGAGTAAGTAAACACTTACACCTAGAGCTTGTCGCTGAAGATTTGCGACTTGCTCAGCAGACGCTGGGGAAGATAACCGGCGAGGTATCCAGTGACGATCTGCTCGGAGAGATTTTTTCCAGTTTTTGCATCGGTAAATGACTCCCCAGGACCCCGGTGCACAAGCAACGGATAGTCTTATGCCCTTGAAATGCGTTAATACACGCTCTACCCACAGCTTGTTACCGAAAACAGAATTCCAGTAGACATAAAGGACATCATGTTGACAACTCGCGCTCTGGGGTGGGTAGCCATTGAATAATTGCCAGGCTTATACACTCCAGGCCTCGACACTGCCTTCGCTTCTGAAAGCATTCACAATGGCTCCAACGGCTATACAGTCGAAATACAGACTTTATGAACCACCTTATTATCGCCTGAAGCCCAGTAAATACGCTGGCTACAGAGGGTTTTCAACAGGCGGAAGCAAGCCCTATAACAACAATAACTAAACCCTATTCCCATACTATTAACTAATAATTATTTTATTTAATTTTTAATGTTGAACTCACCGTCTAACGAATTACTTGAATGATTCCCTTTTGCGGTCGTATCTATATACTGCTCCTCCCCTGATTTGAACCAGACTTAACATGAAGCACACTGAAGAATTTGATGTCATCGTTGTAGGTGGCGGCCATGCCGGCACTGAGGCGGCCCTGGCCTCTGCTCGGCTTGGTGTGCGCACGCTACTGGTAACTCACAGCATCGAAACCCTGGGTCAGATGTCCTGCAACCCGGCTATTGGCGGTATTGGCAAGAGTCATCTGGTTAAGGAGATCGATGCCCTCGGTGGAGCCATGGCGCAGGCCATAGATAGAGCCGGAATCCAGTTTCGCATTCTCAATGCCAGCAAGGGACCGGCGGTTAGAGCTACTCGTGCCCAGGCAGACAGAGTCCTGTATAAAGCAGCGATTCGGGAAACCCTGGAGAGCCAGCCAAACTTGACCTTGTTTCAACAGGCTGTAGATGACCTGATCATCGAGGGCGGTCGCGTTCAGGGTGTACGCACGCAAATGGGGTTGGACATCCGCGCCAGAAAAGTTGTAATGACAACTGGCACCTTCCTTGGTGGAAAAATTCACATTGGCCTGGCGAATAGCAGCGGCGGCAGGGCTGGCGATCAGCCTTCCAATGCGCTTGCTCAACGCCTTCGAGAACTTCCCTTCCGGGTTGAGAGGTTGAAGACAGGCACTCCACCTCGAATCGACGCGAGAACTGTCGATTTTTCGGTCATGGAAATCCAGTATGGAGACACGCCACTCCCCGTCATGTCTTTTTTAGGCAGCGTCGATCAGCATCCGCAACAGGTACCTTGTTATATAACCTCTACCAATGAGCGCTGTCATGAAATTATCCGTGGTGGACTGGATAGGTCTCCCATGTACACCGGGGTGATCGAAGGCACCGGACCGCGCTATTGTCCATCGATAGAGGACAAGGTAATGCGATTCGCTGACAAGTCTTCCCACCAGATTTTCGTTGAACCTGAAGGCTTGCATACCAACGAGCTTTATCCCAATGGCATATCAACCAGCTTGCCGTTCGATGTTCAGGTAGAGATGATTCACAACATCAAGGGCTTTGAGAACGCGCATATAACCCGACCGGGTTATGCTATTGAATACGATTTCTTTGATCCAAGAGACCTCAAGTATTCCCTGGAAACGAAGTTTGTTGAGGGCTTGTATTTCGCCGGTCAGATTAATGGAACGACAGGTTACGAAGAGGCTGCGGCTCAGGGATTATTGGCTGGTCTGAATGCTGCTCTGTCCGTACAGGAAAAAGAATCCTGGTGCCCGCGCCGCGATCAGGCCTATATAGGCGTTCTCGTGGATGACCTGATTACGCTTGGTACAAATGAACCTTACCGCATGTTTACTTCACGAGCCGAATACAGACTGACTTTGCGTGAAGACAATGCAGATCTGCGATTAACCGAGAAAGGCCGAGAGCTGGGATTAATATATGATGAGCGCTGGCAATTCTTTACCGAAAAGTGCGAATTAATAGAGCAGGAGTTAGCAACCCTGAGAAATACCTGGGTTCAGGCAGAGAGTGAATCGGCTGCTCGAATCAATAAGCTACTTGAAAAACCATTGAGCAGGGAGTATCGACTCTCTGAACTCCTGGCGCGGCCGGGAATGAGCTATGAATCGTTAATGACAGCGTTTACAGGCGACGAGGGCATTGCCGCAGAAGCGATTGCACCTAACAGTCGGGCTGCGCAGGCGAAGCAGCAGGCCGAGACCCAAATCAAGTACCAGGGCTATATCGATCGACAGACAGAAGAGATTGAACGACTGAAGCGCCAGGAAAATACGGCTATCCCAGCTGATATTGATTACAGTGACATGCAGGGGCTTTCAAACGAACTCAGGCAAAAACTGGCTGCAGCACAACCCGAGAATATAGGCAGAGCTTCAAGAATTTCTGGCATGACTCCGGCTGCAATTTCACTGTTACTCATTCACGTGAAGAAACACCAGGGTTTGCGCCGCCAGACGGGCTAGGAAGGCTGGATACACTTGCACTCTATCTCTGATCAGCTGGAAAGCGGCCTTAAAGCCTTACAGGTACCTGCTACACCTCAACAACAACACCTGTTACTGGACTATCTTCAACTCCTGAAGAAGTGGAATAAAACTTACAACCTGGTTGCCGATGCTAGCGACTCGGTTTTGCTCTACCGTCACTTACTCGATTCCATTGCTATCGCCCCCTATGTAAATGCTCTCTCGGTACTGGATGTTGGGGCCGGTGGTGGCTTTCCCGGAGTCCCCCTGGCGATACTTAAACCCACTACCAGATTTATCCTTGTG
>Ga0255780_10005745_pt1 | contig 10412 bp, 6 predicted proteins | sample 071ome_32_FD_179978 | JGI IMG/M metagenome (GOLD analysis project Ga0255780, IMG submission 179978) | Coastal salt marsh microbial communities from the Groves Creek Marsh, Skidaway Island, Georgia - 071405AT metaG (version 2) | ecosystem: Environmental > Aquatic > Marine > Intertidal zone > Salt...
CCAGGCGATTGGATGTTGGAGAAGTGCGCCAACTACTCGGCGGCGGGGTCGAATCAATTCTACGACATGCGATGGAAGTTGAGCGGTTACGACGTGATAGATCCTGAGAATAGCGAGAGGTTGGACAAATCAGGTTTTAGAGACTTTGAGAGCGCGAAGGAGACTTGGAAAAGAGTGGAACAGATTTTGTTCAGCGAACGATTCCAGAATCTCGTTTACGACAAGCTGAAATTACCCGAAGAGTTCAGAGAGAAGATGGTGACTGGTAACGTGCCGACAGATTTTAGGTTGCAAACGGACAAGATGGGCGCGAACGGCTACGCGATTGGAGTACATCCAGATACGCCGAAGAAGTTAGCGACTATGCAATTTTATCTCCCGGGTCTGCACGGAGGAGATGCAAAGAAGCAAGAGAGCAAGTACGGGACATGCGTGCACACGGCGAAGCAGTTCGAGGAGAGAGACAGAGCGAATAACAACGCTGTACGGTGCGAGAGGAAGTTCGGTTTTCGAGAGAACAGCTTTTATGCTTTCAAAGTGCACGAAACGAGTTATCATAGCGTAGAACGCGTCATCGATGCCGGGGAGAGGAACACATTGTTGGTGAATTGGTATCGTGACGTTCCGCAAAAGTTAAAAGCGACGAAACGAAAACGAAGAACGAAAGGCCGTGGCCTCATGTAGAAATAGCGTATAGTAGATAGGCTGAAAAATCAAACTTTAATGTAATAATATGTATAGCCATCGCCCGCCTAGATTCTTATTTATACTCGACTTTCTAATCTTCTTTCTTTTCTAACTGACAGACTACTTCTAAGAAATCAGCGTGCCACGGAAAGTGATCAAACGCGGCGAGCCTTTTCACTCTGTGCGTTTCGCTCAATTTCTTCTCGCCTAAATCTCTCGCTAAACTTCTCGCGTCGCACGATATGTATATTATATCTTTGAATTCTCTCACTAAATCTAAGGTTATTTCATCCAATCCAGCTCTTGGAGGATCAACGAGAATAAAATCGTTTTCTGTGAACGGGTATTCCTCGCCTTCGATGTTCTCTTCGCCTCGTTTCTTTTTTTGCAGCCGGGAGAGGAATCTTCTGGCCACTATCTCCGCTGGCGCGTTTATAATCGTTCCGTTGCCTATAGAATTCATCTCTAAATTCACTTTTGCCGCTCGGCACAAGTTCTCGTCCCGTTCTACGCCTATAACTTTACCTCTCGGAAAATATTTTGCGAGATAACACCCGTGGTTCATGTTTCCGCAATAGAATTCCACAAACGACCTCGCTGGTTGCGCAGCAATCTCATCCGTCTCCATCGCTCGACACAGCCAATTCGCTGTCATTTCCGCGATGTCGCCGTTTGGGTTTGAGAACGACCCCTCGGGTTGTTTATATCGTAAAATTCTGCTCGTTTCGTTACTCGCGGCGTCTTTAATCTCCATCTCTTCGACGACGAAATCCTCGCTGCTATTGTTTGACACTCTCCTATCACCTTTCGTCCTGCCAACAACCGCTTTCACCCCAATCTCTTTCGCTAACAGACCACTCACCTCCGCAAAATCTTCACGAAACGGTTCTCCTCTCCACAACGTCACCACGCATTCAGTGCTCTTCCTGTTCTCGTGAAGCGTCACCGCTGAGAGCCGACCTTCTCTCAACGACTTGAATCGATCGTCCTCGTTCAACGCGTCGCGCAGTTTGTTCATACTCCCTTGCAACGACTCCGACGCGATGTCGAATTTGGTTTCAATTCTCGTAATTTCAGACCTCTCGAAGATGCAGTAATCAAATTTCATTCCCTCTTTCGCTTTCTCTTCCTCCGATTGATTCTCTCGTTCGCATATGCCGAATCGAACCCGTTGCCGAAAATGTTTCAACTTTGGACTCGGAAAGACTTCAAATTCGATTCTTTCTGAAGAAGAAGAAGAATGACAAGAATAAAACGGCCTCAGCAAATTTTCTATCTCGTTCGCTTTCGATCTCAGAACCTCCTCGTACGACTCCGACGACAACTTGTGCTCCTCATCCTCCGTTAACCGCGCTTTCGTGAACAACTCTCTGCTCACAAAAGGTAAATTTGGATTTCGAATGAACCGCTTCTTCGCGCGCGAGCATTTCTTCTTCCCCGGAGACATGCTTCTTCCTTTTCCTCTCGAATGAACCCCAGAAATAGAACGAGAAGAACGAATAACGAGACAACAACCGCGAGTAGCGCTGCTCGAGCCGCCGCCGCCGCTACCTCTGACGATGATGATGCTTCTTCTGAGCGCAAAAGCGGCTGCGGAAAAGGGCATGTATTTTCCCCTCTGCCGCCGCTTTTTTTTCTTTTGGAGTTGCTCTTTTTTTTGAAGAGAATTTTTGTGTTTTTTCTCTCGATTTTGAGAGAAACCAAAAGTTATATAAATAAAAAAGTGCCCCCACACTCTCCGAAAAGGCAAAAGAGTTCCGCCGATAGACGACGCGCGCTACCAGCGCGAACGTTTCTTTCTCTTCTCTCATCCGTGTCTCTCTCCGTTTCTTCTTCTTCTTCTCGTTCTTCTTCCTTCGCGTGGCGCGTCTCGAGAAAAACACCAAAGAAAAAAAACTCCCCTAAAAACTCTTCTTTTTTTGCCACGTGGCAATAAAAAAGTGAGATCTGAAAGGCACCTCTTTCTTCATTTTTTTTAAAAAAAAGTGCGCACCAAACAAAACCAAATGCTTCGCAAACTGCTCTTGTCGTCGTCGTCCTCTGCCGCTGCGCGACGCCGGCTGTTCGCGTCTTCGTCTTCCACGACGTGCGCGAACAACAAGACGAGCACCACCAAGAAGAAAAGCGATAAAACGAAGAGAGAGCAACCGTGCTCGGCGCTCGTGATCATCGCCGACGCGGCGCACGGATTAGGTGAATTTTGAGATTCTTCTTTTTTTTTTTTCCCCGTCGCACGAAGAGATACAAAAAACTTTTTGTGCGCTTTTGAGAGCAACACTTAACTTTAACTCTTGAACAACACACGCTCTCTTATCTCAATCTATCTATCTATCGATGCGATGCGCAAAAAAAACAGGACCATTCATCACGGACGCGTTTTTGAACTACGCGGACATGTACTTCTTCGTGGCCGCGGCAACGCCTTCGGAATCCGCAAAGCTTGAAATGCAAGAACAGTTTCATTCGTATTTTATGGGAGAGAGGCTTTCGATTGAACGCTTGGATTTGAAATCCCACGTGGACGTCGGGATTTGGAAGGATAAAGTCTTATTCACGCACGGGAGAACGCCGGATATTGTGGTGGCGAACGTGGGGAAGCTACCGCAGACGGTCGCGGAGAGCATGCACGAAACGTCGTGCGCGCCGCGAACGTGGGCGGAGAAACCGCAACATTGGGCCCGAGCTTGCGACGACATGAAGGGGGTTCTGAACGTGCAAAGTGCGTTCGCGGGGACGATGGTAGGCGGAGACGAGAAAGTTTTAGGGAAAGGGTGGCAAACGCTCAGGTCACCGGAAGAGTGTTCGTGTCACGTGAGACCGAGAAAGATTGTGAACGTGACGCAGGTGATTCATCCACCGTGCGCGCACTCCATCGCGCCGTATCGGGTGTCCCTCGCGAGCATTCAAGCCGCGACGAAACTGTTGGCGAGAGATTTCAAAGGCGAAAAAGCGGAGGAAGAGGTGATTTGCGCGAGCATCGATCCAGGGTGTTTACCGGGAATGACGTGTGGGATGCCGCCGCAGAATCCGTACCAACCCGTACAAAAGGATAAGCTTCAAGGCGAGCACTTCGAAAAACACGGCATCACCGAGAGAGAGAAGTACACGCAGTGGGCGAAAGCTTTCGTGCCATTTGTTTTGGGCTTGGAAAAGCCGCACAACGGGAAAGCTTTGCACGTGCCGGGGTTCCCAGGCGTCCCAGCTTTGAAATAAAATGATGGGAGGAGGAGGGGAGAAAAGAGAAAAATACACGCAAGAACACAAGAACACACATCATAGAATCATCGCATCACCATCCATCATCAAACGACACTTTTGCGCGAAGCAAAAAAAAAGACATGGATGAACGCAATCGCGCTCGCACATTTTTTGTTTATAGAACTATATCATCGCTGCTAACAACATCTACATTGTATATATATTGTAATATAATATATAACTGCACTACATTCACTGCTTTACGATCCGTTTCAAGCCAGGGTACCAATAAACGGCCTCTTCCCAGTGTTTCGCACCAATATCTAACAAGACCGCGTTGACCGTCGCAAAATCCACTCTCTCTAAAGCGCTGGCTAAATCGTTCAACTTTACGCCCAACTCGTGAGTGACTGCGCCGTTCTCTTCCGAGATATCTTTCCCCATCAGATAAAACAAACCTCCAATCTTTCTACTCACGACTTCTAACTCTTTCTTCTTCGCGAAGGATACGCTATTGCTATCGCTATTATTACCGCCAAACAACCCTTCGTACCTCTTTCTGAAAGTCTCGCAACATTTCGCATACTCAGGTTTCACTCGCGAAAAATCGCACGTCTCCACGGAACAAGTAGCCGGTGGCGTAGGCCACGCCGGCGCTGGACCAACCCACGCGCCCCCAGAACAATACCGCTCGCGTCCACGAACCGTTGTGGACGTCGTTCCTGGCATTTGCTGTTGCTGGTACGGTTGATTATTAAAAGCCGCCGAAGCCGAAGGAGGATGTTGTTGTTGTTGTTGTTGTTGCACCACTAACGGCTGTTGCTGCGAATTCGGATTGAAAAACTGCGTCGGTGGTTGCTGCTGCTGCGCAGACGTCGCGCTAACCGATGCCGGCGGTACCGGAGCCGGTGGCATAAAATGGTGCTGTTGCGCCGGAGGATCCGCGGGCGCGTACGACGCCGGTTGCTGCTGCTGAAATCCAGGAGTAAAAACCGGCGGGGACGACATCTGTTGATACGGAGGATATCCACCAGCGCTACTCATCGTAGGAGGTGGTGGTGCCATCATCGTTTGTTGTTGCGGTTGCTGAGGGTAGGCAGAGGAAGAAGAAGAAGGAGGGGGTGGAGGAGTTGCGTTGTTGGTGGTATTGGAATACGGCGCGTTGCCGATCTGATTACTCCCCACCGGTTGATGATGACTTTGGTGTTGATGATTGAGAGGAGGAGGAGGAGGAGGGGTCGCTTTTAAATCGGATAAAGGCGCTGAATCTCTGAATCCCATCGTTGGTTCCTGCGAACGTTCCACTGCGTGCGCGTGAGAGATAGAATGAAGGAGAGTGACGTTTGATATGTACTGCGCGCGCGCTTTTAGAAGAAAAATATTCTCGAGCGAAGTAAAAGAAAGGATGAAAATTTAATCACGTAAACGACTTTAAAAGACTCTCTCGTCGCGCTGATGATACACACACACACCACACGCAATTCTTCTACAATCTAATCTGCCCCTATTCGATAGACCATATCCAATCTACCGTGCTGCAACCGCAACTCGTTGCTGTTTTTCCATCGCAAAGTGCTTTTATTTTGGATTTGCTTTTGTTGTTGTTGTTGTTGTTGTTTAGTGGCGCTAGAATCCAAGTCGTCGAGCGGAACGCAGGGCATCCGTTGGGAGGTGCCAAGAGGAACGACGCCGCGCGCAAAGGCGTGACGCCAGCTCGGATTGACGTTCCATACGTACACAAAACAGCGTTCGTGGAGGTAGGCGGCTATCTGGTGGCCCTCTTCGTCGAATGCTACGGCACCGAGCGAGGAGCAGATGACGTTGGAGGAAATAGCGCCCGATTTCTGTTCCGATTGTCTTCTCAAGTTGTTTGTCGATTTTGCAGGGCTTTGTCTCTGTAAATCTCCGATGCCTAATCCGAAGGTTTCTTTCGCCAACGCTTCGACAACGCCAGAGACACCGCTTGCCGCGCTGCTCGCGAATTTTTCCGCAGCGTTGTCCACGGTGTCGTCCTCCAACGTGCGCCATTTTTGTCCAACCGATAAATCGTAGACCGCTAACAGCGATCCGCCCTTCACGGCGCCATGAAGACCAACGGCTAAGCGCTTCGTCGGTTCGTGGAATGCGACGTTACGACAGCGTTTAGCGAGCATCAACGCTAACGAGACGACAGAACGTTTACACGTCTTTCGTAAACCTGAAGGCGTAGTAGGCGTTTGCGTGGGCGTCGGCGAGAGCTGCACGGCTAACGATATTTCCGCCATTTGCATGCCACCTCCGCTACTTGAGAGTGCACCACATATGTTACTACTCACGCACAACGAAAGCATTTCTGCGATTGAAACGACGTGTGGCTCAAATGTGCGTCTTTTCGTGGAAGATTGTAAAACAGCTTCTGTTAAGGCATCGATGGATGTTGCGTGCAAAGGCGAATCGGCTGGAATTTCGCGGAACCGTTTCATCACGTGCGCCACGTAAAAAGACGGTGAGGCGGACGCCAAAGCTGTCAAAACTTCAAAAGAAGACGATTTGAAAGCATCTTCGAGACATCGATTCGGATCTCGGACGCAAGAAAACCAATCGTTGTTGTTGATCACGTTCGAACTGACTAAAGTGTCCTCTTCGCAGTCGTCGTCGTCACCGTAAATGCCACTTCGTAAAATGCACGAGGCCAACGAATGCACGAGCGTGGAATCGTTGTCGCTTGCGTGAGCGACAAACTTCAAGAGATGCGAAATAGCCGCACCCTTCCAGGCATCTGTGATTCGAGCATCGCTCGTGCTTTCGTCGGAAGAAAGTAAACCAACCGCGCACACAAAGAGACCAAATACGCCTTTGTGTATTTTCGTACTCGAAGACAAAAGGATAGCTTCGTCCTCTTTCCGTATAAAAAAAGCGTGCCAAAACGATGCAACCTCATTTTCTCCTTCTCGTTTATTATTTTTAGCAACAGCTCTATCGAACAAGTCGCCTCTTTCTTCTTCGTCACGCTCGTCCTCGTCCGCTTCAGGGGGCGCCGGTAAGCGCAACGCTTCAGAGATGCCAGCTTTGTGAAGAACTGCTTTGGCTATGTTCCTCGCCGCTGCCCGAATGCACGGTGTTTCGTTCGACCAAAGAGATACGCAACGGAAAAATAATTGCCTCGCTTGCATTTCGGTGAGTTCTTGGATTTTTATACATTCAGTGGCTGAATTCTTCATGGATTCGGCAGAAGAAGATGCAGCCACCTGAACCGCCAATCGAGCAATCGCAGCTTCCATGAAATCGTCGTAACTTGCCTCGTCGTGGTCATTTTTATCGTCCCCGAGAAGTACCAGCGTCGTTGCGTCGTTGTTATATCCAAAACGAACTTTCGAAAACACTACGCTTCGTTTTTCCCGCCCGTTGGTTACTCGAGAAGCAACCGATAACGCAGATGCGGCAACATCTGAAGATTGCTGCGCCAAACCATTCTCTACAATTTTCCCAAGATTCGCAAGACTAACGCAGAATGGAGCGTAGGGTGAAGCTAGCGGCACGATGTCTTCGCGAAACCAGCTGCTCACGTTTGAAGATTCTCTTTTTGATGACGATACGCCGTCTCGCACTCTCCAAAACTTCCCTCCGCCAGCAAACCTCATCTCTGGTGGTCCCGTTGGTCTCGATTGTTTCCACATCTCCACACTCAACGAAGAACTGTACAATTCTCTCTCCAAAATTTCATCTCTGAGCGTATCCCAAATCTTTACACTTCCTGAAGCGTATAAAATTCGAAGCAAATGCATCTTCTCGTCGAGAATGATTTCGCAAACGCCTCGTGTCAGTTTCGAGGGGTATAAATCATCGTCCGGTTCGAATCGCGAGAACAGTTTACACTCCGCAATTCTAAACCGAATATTGTTACAATTATTAATTTCATCTTCAGTATGATACACTAATCCTTCCTCTTCGGTAACGACTCCTAAAACGCCAACATCGCCATTTTCCGATATCGTCATGAACTGAACTATTTTTTCTTCTTGTTCTCTACCTTTGTTACAATGGAGCGGTAAGATTGCAACTGTTGGCGCAATGTGATGCCGAGACTGCGCGACAAGTTCGAGGCTTCGCTGACCTTTTCTCTCCTCAATCTTCCAAAGTTTTGTTGTCCCATCGTCGCCGCCGCTCGCGAAGAGAAGTAACTCATCGGCTAAAATCATATCCTTATTCTTCACAGAGGGAATTTTCACCTGAGCGAGACACCGAACCGCACCTTTGTGATGATGTCTGTCAGAAGTGAGGTGCGCCTCTTTCACATCATCACCAGCATCAACATCATCATCCATTGAGTGCACTTCAATGACACCATTCGCGAGTCCAAAAGCTACCAAGCTAAATCCTATGCCGTGCTTACTACTACTACTACTACTACTACTACTACCGCTGCTGCCGCTACTGTTGCTTCTAGCGTTGGAGGTATCTCCACTCTTTACGTTAGATTGCGCCATCGTCGTCTTCCTTTTCCTCCATCGCTCTTTGATTAAATACGTCTGCGAGGAAACCACCGACTCGTCGTCGCAACTTTTTAGGCCACCGTCGTATTCCGATGCGTTCGTCGCACTCGTTGGAGGCATCTTTTGAAAACGCCTTCTTCCACCGCCTAAACCGGCAAACTCAGCAAATCTTTTCTGCGCGGCGCCGTTTCTGTTCGTATGTGCATCTCCACCGTCATTATCATCATCGGTCGTATCTGTCGTTGCTGCCGACGATGATACTGCTGTCCCTGTAATTGCTTTCTCTTTCTCCAATTGTTTCTTTGCGAGTTGTTGATATTGCTTTTCAATTTCCTCTTTCACGTTGATCAATTTCACCTCTCCGTCGTCAAACGTTGCCAAGATCTCGTCGCATTGCACACCTTCTGGCGCACCAAGTTTTAAACTCACCACCAGCGCACCGTCGATGTTATCATCACTACTGATGATGTTGCCGCTACTACCACCGTCGCCGTCGCTCCCATGAGTACAAATCTTCGCGATCTTCTTCATCGTCTTTGCGTCGTACGCCGTCGCACCCGAGTCCAACGTTGCCACCACGACAACTTCCAATCCTCCTTGCATCTCCAACAAAACGCAATCTAATATTCGTATCATCGTTCTCGAATCATCCATGTGTTTCTTTTCCTCGCATTGCATGGTTTTCTTGTTCCAAACGCACACGCTACCATCCCTCGCTATCGACGTTACGCGAAGCGAGGCGCTGCGAAACATCGATACGATTTCCGCGCCGTCGTGCCCGCGCATAATGTGCGTCGGTTTTAAAAGAAGCTCGTCGTTTTGCATCAGCGCAGCTTTTATATTCCGCGCGGATGCCAGAGTGGAACTTTGCAGAGATGGCGAGCATTGCCACCGGACGATTGATCCGTCTTCGCTCCCGCTCCATATCGAAGAGGAAGAAGAAGAAGAAGAAGGAGGAGGAGAATTAGACGAGGAAGAAATCACATCGTCCTCGTCGTTCTGAACGACACAAAACGCCAAATGCTCGTTCTCTCTCCACGCGTCGCGCAAAGCGACGCCGCGATAACCCTCGCTCTCTCCATCCTCGCTGCTTCCCTCTCGTCTCAAAACTGCCGCTCGACACGCCTCGAGTTCCGCGTCGAATTTCATGAGAATTGTTTTTTTAACTGCTCTTTTTTTTTCACAAACACAAGTCTCGAAAAAACAAAAAATCACACCCGCCCACTACTCGGCGCGTCCACCAGAGAGACGACGGACGAGAAAAGAACGAACGACGCGGACGGGTTTCGGGGTGTGTGTAACGGAAGCGCGTTTAACGCATCTTTGAGCGAGTGGCTTTTAACGCGGGAACCAACAACGATGATGCGCGAGAAAAAAAAATTTTGTTTCGATTTTTTGTTTTTTTCTCTCTTGTGTTTTAAAACAAAAAAAAAGACCCGAAGAAGAGAGTTTTTGGACTCCTCTTCTCGTTGTTTATCGTCAAAGTAAAGGGAAACGACGACTCGTCTTCCTTCCTCTCTCTTTGCTTTTCGTAAAGATGAGAGCGCTTCTCGTGCTTCCGTCTTCTTCGTCGTGTTCTTGCTCTTACTCTGCCTCTCGTTGTTCTTCTTCTTCTTCGCGGGTGGTAGCGTCGTCGTCGGCGGGAATACCTTCTGATTCTTCGTGCGCGAGAAGAAGGAATGGGCGACAACAACGGTCCGAATCTTTTTCATCCTTCTCGTTCTCTTCGTCTTCGTTAGCGGCGCGACGTCGCGTGTGTTCTTCTTCCTCTTCCTTGACGACCACCGCGGCGTCAAAGAAGAAGAAGAACACGAAAAAGAGCAAACGATCATCGTCATTGCCGTTAAAAATAAGAGCGTTGATTTCCGTGGACGTCGGTCCGGCGGCGATTTTAGGAACCAGTTTGATGCTCTCGTCGATAGCGCTGTACCAAATTCGAGCCTCTCGACCGGAGGTTTCGAGAGATAAAGACGTGTTTTTCTCCTCGGTGGGTTTGTTGTGCGGGGGGATTTTGGTGTTTCAAGGGTGGCGATTGGACCCGCTGATGCTGTTTGG
>Ga0255780_10005752_pt1 | contig 10404 bp, 8 predicted proteins | sample 071ome_32_FD_179978 | JGI IMG/M metagenome (GOLD analysis project Ga0255780, IMG submission 179978) | Coastal salt marsh microbial communities from the Groves Creek Marsh, Skidaway Island, Georgia - 071405AT metaG (version 2) | ecosystem: Environmental > Aquatic > Marine > Intertidal zone > Salt...
ACTTAGATTTTGATCTATAAAGTTACCTAGTCTATTGTTTAAGAAACTTCTTGCTGCAAGTTGTGTAACCAAACGACTATGTTTTGGTCCACCTACTTCGCTGTCGCCTAATTCGATGTCAGCACTGATTTCATTAACAACAACACCACTACTCAAACTCAGTGCAAGTGTATCTAGTTCACCAATACTAACTTGGTTCACAAATTCAATGTTACCTGTTCTATTATATGCTTTTACAAATGTACCAACAAGGAAGTCACCTAATTCATTTGTACCACTTGTATAAACACGCCCAGGAAGTGTGCTTACCTGTTGGAAGTATTCATCGGTTTGTCCACCGTTTTGCGGTAGTGCATTATAGTCTGTGCCAGATCCTGCATATTCCCAAGTGTGTGCAGAACTATTACAAATACTAGGTCTATTTAATCTCAAATCGTAACCTGTGGTGCTACCAATAGCTTGTAGGCCTCTGCCTTGAGAACTTCTTACGGTAAACTCAGCACTATATAAGGTTGCATCAACATCAGTAACACTACTTACATTAACTGCACTTGCATTGATTTCACCTGCATCAATAACACTAGACCCTGTAAATTTATTTCTAACTTGTGCATCGCCTACTTGTACTAGTTCGATACTAAGTGTCAAAGTATAAGTTGCAGCATCCCAATCAAAAATTACTGCACTAATAATATCACTTCCGTCTAGTGCTGAAATAGTTGCACCTTTGGTTATTGAATATGTGCCCACAGGTAATACAACTTCTTGATATGTATCATGAGTGCTTATTACTTCATTAATAAAAAATTCTTCGTAACCACGTTTAAAGTAATGTGTGCCGCTGGTAAGAGTTGCATCCATTTCTCTAATTTGTTTTGTCAATGCTTGGTCATGGAATAGTGTAATAGTATCTGTACTCACTACACTTACATAGTATGTGCATTCATTTAATAGTCCTACTATTTCAAGATTACCGTTAGAATCGTATTCTACCACATCCCCTGTGACAAATCCATGCGGAGCAGCAAATGTAATTTCTCTTGCTATTACATTTAAAGTAGTAGGATCCACACTTTCAGTATAGCCAAAACTCCCATCATTGTTAAATGTATTGGTTGCATCTGTATCAGTGCCTTGATTAAAAAATCTAAGAACAAAATGTTCTAATGGTGGACGTTGCAGTCCTGCTACCTTGAGTGTTTGAAAACTTTCTGCAATACCGTTACCATATATTAGACCTCTGTCAAATGCAAATGCATTAGGCGAATAACCAGTACTACGTAGAGCAAATAAACCAAAGTTACTTGCAGAGTTTGTAATACTTAAATAGCCACCATTTTGTGTAAGACATCCATTTTCTGTAAAAATAACAAAGCAGCTAACAATTTGTGCATATGCATCATTCATTACACGCCAAGCGTTACCTCCAAAGCTCAATATTGTAAATGCATTAGCAACCATTGACTTACCTTGCTCAGGTATACCGTCTGCTAATACAACAGGGTTTTCAGCTTCGATATTTGTTGGAGGAGTGTTTGGAGTATCGATCAAGTTACCATCTATTTCAACACCATTACCGCCAAGGAAACTAATTACACTACAATTTTGAATATATGGAGAAGTAAATATTTTTGCTCTTGTTGCAGGTAAATTTACATAGCCTGTTCTACCGGTATCGGTATCAGTTAAATTATCAAAACTTACTGCATATCTCCATGTGCTATCAGGCGTTGCTCCAGATAGTTTATCTCTAAATGTGACACCAGTAACGTAACTGCTGTTTCTTACTCTAATAATGTCTTTGTTTGCATTGTCTGGTCTTATGATAACTCGTCTAAGGTTATCACCTACGATACTTACATTGTCAGCAAGAATAATTGGATTCTGTTCAATGTAATCTCCAGTAGCCATCATGATAGTAACATTGTTTATTTGTACATTAGTGCTGTAAGTGATAGTAGGCAAACTACCTAATCCAAATTCTACTATTGAACTTATTGTATTAAATCTATCTGTAACGGTTGTATCATTTCCTGCTGTAATAGTTGCACTAGGATTTAAGGTTTGTGTTAATGCACCTCTAACCGTGCCTACGGTAGTGTTTACAACGATATCTGCTGCTAAGTCTCTAGCATAGTCAATACCGTCAACCGTTTCTGCTAGTTGTCCTGATGGAATTAAAAGACTACCTGTGGTACCTTCGTAATATCTTTGTCCTGCTAATACACTTCTAGCATTGCCTCCAAAACGCAAGTCATAAGCAACAGATTCAACAATTTCTACGGTGTCACGTCTACACTTATCTTCATCGTAAACCAAAGTAGGATATGTAAAATTAATATATTCAATAACTTCTTCAGCAATAAAATCTTTGTTAGATAACAACAAATCTGCTTGATCGTCTGAGCCGGCATTAATAGGTGATACAGGAGTATAAACCATTTCTGCTGCTATTTGTGCTGCACGTTTAAGAGTAGCAACAGGTGCAGTTATACCATCATTAGTATCGCTTCCTGTTTTGCTTACATAAACTCTATTACTTCCAAATATGTCTGGACCGCCAAACGACAAATTGCCTTCGCCGTCAGTTTGCATTACTTGATTTAATGTACCGTCTGCTGTAGGAAAACTATAATCGTTTATATAAACATTATCGCTGAAGTAACCATTTTGCCAACGCTTTGTATCAGAACCAATACTATAAGTATCGGTTACATCTGGTACAACATTGCTTGTTAAGTCAGCAATTATGTTCAATGTATCGCCGTCTGTATCACCTATTGTAATACTGCCAGCAACGGTTACATCACCTTCAAATGCTGCTGTTGTTGAATTAAAAGTAGCAACAAGATTGCCACCAGTGTAGAATTTTAGTTCATCTGCATCTGCTGTTTCTTCAGGTGTTATATAAGTGTCTTGATCAACATCTTTAACACCACCGAGCGATCCCCAGTTAGATCCATCATAGCCTTCGAATATATTATCATCAGTGTTAAAACGTATTTGTCCTTGAGCAGCAGTAAACCCGCTTTTATCTGCTTCAGTACCAACAGGAATTTTAACACCTTCGTTACCTGCAAAACTAGGGTTATCTGATACATTTATTGTAAGTTGTTTTAATGCTGCATCAGTGCTTAAAACAATATTGGAACCTTCTACAAACCCTAAAGCATCACCAACACTATTTGCAACAATGTTTGTTTGTCCACTGACGGTAAATTGTGCAAATGCATTACCTGCACTACCAGCAATAACTGCAATCCATCCACTGCCGCTGTATGCTTCAAATGCTCCTAAAGTTGTATTCCATCTAAGCATACCAATTGATTCAGGGGTAGGACGTTCGGTTGAATCTCCTGTAGGTATTTGTATAGCACCGCTTGGACTTGTGCGAGGAGCGATAGCATCAAAGTTGCTATCCATTTCATTGTATGTTAAGGAAGTACCTTTTGATGAGCGTAGGGTTACAGCCATGTGTTTTAAATATCCTGTTTATGATATTTATCACATTTTATTTTTGCTTAATTTCTAGGGCTGTGCTTCTTAGTGTAAAGTTCGTGTATGGTTCTATCACCAACGTAACTTTCTTGACGACCGTTAACAAATCCTGGATTCTTTTCAACATAGTCAGGCGGCATATAATCAAAAAAGTTTTTATGATAATCAGTAAGAGGAGCCCGTACAATATTAGATATCCGTTGAAACTTATCAGCAAGACCATCATTACCATCAGCTCTTGCTTGGGCTTCTCGTTTTAAATATTTTTGATATTTTGGATTTTTTTCAAACTCAAAGTCTTCGTCGAAATTATCTTCTTCTGCCATCAGTTTGCCTTCACATCTCCGCTGCCTGATGCTGCTTTGTTAGGAACAAAACTACCATGTCCGCCCGTGCTATCACCTATTCTGTGTACACGAGCACCTGCTGCATATACATCTCCGCTGCCACCTGTAGCAGGATCTCCGCAACGTGTTTTATCACCTACACGAATTACAGGTTTATTGTTTGCAAAAACTGAATTTTGTCCTGCCGAGTACGGATAAGAATGAAAGGGGTTAGGAGTAGGGCTTCTATGTCCTATGTGTTTGTCAACATCTGCTCTCACTACTCCTGGCATTCAAACTCCTAAGCCATTGCTAAACCTGTTGTGCTAGACATATATTGTGTAGCCATTTCTTTATCAGTTTTAGTAAAAAATACTATTGCACTTTTATTTATTACAATATTTTCATCAACATCTGCTGTAAAAACATATGGACCTAAGCCAATGCCTTGTTGGGTAACCATAAGAGCCAAAGGCTTTTTGATTGTAATTGTAGTATTATCTTCTTCTATAAATCTAGCAACAATCTCATCACCACCTGTTGTTTTAATAGTAATTGTAGATTGAGATTCAATAGGTTTTTTAATAATCATAAACTATGTCCTGTTCCTGTGTAACCTGTATTTTCTATGTAACTTAACATTTGTTCATAACCACCAATTTTTTGGCCATTAATAACAATTTGCGGAAAGGTTCTTGCTTCAGGAAACTCAGCAAGTACTGCTTCTCGTGTAAAGTCTTTACCTAGTTCTAAATATTCAAACTGGTAATTGTATTTTTCGCATAGTGCTTTTGCTTTTGTGCATGATGGACATGCAGGCTTACCCCAAATGTGTATCATAATGAAAATCCTTTCAATGAATCTTTATCAACGTCTTGTTTAATACCCCCAATGATATACGACTCTACTTCTGTTTCTTGTGGAGCAACTTGTAATCCTGAACTGCTCAACCAGTGTGTAGTCCACGGTAGCGGATTGGTATTAACTGGTGCATCAAAGATAGCATTTAATCCAAGTGCTTTCAGTCTACGGTTAGCAATGTATTCTACATATTGTGCAAGTAGTGTTGTGTTAAGTCCAATCATGCTGCCATCTTTAAACAAATACTCAGCCCAATCCTTTTCTTCTGCAACACATTCACGCCACAGATCATAAACTTCTTCTTCACACTCTTTTGCAATCTTAGCCATCTCTGGATCGTCTTTACCTTGTGCCCAAAGTTTTAGTACATGGGTGCTCAATGCCAAATGCTGTGCTTCGTCACGTGCAATTAATGAAATAATCTTTGCAGACCCCTCCATTAGTTTCAGTTCGCCAAAGCCAAACGTACATGCAAAACTTACATAAAAACGCAGTCCTTCAAGAATATTAACCGTCATCATTGCAAGATACATTTTCTTTTTAACATCGTGCAAAGATCCTTCGCCACGATGGAAATACGCATCTGCTGCTTCATTGAATGCATCATAATGTTTTGTTACACTGGTTGCACGAGCAATAATCTTTTCGTCGTCTAAAATTGTATCAAATACTTCTGCAGGATCTGCATAAACGTTTTTCATAATGTGTGTATATGAACGTGAATGGATAGTTTCAAAAAAGTCCCAAGTGACAATGCAACCTTCAAGTTCGGGCAAACTTACGTGTGGCAAGAATGCCAAGCACGGTCCACGTCCTTGAACGCTGTCTAGTAATGTTTGATATTTCAAATTAGCCGTAAAAATATGTTTCTGCTCTGGGCGGAAGTTAGCAAAGTCTGCACGATCTTTTTGTAAACTTACCTCTTCTGGACGCCAAAAGTACCCAAGCATAGTTTGGTTCAACTTGTCGAAGACAGGAAAGCGAAACGTGTCATAACGCTGAGTGTTTTGGTCTTCGCCAAAGAACATGTTTTGTTTTGTAAAGTCAACTTTTTCTTGATTAAAAACGGTCTTCGACATTGTTTATCCTTTTTATTGTGTCTGTATAGAGAAGTATACAGCCCATCAGGGCTGTATGTCAAGTGTTTTATTTATATGGCGCAGGCTTCGCACATTTCATCGTCTTCAGGAGTAGCAAACCCGTTGACCTGTTCTAAAACTGGTTGCGGCTTTTCTTCTTCAATTTCGCTAGGATCAGTTTTATAATCATAAGTGTTTTGATAGTAACTTGTCTTCCAACCTAACTTATAAGTTGTAAGAAGGTCTTGAATCATTTGACTCATAGGAACTTCGTTATCAGGATAGTTTGTTGGATTGTATGACCAGTTGCCTGAAATAGCTTGATCAAAGAACTTTTGCATCACAGCAACAACATTAATATAACCTGTGTTGTTTGGCATTTCCCAAAGCAATGTGTAATAATTTTTTAGCGTTTGATACTGCGGAACAATCTGCTTAAGAGGCCCTTTCTTTGATTTCTTAACGGACAAGTATCCTCTAGGAGGTTCGATTCCGTTGGTAGCGTTTGACACAACCGATGAGCTCTCAGATGGCATTTGTGCGGACAATGTTGAATGACGGAGTCCGAATTCTCTGATATCATTGCGTAAACCATCCCAATCATAGTTAAGATTGTTCTCCACTACACCATCAACATCCTTTTTGTATGTGTCAATTGGAAGGATGCCCTCGCTGTATTTAGTGCGGTTAAAATACTCACAAGCACCACGCTCCTGCGCTAAATTGTTGCTGGCTTTTAAAAGATAGTATTGGAATGCTTCTGTTAGATCGTGTACAAGTTTCCACGCTTGAGGATCGCTGTACTGCACATGATTTTTAGCAAGATAATGTGCTAAACCAATATAACCAATACCTAGTGAACGTCTTGCCTTTGTACTAATTTCTGCTGCCTTAATTGGGTAACGCTGATAGTCAATAATTTCTTCTAGCGCACGAACTGCAAGATCACACAAGTCCTCAAGGTCGTCAAGTTCTTTTATTATACCTACGTTGATGGCACTTAGAATACATAATGCAATTTCGCCGTTTTCGTCATCAATGTGTTCTAACGGTTTTGTTGGCAACGTAATCTCTTGGCATAGGTTACTCATGTAAACGGTATCTTTAAAGCTGCTATGTGTGTTAGCATGATCAACGTTCATAATATAAATGCGACCTGTTTCGGCACGTTCTTTAATCAAGTCACTGAACAATTCCATTGCAGGAATTTTCTTTTTCTTTATGCTTGTTTTACGTTCGTACATTTCGTACATCTCTTTGAACTTGTCTGCATCGCCAAAGTATGCTTCATATAGTCCAGGAACATCATGCGGACTAAACAATGTAATATCCTCGCCTGCTAATAGACGTTCGTACATTGTTTTGTTTAATTGAATTGAATAGTCGAGTTTGCGTACACGGTTGTCTTCTGTGCCTTTGTTGTTCTTTAGCACAAGGATGTCTTCAATCTCTTGATGCCAAAACGGGAAATGTACGGTGGCTGATCCACCACGCACACCATTCTGTGTACAACAACGCACGGTGCTTTCAAACTTTTTAAGGAATGGAATAATACCTGTGTGTGCTACTTCGCCGCCACGTATTTTTGAATTGACACCTCTGATACGTCCAGAGTTAATACCAATACCTGCACGTTGTGCTGTGTAACGTCCAATTGCCATATCACTTGCAAAAATGCTATCTAATGTGTCGTTGCTGTCAACTAGTACACAAGATGCAAACTGACGCACAGGAGTACGCACACCGGCCATAACAGGCGTAGGAATATTAATTCTAAATAACGATGTTGCATCATAATAACGTCTTACATATTGCATACGTGTTTCTTTTGGATATTGTGCAAAAAGAGTAGCAGCTATCATGATGTACATGAACTGAGGAGTTTCAAATAATTGTCCTGAAGATCTATCCTGACATAGATACTTGTCTACAACTTGACGAAGTCCTGCGTATGTAAAGTTTTCGTCACGTTTGTGATGCAGATAGCTATCCAGTTTATCAATTTCTTCATCAGTATACCAGTCAAGAAATTCAGCATCATATACTCCACGATCGATATTCAAGTCAATCATTTCACGTAACGAGATTGGTTCATAACGTCCAAATACTTCTTTGTTTACGGTATACGATAATAATCTTGCTGCTGCTGTTTGGTAATTAGGTACGTCTAATGAAATAAGGTCGTTCGCACTTTTGATTAGAATCTCTTGGATTGCTTTGGAACTCATACCGTCATAAAACTGAATATTTGCGTTCATTTCAATTTGACTTGAGCTTACTCCTGCTAAGTTTTTGCAGGCTTCTTCAACTACAAAATGTATTTTGTCAATGTTGAGAGATTCTTTTCTTCCGTCACGTTTGACGATACTTATTCCATTAGACATGTCTTTTCCTTTTTTTGTTATAATTGATATTTAGTAGACGGCAGGCATTGCCACACATAATTCTGTTTCTAAATCATTCAAATTTTCTAAAACGCACATTATATCATTATAATACCCTATAGGTGTTTTGTCAATAAAAAGAACAAAATGATGTGCAGATTGTTGCTGACTTATACCTATATGTATCTCAAAAGAGCACTGGGAAAAACGGTCTGTTAACTGAAAAGTGTAGCAAAAAAATAACAATTTTGATAGATTACAATACAAATTTTGATGCAATAAATCCCACGGTCCTGGCCATTGATCTTTGTCATAAGGATCAATCCATAACCTATCATATTCTAGATTATTACAAAAATCTATACAAGTTGAAATAGGATCGTCATCAGTTTCTAATGATTCTCTAAATTTTTTCCATTGATAAAGTCTTTGTTCAAACTTTTCTTTTAGCATTAACTATAATGTGTTATCATAAATCTAAATTTGTCGCTGTTAATATCTGCATAATTATTAGTTGCAAATATTCTAATTGAATTGTTGGCAAAAGCAAACTCTGCATCAATAACAAATGATTCACCATCAAGTGGATCTTCACCATTGATCATCTGTGCATCTTCTGTAATTACTTCAGGCAATGATGAGTTGTATGTTGCTTTTAGTGTGCCTTTTCTTATGATTTGATCTGGTCCTGTGTCAATATAGTACCAGTAATCTACTACATAAGATCCTGTATTGCCTTGTGCAGGTAAGTTAAACAAAGTAATACCAGTTGGAGCAATGCCAATCTCCATATCAATTGGATATGAAGTTATGCTGTGGGCGCCGTTGTCGCCTCTTATATTAGCCACAGCATCATTACCACTTGCTTCACCACCTAAGGTATCAAATGCTCTTTCAAAGTAATCATTATAACTTACATTATTGACTCTTCTAAATCTTACAATGTTGTACTCAGCTTCTGCACTTGCACCACCTTCGTTACCAACACTAATATATCGATTAGAATGTAGTGTATTGTACTTGCCTTCATCAATATGCACTGCATATCTATAAATGTCTTCAAATACTGAATTTGTTATAGTATTTTTTTCAAATCCAAAAAATTGACCTGCATCGCCTAAAACAATATCTTCACCAAATATCATTCCTCTAACACAATTTGTAATTTTTAAATTTTCAAAATTACAACCAATTATATCGTCGTCGCTGTAAAATCCATCTACATAACCATTAATAAAAATATTTCTATATGTGTTATTTGTAGTGTAAACACTAGAAGATTTTGAAGATATATTAATTGCATGATAATTTACATATGCTTGTCCTGAACTTATTAATGTTTCATCTGGTAGATAATAATAATTAGGATCTTCACCAGTGCCTGCACCTGCTACAATAATACCTGTTGCTATCTCGCCAGTTAGGTCTCCGGTAATTTTTAAATCTTCAAATACACTATCTTTTACGCTGTTAAGTTGCATTGCTCCATCATATGTAGAACAAGACATTGTAAAGCCTTTCATAGTAATATTTGTAGGTTGTGAATCTGTTGTGAATGCAGGTTCTAATTCATACGACGACGGTTCGCTATCGCCTCCTACCGTAGTAAATGCACCGCAATCTTCTGTAGCAATAATAGTTTTATCAATACCTGCGCCAATTAAGGTTGCATATGGTGGAACTTTAATACTATCTGTAATTTTGTAAGTGCCTGCAGGAAAATATAATGCAATTCTACTATCAACGTCTCCACGTCTACTATCAATTAAATATAATTGATCAATTGCACGTTGTAAAGCTGCTGTGTCATCAGTTAATCCATCTCCGATAGCACCAAACGATTTTACACTTATTTGTTCATCTAATCTATCTTCTAGATCAATTTCAATATCACTACCAGCATCTGCACTGGTATTTACAATACCTCTTAGAGCAACATACTTTGCTGCTAGTAAAACGTCACCATCGTTGTCTGTAAGAATTCTTGTGTTGCCTACTGCTGGTGCACCTTCTGATACTGCACCATTACCTATCCAAAGTTGTTGATCATCTATTGCCCAACCAAGTTCACCACTGGCAAGCTGAGGTACACCTGATGTATCGGCTCTACCTCTACGTACTTGAATTCTAGAAATCTGAACAACGGCCATTTAAATACTCCTGAAACTATTAGTAGTATTTAGCCAAACTTCTCATAGTACTGGTAGACCCTGCGCCACCATTCCTGTTCCCAATCGTCAAATTCATCAGGCCATA
>Ga0255780_10005756_pt1 | contig 10402 bp, 10 predicted proteins | sample 071ome_32_FD_179978 | JGI IMG/M metagenome (GOLD analysis project Ga0255780, IMG submission 179978) | Coastal salt marsh microbial communities from the Groves Creek Marsh, Skidaway Island, Georgia - 071405AT metaG (version 2) | ecosystem: Environmental > Aquatic > Marine > Intertidal zone >...
CCGCATTCTGCGCATGCTTCGCACTGGGACAAAGGTTGAGGTCATCTCACAAAACCGTGATACCGGCTACAGCAAAATTCGATTTAACAATGGCAAAGAAGGCTTCGTGCTTACCCGTCAGTTACTCAACGAGCCTACAGCGCGTGATCGTCTAGCGGATCTTGAAAAAGAAATGGCGCTACTCAAAGGCGAACCTGATGAGTTGAAAAGTAAGCTAGCTGAAGCAACACAAAAAGCTTCCAAATTTGAAAAATCATATAAAGCAGCTGAAGCGCGTGCTCGTTCAGCAGAACAAGAGTTAGCTGCATTCAAGCGCATCTCGGCTGATGCAGTCAGTGTCGCTGAAGAACGCAATAGCTTGCGTGAACAAGTTGCCGAGCTAAATCGTGATTTAGCAGAAGCAAAACAAGAAAGTTTAGAGCTTGAAAATAATGACACCCAACATTGGTTCTTGATTGGCGCCAGCGTTTTACTCGGCGGCATTATTCTTGGTTTGATCCTGCCAAACCTTCGTTCACGCCGACCTAAGCAATCCTGGGATAGCTTATAAGCAGACACAAAAAAGCCCGCCGAAGCGGGCTTTTTTATTGCCGTAGCAATTAGTTGTTCTGAATAACAATATTCGGGAACTTTGATGAGTAGTTCTTCGCTTGGCGTGACAACTTTGCTGCTGCCTTACGAGCGATCTCGCGATAGATTTGAGATGCACGTGCTTCAGGGTCAGCCACAACTGTCGGCTTACCTGAGTCAGCTTCTTCACGAATACGTAGCTCAAGTGGCAAAGCACCCAGACACTGAACACCATAATCTTCTGCCATGCGCTTACCGCCGCCATCGCCGAAGATATGCTCTTCATGACCGCACTCTGAACAAATATGGATCGACATGTTCTCAACAACACCCAAGATTGGCACCTCAACCTTTTCAAACATCTTGAAGCCTTTACGTGCATCCAATAATGCGATGTCTTGTGGTGTGGTCACAATGATTGCGCCCGCAACAGGTACTTTCTGAGCCAAGGTCAGCTGAGTGTCACCGGTGCCTGGCGGCAAGTCGATGATCATGTAATCAAGATCAGTCCATTGGGTGTCATTCAATAACTGCTCCAATGCCTGGGTCACCATTGGTCCACGCCAGATCATTGGGGTTTCTTCGTCAATCAAGTAGCCAATCGACATTGACTGAATGTTGTAGCTCACCATTGGCTCAAGGGTTTTGCCATCTTTAGATTCTGGCTTACCTGAGATACCTAACATACGAGGCTGTGATGGGCCGTAGATATCGGCATCAAGAATACCAACAGTGGCACCCTCTGCCGCTAGCGCCAAAGCAAGGTTAACTGAGGTTGTAGATTTACCAACACCACCCTTGCCTGATGCCACAGCGATAATGTTTTTAACGTTATCAATTGGCTTGAGTGCTTTTTGTACTGAGTGTGCCGCAACCTTCCAAGAGAAGTTAACGTCACAAGAAGCAACACCATCTGCGCCTTCAACAGCCGCTTTAACTGCAGCGACGGTCTCGTTTTCGATACCGTTAGCTGGAAAACCTAGCTGAACATCGACAGTGACTTTGTCGCCATCGATCGCGATATTTTTGATGCAGTTAGCAGATACTAAGTCAGTATCTAAATGTGGTTCGATAAAACCTTTTAGCGCTGCTTCAACGCTCTCTTTGGTAATCTCAGCCATGTTTGGGAACTCCAAGTGTGACACGCCGTGGCGGGTCGGAAAATTTTGATGCGCAATATTAGCTTATCGCTCGCGATAAAGCCTTACCGAATTACTCGGATTTTGTGTGCTTGGCTAATGTAATGGCACCCACCGGCATTTCAAGCCCCTCCTACCGCATCACTGATCAGGTTTTTGCTGCCTTCCGCCGTCTTTTTTGGTGGTTTGTGAAATAATGCGCCGCTAAATTCTTACTGATGACCGTGTTTTTCTTATGGGCACCTCACCTCGCAAAATTTTGATTACAAGCGCGCTGCCGTACGCGAATGGCTCGATTCATTTGGGCCACATGGTTGAGTACATTCAAACCGATATCTGGAGTCGCTTTCAGAAACTACGCGGTAATGAGTGCTACTACGTTTGCGCGGATGATGCGCACGGCACCCCCATCATGTTGCGTGCACGTGGCGAAGGTATTGAGCCCGAAGAACTCATCGCTCGCGTCTGGAAAGAACACACCGAAGATTTCGCCGGCTTTGGTATCGATTTCGATAACTATCACTCAACTCACTCAGATGAGAACAAAGCCTGCGCTAGCTTAATTTACGAACGTAATCGCGACGCTGGCCACATTACTCGTCGTACGATTTCGCAAGCCTACGATCCTGAAGCGAACATGTTTCTACCCGATCGCTTTATTAAAGGTACCTGTCCAAAGTGTGGTGCTGAAGATCAATATGGCGATAACTGTGAAGCATGTGGTGCCACCTACTCACCAACCGAACTGAAAAATCCTGTTTCAGCGGTCTCTGGCGCAACACCGATTGAAAAGGATTCTGAGCATTTATTCTTTAAGCTCGCGGATTTCGAGAAGACATTAAAAGATTGGCACCAGGCAGGTCACGTTCAAGCAGAAATGGCCAACAAACTTGATGAATGGTTTGAGGCTGGTCTCGCAGACTGGGACATCTCGCGTGATGCGCCCTACTTTGGCTTTGAAATTCCGGATGCGCCTAACAAGTATTTCTATGTTTGGCTGGATGCGCCCATTGGTTACATGGCGAGCTTCCGCAACCTGTGTGACAAAAAAGGCATTGATTTTGACAGCTTCTGGAAAGCCGATTCAGATGCAGAGCTTTATCACTTCATTGGTAAAGACATCATCTATTTCCACGCCTTGTTCTGGCCTGCGATGCTACAGGGTGCTGGCTTCCGCATGCCGACCTCGGTTTTTGCACACGGCTTCCTTACAGTTGATGGCGCGAAGATGTCGAAATCTCGCGGCACCTTTGTAAAGGCACGCACTTATCTAAAGCATCTCAACCCTGAGTATCTACGTTATTACTTTGCAGCCAAGTTGAGTTCTAAGATTGATGATCTGGATCTCAATCTGGAAGACTTTGCACAACGGGTTAATGCTGACTTAGTGGGTAAGGTTGTAAACATTGCCAGCCGTAATGCAGGCTTTATTAAGAAGCGTTTCGACAACAAACTTTCAGCGACTTGCTCTGAGCCTGAGCTGTATCAAAGCTTTGTCGATGCCGGCGATCAAATTGCTGCACATTACGAAAACCGTGACTACGGTCGTGCGATTCGCGAGATCATGGCACTCGCGGATAAAGCCAATCAGTACATCGATGACAAGGCACCTTGGGTTATTGCGAAAGAAGAAGGTAAAGATCAGGAGCTACACAACATAAGCTCTGTTGGTATTAATCTTTTCCGCGTATTGATGGGTTACCTAAAACCCGTGCTACCTCTCATGGCTGCCGATGCTGAAGCTTTCTTAAATATCGAACCGATGACCTGGGGTAGCCAAGCTGAGCCACTTTGTGATCATTCGGTAAATAAATTCAAGCCACTTATGACCCGTGTTGAGCGCGAAAAGATAGATGCCATGATTGAAGACTCGAAAGAGGACCTAGTCGCGGAAGCGAAAGTGATTAGCCAAGGCGCTGCAAAAGCACCCGCTAACTCAGCAATTGACCCTATCGCAGAGACCATCGAGTTTGATGACTTTGCCAAGGTCGACCTACGCATCGCAAAAATCGTTAAAGCCGAGCATGTCGAAGGTGCAGATAAGTTACTTCAACTTACCTTAGATATTGGTGATGGCACTCGAAATGTCTTCGCAGGCATCAAATCTGCCTACCAACCAAAGGACTTAGAAGGCAAATTGACCGTGATGGTGGCTAATCTCGCGGCGCGACAAATGCGTTTTGGCCTATCTGAAGGCATGGTCCTAGCAGCTGGACCCGGTGGTAAGGATTTATTTATTCTCAATCCGGACGATGGCGCTCAACCCGGTATGCGCGTTAAATAAGAATCCACGCGTAAAAAGCGGCGATTTTCTCTACTTATTGTTTGCGCCAAAGAGGGGCAAAACGTAAGCTATCCCTAGGTTTTTCAAGAGATTAAACCATGTGCGGCAAATGCTAATTTGCCACCATGCTTACTTATGTCGGAATACGCGCTCATCCTCGTCAGCACCGTTTTGGTGAACAACTTTGTGCTCGTAAAATTCTTGGGCCTCTGTCCCTTCATGGGCGTCTCGCGCAAACTTGAAACGGCTGTCGGGATGGGCCTTGCGACCACCTTCGTACTCACCCTCTCATCCGTGAGCAGCTATCTGGTTAACACCTACCTGCTCGAGCCGATTGGACTGGAGTTTTTACGCACCATTGCTTTCATTTTAGTGATTGCTGTTGTGGTTCAGTTCACCGAGATGGTGATGCACAAAACCAGCCCAATGTTGTATCAAGTATTGGGTATTTTCTTACCTCTCATCACAACCAACTGTGCGGTGTTAGGTGTTGCGCTGCTCAATACCCAGGAAGATCATAATCTCGTTGAGTCAGCGCTATATGGCTTTGGTGCTGCAGTGGGTTTTTCTTTGGTCTTGGTTTTATTCGCAGCGGTACGCGAACGCGTCGCAGTCGCCGATGTTCCTAAGCCCTTCCAAGGTAATGCGATTGCTCTCATCACTGCCGGCCTGATGTCGATGGCGTTCATGGGCTTTGCTGGACTGGTTACAGGCTAATGCTAAGCGGCATCATCACACTTACAGCACTGTCGCTGATCTTTGGTCTGCTACTCGGATATTCGGCAATTCGCTTTCGTGTGGAAGGCGATCCGATTGCAGATCAAATTGATGCGCTGCTACCGCAAACTCAATGTGGCCAATGTAGCTATGCTGGCTGTCGCCCATATGCTGAAGCCATTGCAAACGGTGAAGCTGAGATCAATCGTTGCCCACCCGGTGGGGAAGTCACAATGATTGCCTTAGCGGAACTTCTAGGCCGCGACCCTATGCCTCTTGAAGATGAGGAAGCAGCAGCTAAGCCCAAAGCGGTTGCGATCATCATCGAGAAAGACTGCATCGGTTGCACGCTGTGCATTCAAGCCTGCCCAGTCGATGCCATATTGGGTGCTGCGAAACAAATGCATACCGTTATTGAAGCGGAATGTACTGGCTGTGAACTCTGTATCCCGCCGTGTCCTGTTGAATGTATAGACATGGTGCCCATCAAAGACACCACTGATACCTGGCGCTGGCCTTTACCGAATCAGAATTCAGCAGAGGTCAGTCATGGCTAATGTATCGATTCATGATTTCCACGGCGGCCTGATTCTTGATGATCACAAAGCGCTATCGACACAACACCCCATAGCACCGGTTTATTTACCAAAGACTTTGGTAGTGCCTTTACAGCAACACATCGGTCAAATCGCTGAACCGTGCGTTAAGGTTGGTGATCATGTCCTAAAGGGGCAGTTGATCGCAAAAGCCAGTGAATATGTCAGTGCAAATATTCATGCGCCAAGCTCGGGTACTGTTACCTCCATAGATGAGCAACCTATTGCACACCCATCTGGTTTGAATGCGCTATGTATCAGTATTGAGTGCGATGGTAAGGACACATGGACCAATCTTCCCGAAGCCATAGGTGACTGGGAAACAACCGAACCGCAATTACTTCGTGATCGCTTACGCCAAAGCGGCATCGTTGGACTGGGTGGCGCTGTGTTCCCAACCGCAGTTAAAACCAATACGCAAAACAAGCCGGTTGATACGCTGATTTTAAACGCCTCTGAGTGCGAGCCTTACATCACCTGTGACGACATGCTGATGCGTACTGATCCAGAAAAGATTATGACCGGTGCGAAAATCTTGCAGCACATTGTGGGCGCCAAAAAGATCCTTATCGGTATTGAAGAAAATAAGCCGCAAGCAATTAAAGCGTTACGTAATGCAATCAACCACACGGATATTGAAATCGTTGTTGTGCCCAACAAGTACCCCAGCGGTGGTGAAAAACAGCTTATCCATTTACTGACTGGTATCGAAGTACCCTCGCAAGGCCTACCGATCGATGTTGGCATCTTGTGTCAGAACGTAGGCACCTGTGTTGCCGTTGCTGATGCAATACTCGAAGGTAAACCCTTTATTGATCGCGTTGTCACTCTCACGGGCGACGCACTGGCAAAGCCGCAGAATGTACGCGCGCTAATTGGCACGTCCATTCATGAGCTCATCGAACATCACAGCGGATTTGCTAAAGCTTGCCAACGCACACTCATGGGAGGGCCCATGATGGGCTTTAGCTTGCCGGATATCGATCGCCCAATCGCCAAAGGCAGCAACTGCATACTGAGCTTACATGAAGTGGAGCCAACCCAAGAGCCACAACCGTGTATTCGTTGTGGCGAATGCGTAAAGGTATGCCCCGCACTGCTATTGCCGCAACAACTCTACTGGTACGCCAAATCGCATAACTTTGATCAAGCACAAGACCATCACCTTTTTGATTGCATTGAATGTGGATGCTGCGCACACGTCTGCCCATCCAAGATTCCTCTTGTTCAGTACTATCGCTTTGCCAAGACTGAAATCTGGGCGAGTGAGCGAGAAAAGCAACAATCAGATCTAGCGCGTCGTCGCCATGAATTCCGCGATGCTCGTCTTGCGCGACTCGAAGCTGAGCGCAAAGCACGTTTACGAAAGAAAAAAGAAGTGCTTGAGAGCAAACCCAAAGCAACAGGTGATGACCCAAAGAAAGCCGCCATTGAAGCTGCGATGAAACGCGTTGCCGCGAAAAAAGCCGCACAAGCTGCTGAGGATAAGCCCTCATGAGTGCAATGATTAGTTCACCACACCAACACGATAGCAATTCAGTTCAGCGCATCATGGCGACTGTACTGCTTGCGCTTATTCCCGGCATTACTGCATTGGTATGGCTATTAGGTAATGGCGTGATCATTAACTTAGGTATAGCGATTGTCAGCGCCCTGCTTAGCGAATGGGTATTTCTGCGCTTTAGAGGTCGAAACCCAGTCTCTGCAGTATCAGATTTCAGTGCAGTCTTAACCGCGGTTCTGTTAGCCCTTGCACTACCTCCTCTGATGCCTGCTTGGCAAGTTGCACTGGGAACCATTTTTGCAATTGTCGTCGGCAAACAACTGTTTGGCGGTATTGGAAACAACCCATTCAATCCAGCTATGTTGGGTTACGCCCTACTATTAATCTCTTTCCCAGCTTCCATGAGCCAATGGATTCAGCCGCAGAGTGCAGCATCGAATTTGGACATCGCACAAGCGTGGCAACTCGCTGTTGATGGCGTGATGCCGGCTGCTATGGCGTGGGACAGCATGACAGGCGCTACGCCGTTATCAGAGGTACGTGAAGGCCTACTTCAACACAACATGCTGAGTGAACTTCATCCAGACGGCAGCTGGTCAGCTTTGATGAGTTCGGGTTGGGCATGGGTTGCGTTAGCTTACCTAGCAGGCGGCGCCTTCTTAATCCTAAAAGGCATCATGAGCTGGCGCATCCCTCTTAGCCTATTAGCGAGTGTTACCGTAGTCAGTGGCTTGCTTTGGTTGATTGATAGCAACCAGTTCGCGAGTCCATTGTTTCATCTGCTTAGTGGCGCTGTGATGCTTGGCGCTTTCTTTATTGCGACCGATCCGGTGAGTGCTAGCACAACACCAAAAGGCCAATTGATATTTGGCGCCTTAATTGGCCTCTTCATTGTGATCATCCGAACCTGGGGCGGCTATCCCGATGCAGTTGCTTTCTCTGTCTTGTTACTCAACATGGCAGCACCGACCATTGACTATTACACGCAGCCACGCGTTTTTGGTGGAGAGCGTTAATGCCTAAGCAGCTGATCAAAAATTATGCGCCGGCACTCATCTCCGCAATCATTCTTGCTGCGTTCGCTATCTTGGGCAGTAGCTTAGTCGGTATAAGCTACGAATCCACTCACGAGCAGATACTTGAGAACCAACGCGAAACCTTACGTCGTCAAATCAACGAGGTTTTCCCAGAGGTCCAACATGACAACATTGTGATTGATGATGTCGTGTCGATTAATGACAGTGAACTTAGCGATGATGAAGTAAAGGTTTACCGCGCCACGTTAAAACAAACCCCTACTGGCCTTATCTATAGCCCAGTGACAGCTGATGGCTATTCGGGTGATATCTTGCTCACGATTGCGATCAATGAAAATAATCAAGTAACCGGTGTGCGCGTTCTGCAACATAAAGAAACACCGGGTCTTGGAGACAAGATTGAAACACGTCGAAGTAACTGGATCAAAAGCTTTGATGGCACCTCATTAACTGCACCTCGAGCTGAAAAGTGGGCCGTGAAACGCGATGGCGGTGACTTCGATCAATTTACCGGCGCAACCATCACGCCTCGCGCAGTGGTTAAAGCAGTTAAAAACACCTTGCAGTACCACCAGCTCAATAAAGAGAAACTTCACACGATGGAGCCAGACTCATGAGTGGCATCGATTACAAAGCCATTACCCTTGATGGACTCTGGCGCAACAACCAAGCCTTAGTAGCGTTACTGGGTCTATGCCCACTATTGGCAGTCACCAATACGCTTATCAATGGCCTTGGCTTAGGGATCGCGACAACATTAGTGCTGCTGCTATCCAATGTCAGCGTATCAATCATTCGCAACTGGGTGCGCACTGAAATCCGCTTACCGGTGTTTGTGTTAATTATCGCGTCTTTTGTAACCGCAGTTGAGCTCACCATGAACGCTTATTTTCATGGGCTCTACACTGTACTTGGTATCTTCATTCCGCTGATCGTCACCAACTGCGCAATCATTGGTCGCGCGGAAGCCTTTGCTTCACGCAATCCAGTGATGGCATCAGCGGTGGATGCTCTCGCTATGGGTATTGGCTTTACTGCTGCGCTAGTTGTTCTTGGTGCGCTTCGTGAATTCATTGGTCAAGGCACACTCTTTGATGGCGCACACCTGATGTTTGGCGAAGTGGCTACGAACTGGACTATACACTTTGGCGATAACTACGAAGGCATATTGCTAGCAATCTTGCCACCTGGTGCTTTCTTAGGTCTTGGTTTCTTAATCGCGATTAAAAATGTTATTGATCAACGTTTACCAAAAAAGCCCGCGGTCAAAGTCACTGACGCCACTCCTGCCGAGTCATGAATAAAGAAAAGCGCCAAGAAATCTTTGAGCGCTTGCGTGCTGATAATCCGCACCCCACCACCGAACTCAACTACAGCAATCCGTTTGAATTACTGATTGCAGTCATTCTGTCAGCACAAGCCACTGACGTGGGCGTTAACAAAGCGACCGATAAACTCTTTCCTGTTGCCAACACACCTGAAACTATTCATGCACTTGGAGTTTCAGGGTTGAGCAAATACATTAAAACCATCGGCTTGTATAACAGTAAAGCGAAGAACGTTATCGCAACCTGTAAAATCCTCATTGATCAACATAACTCTGAGATTCCTGAATCGCGTGAAGCCCTCGAGGCACTACCCGGTGTTGGGCGAAAAACCGCTAACGTGGTTTTGAATACGGCATTTGGACATCCAACAATGGCGGTTGATACGCATATCTTTCGCGTTTCTAATCGAACAAAAATTGCGCCAGGTAAAAACGTTCTAGAAGTTGAAAAGCGACTTGTTCGCTTGATCCCTAAAGAGTTCCTTGTGGATGCGCACCATTGGCTGATTCTATTAGGTCGATATACCTGCGTTGCTCGAAAACCTCGCTGCGGCGCCTGCCTCATTGAAGACTTATGTGAATTCAAACAAAAGACGAGTGACTGATATGTTTGGACAGAATCGCGATCAACTCCGTCGTTTTTATCTGGACTGTTGGAATAAACAACAACAAGGTGAATTACTAGCGGGCATTGAATTGATCGTTGCCCAAGTGATTCAGCAACATCCTGAATATCATGCCATCTTGAAAGAAGAAAACTTAGATAAAGACTTTCATATCGCTGATGGCGAAACCAATCCTTTCCTTCATATGGGTATGCACATCACATTAGCCGAACAGCTCGGCAGTGATCGACCCACAGGTATTCGCGCTTTACATCAAAGCATCACCCAGAAGAAAGGTGACGCACATGAAGCTGAGCATCAAATGATGGAATGTTTGGGATTGGTGTTATGGGAAGCTCAACGAGCTAACCAAACACCGGATGAACAAGCGTATTTAGAATGCCTGCGAAAACTCGCAGGCATAGCTTAATTACTCGCCCGAGTTGCCGCGGCGTGGCTTTTTGCCACCTTTAGGTTTGCCAGATTTAGCATTCCCACCCTTATTAGGACCTCGACGCTTACCTGGCTTACCGCCTTTACCATCACGCTTACCACGATGAGAGAATTCCTTACGCGGAATACCTGAAGGTGGACGTGATGAGCCGCCCTGATCAACTTCGGTA
>Ga0255780_10005757_pt1 | contig 10401 bp, 9 predicted proteins | sample 071ome_32_FD_179978 | JGI IMG/M metagenome (GOLD analysis project Ga0255780, IMG submission 179978) | Coastal salt marsh microbial communities from the Groves Creek Marsh, Skidaway Island, Georgia - 071405AT metaG (version 2) | ecosystem: Environmental > Aquatic > Marine > Intertidal zone > Salt...
CGAAGCCATAGAAAAATTAGGCCCAAAACCAGAGATTACCCGTTTCAAAGGGTTAGGGGAGATATCGCCCAATGAATTTGCTGGTTTTATTGGTGAAGATATCCGCTTGGAACCGGTTATTTTGAAGCGAGACTCAGAAATCGAAAAGCTGTTGAAGTATTACATGGGTAAGAATACTCCCGATCGCCAAGAGTTTATCATCGATAATCTGGTAGTGGAGAAGAACGACCTGGATGTAGCTTCATAGGGTTTCTGGTTGTTGGTTTCTAGTTTCTGGTTTCTAGTCTCTAGTTGCCAGCAGCTAGTTCAAAATCTAAAGTTCCAAGTTCCAATTTTCAAGAAACCAGGGACTAGAAACCAACAACCAGAAACTTGACACCCTAATACGGGCTTTGATACTTATACGGGTTTCGCTTTTTCTTTTTCTTGAAATCCCCGCGTTTCCAAGCCTCAAGGAACTGCATCCACGCCACGGGACTGAGATAATTCTGAGGTGGCGCTTGCTGATAGTAATACATCTGTTGTGCTCTTTTCTGCGTTAGCAAAGACTGCGTAGCATGTGCATCTGCTGGTCGTAAACGTAGTTCTTCTTTGATGGCTTCGCTTTCCAGATTTTTCCTTGCGCGTTCGAGCGCATCATCGGGGATGTCACCATGCACAAATTCATGATAGAACAGTGTTTTTAGGGGCATGGCCTTAATAAATATGGCCGATAAATGTAAGGTGTCTTGTGTCAAAAGTTTGACCACATGATAACGGTCACTTTTTAAGGTATCTGGTACCACATGATAGGATGAGACTTTTTCAACTTGCTCAAAGAAAATGGTGTCGCCGCGTTTTACTACCACATCAAAATATCCATTCAGGTCGCTATATCCAATGAGACCGCGTCGGTTACTGCGAATATTTACATATGGGATGGGCTTCAAGCTATCGGAAGTGAGTACCAATCCGGTAAATAGAATGTACGAACTCTTCTTTTTTTTCGGTCCTTGAGCATGAACCGATTGGATGCTCCAAATGGAGAGTACACAGAATAAAATTCTAAGAGCTGCGGGTCTCATTCTCTATCTTCGAAGATACCTAAAAAGGCTTAGGTAAAAAACCAACCGACTACCAGTGTGATTAACACGATTAATGGGGTGGGAATCTTTTTTGAAGCCAGCGCGAGTATAGTAAACAATAGTACACCTAGATGTATTTCCCACTGATTGAATTTTGAAACTTGGAGGTTATTCCACAAATCAAAACCAAAAATCAGGGCAGCGGTCAAGATGAATCCTACCGAAACCGCAAATATTCCAGGGATGGTTTGTTGAACGACTCGCCAATTTCGGAGCTTTTCCCAAATGGGATAAGCAAATAGCACAAACAGCAAACCTGGAAGAAAAACAGAAATCCAACCAATGATGGCTCCAAGAACTTGACCCGGCAATTGGTATTTGGCGTTTTTCATGGCAACCGCATTGGTGAACACCGCTAGGTTGTAATTAGGGCCAGGAGTAGCCTGTATCATTCCTAATCCGGTATTCAGTTCTTTCATTTCCATACGATTGGTGTGGTGAACATATTGTTCTGCAGTCATGGCGGCTAATACATTTCCTCCCCCAAAAGAGATAGCTCCCATCCGATACGTGTTTTCAAAAAATACCACAGGCTTCAGCCATTTGTTGTTTTTAGCATAATTACTAAGACCTAATCCGGTGCCTCCGACAATAAAAAAGATGAGAAAGATCAAGCTTAGGTTCTTCCATTTGATTTCGCTTTTGTTCACACGAACGGACTGAGTAGTCTCAAAATTTCCAAACCGTGCACTTGCGATAGCGGCAATGATCACTCCGATAGGAAAAAAGAATGGAGATCGCCAAAAAAAGCCGACGGCTCCAGTCAGAATGCAAATCACCCAAGTAACCACGGAAGGTTTTAACCACTTAGACATGCTCCAAACGGCAAACACCAAAAAACCCACAACCATCGTAGCCAGAAATTCAAGTTGCTGTGCCCCTAAAAAGGATGGGCTCAAGGCAAGAGCGCCCATGATGAGGGCCCCTGGCAATGCCCATAATATCAGCGTTTGAATTGCAAGTAAAACTCCCCCTATTTTAAGCCCAATTGAAGTGATAGTTTGAGTGGTACTCGGTCCAGGAAGCAAGCTGCAAAAAGCATTGATTTCTATGAGTTCCTCTTGGGATAAAAAACGAAGTTTGTCAACCAGTCTTCTTTTAAAATAGGGAAGGTGCATCTGAGGTCCACCAAATGCCGTTAATCCTAGCCAAAAAACGGCTCTAAGAAAACGAAAGCGACGTGCTTTTTGTAAGTTTGTGGAAGACTGCATCTAAGAATGAGCAAAGTACCGAATATTTCTAGAATTATAACGCCTTTGGCTATAGTGTTTTCAATACTATTTGTCCAATGTGTATCAGGGCCAACAATATCTGAAAAGCGAGTTGTGATGCTTCAAAGTGTAGATTCACTCTGGAATGGAGTTAAGGAAATACGTTCTCGGTTTACATTTCGAATGGATGAATTTCAAGAGCGCCGAACCTACATGGAAAAGCAAAGAATCAAAGCGCAATTCCTCCCCGGTGATCAATTGAGCAAAGAAGATGTTATGACCTTTGATAAGTATAATAATGTATACCGCTTGTACAAAGCGATTGGTAAAAAGTACCGTACTGCGGTGTTACAAGCCGAAGATATTTTTTACGCCACAAAAGGGATTGAGAAACAAGTGAAAAACGGGTTCTATGATGAGAAAGTGGATGCCTTTAAAAAAGAATATCAAATCCTTCGACAAAAAACGGATTCCTGTAAAACGCTCACCTTTGATGTTACGGATAGACTTCGAGGAGTAGAGCCGCTATACCTAAGAACTAGTAGGCGTGTGGGGGAAATTTTTGAAGAGCTTCTTCCTGAACAGGAGTAGCTCCCCATTTGTTCTGAAATTGTAAAATTTGCGGGTTTAGTTTTTCTTTCCAAGCAATCTGCTCAACCTCTGTTGTTGGCTGATGACTCATTTTTCGAAGAAGTTTTTGAGCTTCATCTGCGAAACGCAACAGGGACTCTGACCCAAGTGTTTCAATTAATCTGCTAAAAACATATTCAATGGCAAATTCACTGGGGTGCATAAGATCGGCCTTGTAAAAACGATAATCTTTAAGTTCCTCGGAAACAATTTCAAACGCGGGGAAATATCCTACGCTAGGGTTAGCTTCAATGAATTCTGAAAGCGCGGCTTTTAGCACAGATTTGCTGCGGTTGTTATCTTCTAATCCATCGCGAAGGTGCCGCACAGGACTGATGGTGAAATATACATTTGCCTTAGAATTGATCAGTTGAATCTCGCTTAGAATGGACTGAAGGGAAGCTTTAATCTCTTCTGTTTTCGCAATTTGTTTGCTGAATAAAGATTGTGGAATCTTGTGGCAGTTTCCTACAGACTGTTTTTCTATGGTGTAATACCAAGCAGTGCCTAGTGTGATGAAAACATGGTCGGCCGTTCTTAATTTATGGGCATCTTTATTCCCTACTTCTCCAATGAGGGAAATCAGTGTTTCTAGTTGGGTGTCCTGAAACTTATAGGGAAAATCCATGGCGTGATAAACGCCCTCGTATAACTGTATAAATGGGTCGGCTTTTGAAGCGATTACTTTTATGGTTTTCTCGATTGACTGAGGAGTAAATAAGGTGCCAAATTCAGAGCAATACGATGCTAATCCTAATCTGCGGAGTTTTGTTGAGATTTCTTGGCTAAAGCAGGATCCGATAAAAAACAGTGAATCGGTATGATTCAACATAGGGTTCTTTTTTATGGGGAAATCGATATGGAGTGATGCCTTTAAGGCTTCCGCTGATTGCATACGGGAAGTTAAGTCCTAATTCTTATAAATGAGAAAGGTCCAGTTTCCTGGACCTAACTCTTAACCAAACTAAACCAAAATAACTACATGAATAGTCACTTTCTTTTTTTGAGACGATTAAGGAATTCGTCCCATTTTTCTATATCAAGCACCTGTTGGATATCATCCAAAACACGTCGTAAGTTTTCCGAGGAGGACACCACAACATGTGACTTGTATAATTCTTGACGAATGATTGCTTTAAATGTTCCTTCAGCAGTAGTCATTAAATTGTCATATTGGACTTTATTAATTCGACCATCGCTGAGTTTTATTTTCAATATGTTTTTGTAGTTGATTAGGCTATCCTTTACTTGGGTTTTGATTTCAGCAATATGTATTTCTGTGGTCTGCTGGTGACGATTGTATTCGTCGAGAAAAGTTTGTGCCGCAAAACTGTGTTCTTCCATATTTATTGACTTTGCTATCCCAAATAAAGAAGACTCCTCAAGCTCGAATACAGTGCATTTTTCTTTGGATAGAAATAATGGGCTCAGTCCGAGGTGTTTTACATAGATAATTTCATTTTCGATATCGATGTTCCATTGAGCCTCTTCGGTTTCTTTTTCTGCCTTATATATCACTTCTTTCTTTGCACTTTCCCATTCTTGTGCAGGGTTTGTGTCCATTCCACAATTGGATAAAGTGTAAAGGATGATAAAAAGAAGTGGATTGAAATATGAAATTCTCAAATTGAACATAGGCTTCAATCAATACAACACCGTATTTCCAAATACCCCCCAAAGCTTGATTCTGTTCTTGGTGAATCGCCGTCATCATTTCTATAATACTCCCGTATTTGCTGTAAATTTGCAGATATGGTCGAACAAGAAGTATACGTCCCCAATCATAAAGTACGCGTAGTAACCGCAGCGAGTTTATTTGATGGACACGATGCCGCAATTAATGTTATGCGTCGTATCATTCAAACTACGGGTTGTGAAGTGATACATTTAGGGCACGATAGAAGTGTACAAGAAGTGGTTGAAACCGCCATTCAAGAAGATGCGAATGCCATCGCTATGACCAGTTATCAAGGTGGGCATATCGAGTATTTCAAATACATGTACGACTTGTTAAAGGAAAAGGGCGCAGGACATATCAAGATTTTTGGCGGCGGAGGCGGAGTGATCCTTCCCGAAGAAATAAAAGAGTTAATGGATTACGGTATTACGAGAATATATAGTCCAGACGACGGCCGCGAACTTGGTCTTCAAGGAATGATCAATGATTTGGTAAAACAAAGCGATTATACGGTTGGTCAAACCCTAAACGGAGAAGTGAGCCACATCGGTGTGAATAACGATAAAGACGTTGCTCGATTAATTTCTGCCGCTGAGAATTTCCCCGAAGCGCATGCTCATCAACTGAGTGATATTCGTGAAAAAGCAGCCAAGATTCCTACGCCTGTTTTAGGAATTACAGGTACCGGTGGTGCAGGGAAAAGTAGTCTGATTGATGAGTTGGTTAGGCGTTTCTTGTTGGATAATCCGAGTAAAACAATGGCGATTATTTCCATTGATCCTTCCAAAAGAAAAACGGGGGGAGCCTTGTTGGGAGATCGCATTCGTATGAATGCCATTCATAACGAAAGAGTGTATATGCGCTCGATGGCGACTAGACAAGCAAATTTAGCCATGAGCACACACGTGGATGATGCAGTGGCGATACTAAAAGTAGCAGGTTACGATCTAGTGATTGTTGAGACTAGTGGAATTGGTCAGAGCGATACGCAAATAACAGAACATTGCGACGCAAGCTTATATGTGATGACACCAGAATATGGTGCAGCTACTCAGTTAGAGAAAATCGACATGTTGGATTACGCCGACATCGTGGCCTTGAATAAGTTTGATAAACGCGGTGCGATGGATGCGTTGAGAGATGTGAGAAAGCAATATCAACGAAACCATAAACTATTCGAAACCGATGTGGATCAAATGCCTGTTTTTGGAACCATTGCTTCTCAGTTTAACGATCCAGGGATGAACAGCCTATACCGTTGCATCATGGATACATTAGACGCTAAAACGAATAGTGCGTTTAATAGCGATTGGGCATCTGGTGATGAACTCAGCGAGAAGATATTTGTGATTCCACCATCAAGGAATCGATATCTTTCAGAAATTTCAGAAAGTAATCGCAGCTACGATGAAACAGGAAGAAAGCAAAGAAGAATAGCTCAACGATTGTATAGTTTGCATGAAACCATGCAACATCTCAAAGAAACCGAAGGTTCTGAGGAGTTATTGAGTTCCCTGCAAGCGACCTACGAAGCGCTCAATGAGCAATTACTACCCGAAAGTCGTAAGTTAATTGAGTCGTGGTCGGAAGAACAGCAGCGTTACAAGAACGATGTTTATTCATTCAAGGTTCGCGATAAGGAAATCAACATTCAAACGCATACCAAAAGTTTAAGCCATTCGGATATCCCGAAAGTAGTTTCGCCTCGTTATGAAGCTTGGGGTGATGTGCTCCAATGGCGTTGGCAAGAGAATTTCCCGGGTCAGTTTCCTTACACCGCAGGGATATATCCTTTTAAAAGAGAAGGGGAAGATCCAACGAGAATGTTCGCGGGAGAAGGTAGCCCCGAAAGGACCAATCGCCGTTTTCATTATGTGAGTATGGATATGCCTGCGAAGCGATTGAGTACGGCATTTGACTCTGTCACATTGTATGGTAGAAACCCCGATACTCGCCCGGACATCTATGGGAAAATTGGTAATTCTGGAGTGAGTATTTGTTGTTTAGATGACGCAAAGAAACTTTACAGTGGATTTAATCTAGCAGATCCAAAGACGTCTGTTTCTATGACCATCAATGGGCCAGCGCCCATGTTGCTAGGGTATTTCATGAATGCTGCGATCGATCAACAATGTGAGCTATACATCAAAAAGAATGGCTTGGAAAAGGAAGTCTCTGATAAAATAGATGCATTGTATGCGGAAAAGGGGATGAGCAGACCAACCTATGCTGGGGAATTGCCCAAGGGGAATGATGGTTTGGGCTTGATGCTGTTGGGTGTTACAGGTGATATGGTGTTGCCTCCCAATGTGTATCAGGAAATAAAAACATGGACCTTGACACAAGTTCGTGGAACCGTTCAAGCCGATATTCTGAAGGAAGATCAGGCGCAGAACACGTGTATCTTTAGTACAGAATTTGCACTCAGGTTAATGGGAGATGTACAAGAGTATTTCATCAACCAGAAGGTGAGGAATTTCTATTCGGTAAGTATCAGTGGCTATCATATTGCTGAAGCGGGTGCAAATCCAATATCTCAGCTGGCGTTTACCTTAGCCAATGGATTTACTTACGTGGAGTACTACTTATCTCGCGGAATGGATATCAATGATTTTGCTCCAAATTTGAGTTTCTTCTTCTCCAATGGAGTAGATCCTGAGTATGCCGTCATTGGAAGAGTTGCGAGACGCTTGTGGGCCAAAGCAATGAGAGAGAAATATGGAGCGAACGCACGCTCTCAGATGTTGAAGTACCATATCCAAACCAGCGGAAGAAGTTTACACGCTCAGGAAATAGATTTCAACGATATTCGTACCACCTTGCAAGCATTGTATGCCATTTATGATAACTGTAATTCCTTGCATACAAACGCTTACGATGAGGCTATTACAACCCCGACGGAGGAGAGTGTTCGCAGAGCGATGGCGATTCAGTTAATTATTAATAAAGAATTAGGATTGGCTAAGAATGAAAATCCGTTACAAGGTGCTTTCATTATCGAGGAGCTCACTGATTTGGTAGAAGAAGCAGTGCTTACAGAGTTTGATCGTATCACAGAAAGAGGAGGAGTGTTAGGTGCTATGGAAACCATGTACCAGCGCGGTAAAATCCAAGAAGAAAGTCTGTATTACGAAACACTCAAGCACACAGGGGAGTACCCAATTGTGGGAGTGAATACATTCTTGAGCAGTAAAGGATCACCGACTACCATTCCAGGGGAGGTAATCAGAAGTACGATTGAAGAAAAGAAACAACAAATAGATACGGTTGAACATGTGAGAGGTGCTTACTCCGATAAACGAGACGAACACCTTAAAAGGCTCAGTCGTGCGGCAATAGAGAACTCCAATATGTTTGAAGAACTCATGGAGGCTTGTAAGTATTGCACGTTGGGCGATATTACCGAATCCCTATTTGATGTAGGTGGGCAATATCGCCGTAACATGTAGGTTGTTTACTTACAAGGAGCGTTCTGCCAGGGACCAGCGTTTTCAACGTTGGTAAATCCTTGGCCTTCTAGGTATTGCTTTGCTCTTCCTGCTCTTCCTCCGCTGCGACAAACAAAGGTAACCTTATCATAGCCTTTTAATTCGTTTACCCTGCTCTCTAATTCAGGGAGGGGAATCAACTTGGTGCAAGTCGCATGGCCGTCGTTATCCCATTCTTCTTGAGAACGTACGTCAACAACAATAGACTTTATTTCACTAGGTGTCGGATCAGAAGTAACTTCCTCGGTAGATTCCGTAGTTTGAGCTTCTTCGCTACTATTGTGCTTGGTGTTGCTTGAGCCACAAGCGGTAAAGGCGATCGCTCCAATGGCGAATAATGATGTAACCAATAAACTTTTCATAATTGCAATAATGGGATATTCTTGTCAAAACGTGGGTAACATTCATCACAAATGTGCTTTAAAGCGTAACAGATAATAAGAATGTTTGGTGAAGTAATGATTAATTTTGCGACATGGCAGATACAATTTCGAAACCAAGAATTCTTAGATCTCCTACGGGTACTGAGCTAAACTGTAAGGGATGGGTGCAAGAAGCCGCTTATCGTATGCTCCATAATAATTTAGATCCGGATGTGGCAGAACGCCCTGAAGATCTAATTGTATATGGTGGTTTAGGTAAAGCCGCTCGAAACTGGGAAGCATTTGATAACATCTGCCGCGCGTTGAAAGACCTGAACGATGATGAAACCTTAATGGTTCAAAGTGGTAAGCCGGTTGCTGTATTGCCCACACATAAAGATGCTCCTCGTGTATTGATATCGAATAGTCAGTTGGTGCCAAATTGGGCCAATTGGGATCATTTCCGTGAATTAGAGGCCAAAGGCTTGATGATGTATGGCCAAATGACAGCGGGTAGTTGGATCTATATCGGTTCGCAGGGTATTGTGCAGGGGACGTATGAAACTTACGCAGAATGTGCCAATCAGCATTTTGGTGGTTCACTAAAGCATACATTAAATGTAACGGCCGGTTTAGGTGGAATGGGTGGGGCTCAACCTCTAGCGATTACCATGAATGAAGGAGTTGCATTGGTAGCTGAAGTGGAAGAGTGGCGCATTAAAAAACGTCTAGAAACGCGTTACTTAGATCGCATGTCTCGCGATATCGACGATGCCATAGATCAAGCAGTTGCTGCGAAGGAGCAGGGTATCGCCATGAGTATCGGCGTGCTTTGCAACGCCGTGGAACTATTAGAAAGGCTGATTGAAAGAAATATTATTCCCGATACCTTAACCGATCAAACATCCGCTCACGACCCATTGGTTGGGTATTATCCCGAAGAAATGGATGTAGAAGCAGCTGACAGGTTGCGTGAAAATGATCCTGATAGGTACGTAGAATTGAGTTATTCTACCATGGTTCATCACGTAAAGCTTATGTTAGAACTACAGAAAAGAGGAGCCATTACCTTCGATTATGGAAATAATTTAAGAGGAAGAGCTCTTGAAAAAGGGGTTGAAAATGCATTTGATTTTCCTGGTTTTGTACCTGCATATATTCGTCCGTTGTTCTGCCAAGGGAAAGGACCATTCCGTTGGGTGGCTCTAAGTGGTGATCCAGAGGATATTTACAAAACAGATAAGAAATTACTTGAGCTATTCCCAGAGAATGAAAGTTTGAAGCGGTGGATTCAAATGGCTCAGGAGAAGATTGAATTCCAAGGGCTACCAGCAAGGATTTGTTGGATTGGACAAGGAGAAAGACAGAAGGCGGCTTTGGCATTCAATGAAATGGTGAAGAACGGTGAACTAAAAGCACCGATCGTGATCGGACGTGATCATTTGGATACTGGATCTGTGGCTTCGCCAAATAGAGAAACCGAAGCAATGAAGGATGGATCTGACGCAGTGGCGGATTGGCCAATTCTAAACGCGTTGGTAAATACGGCTGGCGGTGCTAGTTGGGTTAGCCTACATCACGGCGGAGGAGTTGGTATGGGTTACAGCATTCATTCTGGAATGGTAATCGTTGCTGATGGTACGGATGATGCGGAAGCCAGACTAAGAAGGGTATTGCACAATGATCCAGGAATGGGTGTGGTTCGACACGCAGATGCTGGTTACGAAATTGCAAAAGAAACAGCCAAGCAACATGGTTTAGACTTGCTAGAGCGATTGAATAAGACAACATAAATAGTGTCATAACAAAGAAAAGGCGACCCGTGGGTCGCCTTTTCTTTGTTATAATAAATTTAATTATTTCTTCGGAACCTTAACGTTTGGAAGTTCAACTTCCTCGGTTTGGGTC
>Ga0255780_10005784_pt1 | contig 10368 bp, 20 predicted proteins | sample 071ome_32_FD_179978 | JGI IMG/M metagenome (GOLD analysis project Ga0255780, IMG submission 179978) | Coastal salt marsh microbial communities from the Groves Creek Marsh, Skidaway Island, Georgia - 071405AT metaG (version 2) | ecosystem: Environmental > Aquatic > Marine > Intertidal zone >...
TAAACGCTCTTCAGGCTAAACTTAAAAAGAGCAATATCCTAAAACGTGAATGTGAAAATAACATCAAGCGCATCACAGAAATACTTGAAGAAGTGGCTAAGGGAGATATCAAGGTAGTATGAGAACACAACCACAAGAAATTATTGCTAGGCTAGAGGCAGACAATAGCAGACTTGCTAAGGAAGCTGTCCTAGCCCAAGCAATGACAGAAGGCTTAGACGAGTTCTTCGAAGGTGTTAAAATGTGTCTAGACAAACTCTACACATTTGGTGTCAAACAAGTTCCAGAATCCGACAAGGACGGACAAGGCTTGTCATGGACAGTTTTTCAGGACCTAGCACATGATTTAAATGCTAGAGTTCTTACAGGACATGCGGCTAGAGATGCTATTCAGTTGTGCATGGATGTTGCCACACAAGAACAGTGGAACGGCTTTTACCGTCGTATCCTTATTAAAGACTTGCGGTGTGGTGTAAGTGAAAAGACTGTTAACTCAGTTGCTAAAAAAGCAGGCAAGCCAGAGTACGAAGTTCCTGTATTCACTTGCCAACTAGCACACGACAGTGCCAACCACGAAAAGAAGATGGTTGGCTCAAAGCAGATTGAAGTAAAATTAGATGGTGTCAGAGTTATTACTTTTGTTAAGCCTAACGGCATGGTTGAAATGTTCAGTCGTAACGGTAAACAGTTTCATAACTTTGGACACATCTGCGAACAGATTAGTCAAGTAGTTAAGTTAAAGCCATTTGATGGTCCAATGGTGTTAGACGGTGAGGTAATGAGTGCTAACTTCCAAGACTTAATGAAACAGGTACATAGAAAAGAAAATGTAGCGGCTAATGACGCTGTACTGCATTTATTTGACATTATCCCAGCGGGCTTCTTTAGAAAAGGCTCATGGGATAAGCCACAGCATGAACGCAGTCAAATGGTTAAAGACTGGGTTGATGCTAACCAAACAGAGTTGCCTAATGTAGCAGTACTAGATTGGGAAACTCTGGACTTAAACACACAAGAAGGACAGGGCCGTTTTGTTGAACTTAATAAAGCGGCCGTAGATGGTGGCTATGAAGGCGTAATGATTAAGGACGTTGACGCACCTTATGAGTGTAAACGCAGTCACAGTTGGTTGAAAGCCAAGCCATTTATTGAAGTGTCACTGGAGGTAGTAGATGTTGAGGAGGGTACTGGCAGAAATGAAGGCCGACTTGGCGCTGTGGTTTGCTCCGGAGTTGATGACGAAAGAGAGATTACAGTCAATGTTGGTAGTGGCTTTAGCGACGATCAGCGAACTGAGTTTTATAGCGTTCGTGATTTACTGCTTGGCCAAATAGTAGAAGTACGTGCTGACGCAGTAACACAAAACCAGGACGGTACTTTTAGTTTACGTTTTCCTCGGTTCTTGCGATTCCGTGGATTTGAAATAGGAGAAAAGTTATGACAAACTATGTTGAATTCATTAAGTGGTGGGTAGGTGGAATTAGTCTATCACATCCTGTTACAAGGTTTGCAATGTATTTGATTGCAATTTGTTTAGGTGCTATGGCATTTGGTCCAGGAGATCACTGGCTAGTTCTATTTTCACTTGCTGTCAGTGTTGACTTATTGTCCATGATGATCGTATGGAAATACGAAGAATTCAAACGAGAACATGACAATAGATAAAGAAACACTAGAACGTAGGCGTAGTATATTAAAGGACAAGATATACGGCGCCTTAAACGAAATCAGCCGTAACGGTTATAAGTTTTACTATGGCATGAGCATGGATTATTCTAAGTTTCAAGAAGAGTATCACGAGGAACTGTTAACAACTCTAGCACAATGGACCGCCGAACTTAGGAACATTGAGCGAGATCAGGCTGAGTACGACAGCAAAGAACACATGCTTCAGCAATTGAGTAAAAAAGAGCACTAATTGGTAAACTTAGTTCTTGCATTACTTAAGTTCTTTCTGTATAGTAGTATGGTGTTGTTTAAAACACAACGTTTATTTTAACTAAGGAGAAATGCTTAATGGCAAATCTAACAAAAGTACGAGGACAGAACAAGTTCCTTGAGACATATTTACGTGGCACAGGCAGAACAATGTCAGCCGCACAAGCGCAGGCAAACTATGGTATTCAAAGAATGGCAGCTCGAGTCTATGACTTGCGAGCGGCTGGTCTTAATGTAACAACCATTCGCAGACCTGGCACTACTGCAACTTATCGTATCTCATCAAGAGACATGACAGGTAGCAGAGCTAAAGTATTCGCTTAATCTTAGCGTTACTTTAAAGGTACAAGGCTAGTCGCAATGGCTAGCCTTTTTTTATGCCTGTTGTATAAAAGCAACACCTGTAATATTTCTGTAACAATTCCGCTACTAAATAAACTTGCTGAATTTATTGCTCAGCAACATAATAAAAAGGAAATTCAAAATATGAAATTACTAACAACTTTATTTGCAACCTTGTTCTTAATTGGAACTGCTCAGGCAGAAGACGCAAACTGGAACACATCAGAGCACAACTACAACATCAACGGTGATAAGTGGGGTCTCGAAGTTCGTACAATGGGTAACGACGACTACGATCACGTTGAAGGTTCATACAAGTTAACAGACAGTATCGAACTTGGTTTACGTTATGCAGAAGATGGTACCGACACAGAAATTCGTCCTAAGTTAACGCACTCAGTTTTCAGTGCTGGCCCAATTAGCCTTAAGCATAGAATTGAGTATCGTTATCACGAAGGTGTAGCAGACGATAACTGGAGATATCGTGGTATTGTTAAAGCAAAACTTGGCAATGCATGGTTAGCATTTGTACCACGTTGGGAATTCGGTGCTGGTAAAACAGGCGATGCTAAAATTGATGATATCAAATGGCAAGCAGGTTACGACTGGACATTAGATGCAGATGAGAACAGCAGTGTTGTTATCACACCGTACGTTGAGTACTTACAAGAAGGTGAAGAAGCAGACTGGGTCAAGACACACATGATCCTAGGTACTCGTTTAGCAGTTAAATTTTAATTGACACATTGATGTTAATTTCGTATAATAAAGGGGTAGTTTAACTGCCCTTTTATTTTGGAGTTTTTATGCACTTTCATTTACATGGATATGGATACGTTGGCAGAGCCGTTGCTAATAAATTTGCCGAACGTGATACATTCACTATCATTGACCCACTTTACCCAGAACTAGAACTAATTACAGACAAAGAGCCCGACGGTGTAATTGTTTGTGTTCCAACACCCGAGCATGAAGAGGACGGTAGTTGTGATTATAGGCAGGTATTCAGTGTATTAGCAAAGTACGACAAACGTGTACCTATATTAATTAAAAGTACTATAAGTCAAGAAGCCGCCACTAGATTAAGAGACTGGAACATAACATTTAATCCAGAGTTTCTCCGTGCAGAAACAGCAGATGAAGACTACCAAAATCAAACACACATTTATATAGGTGGCGGTGATACTGAGTTTTGGGAGATGGTGTTCTTTAGACACTTTAGTAAAGCCTATATAGTTAAGAGCGATATCTCAACTCTTATACTGACCAAATATTTTAAGAATGCTTTCCTAGCCACAAAGGTTGCTTTCTTTAATCAAATATATGATATTTGTCAAAAGCAAGGTGTTAGTTTTGAGGATGTGAGGAAGTTTGTAACAGAAGATACTAGGATAGGAGATAGTCACAGTTGGGTAACAGAAGAGCGTGGGTTTGGCGGAGCATGTTTTCCTAAAGATACTAAGGCACTTGTATGCGAACACCCAGAAGCAACACTGGTACAAGCGGCAATAGACTATAACGATACAGTACGTAATAAATAGAGTTGTCAACAAATGAAAGAAAAAGCCTAATGGCAGTTCAATTAAAAAATCATAATATTATATTCATTCATCCTCCCAAATGTGGTGGATCTAGTGTAGCACAAGAACTACAGTCAATTGATGGTCTTGGTCCTAATGTAGGCAAAGGCGCACATAGAACTATACAAGAACTAAAAGACATAGGACACGAAGCAGACGAATATTTCGTCACTGTTAGAAATCCCTACGATAGATATCACAGTTATTACCACTTTTGCATAGAGTGGGATAAAAAGAGAATAGATGGTGAACTTAGACTTAAAGACATGGATCGTGATGGATTACAAGCAAGACGTAATCACATGATAGACTTAGGGTTTGATGGATTTGTAAATCTATTACTAGACCAAGAAAAAATTACTGAATTCGTACAAAACCATCAATTGAAAAAAGCATTCAAATGCCAACACATTCATTGGCTTGACCAAACAGACAAACCCGTGCATATTTTCCAGATTGAACAAGGTGGTGTTTGGAAGTATCTACAAGATTTAGGTTACCCAGTGAAACTAAGACACACTAAAAAGTCAACATATAGAACAAAGCCTTACACACTAGAACAAAAAGAAATTGTATACGAATATTTTAAAGAAGATTTTGAACTACTAGGATATGATAAATGAAATTAATCTCGGGTAACTCCAACCAAAAACTAGCAGAAGCCATTGCTAATCACAGTTTTAATCAACTTGTTGGTGCTAAGATAGGCACTTTTGCAGACGGTGAAACTTCAGTAGAATATTTAGAAAACTTACGTGGAGATGATATATTCATTATCCAAAGCACTAGTACTCCTGTAAATCAAAACTTTATGGAATTGTGCGTTATGATAGATGCGGCTAGGCGAAGTAGTAGTAGACGTGTTACAGCAGTTTTACCCTACTTTGGTTACGCAAGACAGGACAGAAAGAGTGCATCGAGGACTCCTATTAGTGCAAAACTAGTTGCCAACTTGCTTAGTGTGGCAGGAGTAGATCGTATACTTACAATGGATTTACACGCAGGACAAATACAAGGCTTCTTTGATATACCAGTTGATGACCTAAGCAGTAGACCAATATTTGTAAAAGATATACAGGATCAGGGTTTAACAGACACTATATTTGTATCACCAGATGCAGGTGGTGTTGTAAGAGCTCGTAAATTTGCTGATGCTTGTAATGGTGGCATAATTGCTATTGTGGATAAACGCAGACCAGAAGCAGGTAAATCAGAAGTAATGAACTTAATTGGTAATGTTAAAGGCAAGAACGCCATTCTTGTTGATGACATTGTTGATTCAGGTGGTACACTATGTAACGCCGCCCAAGCGATTATAGATGCCGGCGCAAAGTCAGTTCGTGCATATATAACACATGGTGTATTAAGTGGCAAGGCTTGTGAAAAGATACAGGACTCTGCCCTATCAGAATTAGTTATAACAGACAGCATACAGTTTCATTGCCCAAAAGCCGTGGATAAAATCAGAGTAGTAAGTGTTGATGATCTATTCGGTGAGGCAATCAGACGTGTACACAATGAAGAATCTGTAAGTAGTTTGTTTGGCTAACAACTAATGTACATAACGTCAGAGTTATGTTACTATATTAGTATCTTTATATAAGGAGATAATCAATGAGTACAATTACTCAATTAGAAGAAGCAGTAGCGGCATGGAAAGCCGAAGATGACAAGTTCGAAGGTGGTAATAATGCCGCCGGAACAAGAGCACGTAAAGCTCTACAGGAAATCGCAAAGTTAGTAAAAACCAGACGTGGTGAAATTACTGATACTAAAAACGCTAGAAAAGAAGCAAAGAAATAAACTGCTATTTAAACTGAAGCCCATGTTCTTAAATACTATATGCTGGTTGAAAAGAACATTGGGCTTCGTCCTGATTATCACATTTATCCCTGGCAAGTTCAAACACCATGGATAAGAGTAGAAGGTTGGAAAGAAGCAGAGTACTGGTGCATTCACACACTAGATTGTACGTGGACTAGATACGGTGCGTTCTTTTATTTCGATAAACATGACTACGCAACAACATTCTGTTTAAGATGGTTAGACGAATTGACTTAAATCATATTCAATTAAAGTATGCTGTAGAAATGCGCCACGCAAGTTTGGTACATGAGGCTACAGAGTACTGTAGAAAGTGTCAAGGCACAACAATAGTAATGTACAAAAACGATTGGACAAATAATAACGTATTATTTGAAAACGAACACGAAGCACTGATGTTCGCACTTAAATTTAGTTAAATACCTACATGACCAGACCATTATATCAATTTTTAAATATACCTAGTTTAAACGAAGAATACACAAATAAAATTAGAAAACTAGGACATGCTCATGCTGATCGTTTAAGAGATAATCCAGGCACGATAACTAATATAGACGAAACCAATAAAATTGTAGCCTACGACAGAAATCAGTTTTTAGAACATTTCCCCGAAACAAATGTTATGGGTCAAGAGTTTGTTTTTTTCGACGATGACATAACTGCATACTTAGAAAGTTTATTTGAAGGTTTTGATACGCCAACATTTGCATTGAACGTGTTGTTTAACATGGGTAGTCCTGACAAACCAGCAGTGGCTCCAGTACACAATGACACATATCGAGCCGAATGGGTAGCAAACTATCTAATAGAGTCTGGTGGAGATGTAAAAACTAGTTTTTATGAACCCAATGTTGCTAATAACAGAACAGATAAAAATAGTGGATTTTATTGGCGACGTTCGGAATACGATGGGAATGCAATCTTAGAGAAGAAATACGAAACAGGAAGGTGGTACTGGTTCGATTCTATAAAACCTCATTCTGTTTCTAATATTGCTACTACTCGATTATTGCTAACTATGTCATCGCATGATCCAGTAGATGATCTACTGGCTAGATATGGTATATGAGTCAGTACTATCAGTATTTGAAATTACCTAAGGTTGAAAAGCGATACCTTGTTAAAATGAAAGATACTGGCTTGACCCTTGCTGAGGATCTTTGTAAAAATCCCAATAAGTTGACAAGTGTAGGTTACGAACATCCTTATAACAGAGTCACAGTCAGTAAGATGTGGGCAGGCACAGAAACAAGATATATAGGTCATAACGAGTACACTGGATTAGACCATGAGTCTCGAGAATATCTTTATGATTTGTTAGCACCTTATAATTTTATAGACTTAAAAATTACAATGATTGTTTTTGTGAATGTAATTGAAAAAATAAGTTACATTCCACCACACTGTGACAACGACAGACCTTACTCTATAAATTATATATTAGAAACAGGTGGCGAAAATGTAGTTACAAGTTTCCATAAAAAGTTTGTAGAAAATCCTGCTATTGGTGGAGAATTTTTTGCGCCAGATGAAACCAGTAAACCTATCGAAAGTGTAAGATTTAGACCAAACGAATGGCATATTTTTCAAGCAAGCACAGCACATAGCATTAGCAACATCGAAGGTGCTAGAATTAATCTTCTAATGACAATGAAAGATTCTATTGGAAACGTCCGAGATAGGATTCCAAATTTGGACTTTAACGATGACCTATGATATAAAAATATTTTGGGAAGATACTCATTACAACTTTGTAATGAATAAAAACGGCAGAGAACGTAACTGGGATAAACTATGCAAGGAATCTATAGATATGTTTGGCATGCCAGGTCCTGACCAAAACTTTGACTGGTCAGTAGATGTTGACAGTATGACATTTAAATTTAAACAAGAGCGTGACGCTATGGCGTTTAGGTTAAAGTTCTTATGATACAGGTTGATTTACCAGATCTCGACGATGAGTTTAAAAATGAGTTACTTAATATTAGTAATGATGTAGCAACTAGTAAAGAGATTGTTCGTCGTCGTTTACAAGATTGTATAAAGTATAATAGAAAAGATATCATACAATTTGAATATGTTTACTTAGACCAGTATCAAAACTATCTTGACAAGTTATTTTCTAATAAATTTAATGAAAAAATAACTTACTACTTAATGGTACTAAGAAATGTGACAGATGATCTTAGTATTTTTCCAAGGCATTCGGATGAAATAAGATTAAGCGGAGTCAATTACTATCTTTCTTTAGGCGGCGATGATGTCGTAACTAACTTTTATTTTCCAGACAAGGTATCATTTAGAGCGGAACAAGATAAATGGTATATTTTCAATGCTTGTGAGGAACACGAAGTTTTAAATATATCTTCAACTAGAATCATTCTTGGTATGGACTTGGAAAGTCAACCCAGTTACGAAGACCTTAAGCGGCGTCTTCTATAACTTCCCGTTCGATATCCTCTTCAGCACAGGCTGTTCCATACTGAATCTCGATCACCTTACATTCAGACGCAAATGGGTTAGTTAACTGATGCCATTCGCCTGCAAGCACTCTGTACTCGTCGTGTTGTTTTAGATGTTTGCCAGGCATAGAATATCCACCTGGTAGTTTTGCATTAACTACGCACTCACCATATTGTACCATCCAAAACTCGTTGCGGTGTTTGTGTCTTTGCATACTAAGGCTTTTACCCGGCTCTACAACTAATTCTTTTACTTTCATTTGTCCTACATTGTGTAATACTCTGTAGTACCCCCACTGTCGCAATACTTTTTCGTTTTCCATTTTCTTTAATATCCATGAACTAGAGTTCTTCTTATCGTTACCACCTACGCCAAATTCAAATTTAAGTTTATCATCTATTATTCCCATTTCGGGAATATTATCAGAGGTGCGATCACCTCCGTTGGCGAAGATAATAATGTCGTCTGGGAACAGTTCACGGCATTTTACTATTGCGTCACAGGCTGTGCCATCGTCATCATTAAATCTTAATACTGCATCAACATCTTTTAGTTCTGATAATATAGCGAAACGTTCATCTTGACTCTGATAGAACGCACCTTTTTTGCGCTCAAGCCAAGCATCACTGTTAACACCCACAACCAATATTTCGCCTAAAGATTTGGCTTCTTTAATATATGCGAGGTGTCCTGCGTGTATGGGATCGAATCCGCCTGTAATCAAAACTATTTTCATGCCAATATTTATTATGATCCATAATGGGCTAAGTATTATTAGGGGCAAGGTATGCAATTTCATATGAACTATTTTTGGGATATCCAAGATTGGTTAAGTGAACTGCCAGACGATGACATAGTTCACTTTACAACTTATATTGTGACTAAGGGATCCTACTTCGTAGTGGAATGCGATGACGAAAAACTCTTATGTTACATGGCCCTACGTTGGTCTGAAAAAGTTGACAATTATGCGAAGTGAGCTTATAATAACTGATATTGGCTAACAATTTAGGACAGATATGACTTTATTTGATTTGATATTTTATGCACTTATGGGATATTGTTTATATACCGTTCTTGTAGGTGCTAATGTGCAACGTAGAATTGTTGAACGTCAGCAAATGGAAGAAGACTTGGGCATGCAGGCACAGAAGGAAGCACTATTAGCTCAGCCTTATTACTACTATGAGTTAGTCAAAGATGATGAAGGCGGTAAGCATTACTTGTTGTATAGTGTTCGAGACGATGGCTTTATGGGACAGTCAGACACACTAAATGGTGTTAAGAAACTAGCAAAAGATTTACATCCCGAATACGAGAATGTATTCTTGAAGAACCCTTCGACAAATAAAATATCGGTGATCTAATATGACCATGCATTTATTAGGTCCATGGATGACCACCACCTCCTACAAGAAGCGCAAGATGAAAATAACAAAGACAGCACTAGCAAACTATCAGATGGAACACAAGGACTACAATCGTAGAATGAAGCAGGCTGGTAGACACGATGAGCAACTAACACTTGAGCAATACATAGATTATCGTTGCGGCAAGCTCAAGTTAAATAAAGCAGAACCCAAGTTTGTTCCTTACTCTGCACCCAAGCATGGCTATCGCAGAGAAACACCGCATATTCCTAGTCACGGTAGTGGCGTTGGTACAGCAGTAAGAGCACCAGATAAAGTTTACACTGGCACAAAAGTAAAAGGCATAGGTACGATGCACAAATCAAATGCAGTACCTATCTTTAGTGATGAAGATGCAATTGCGATCAGCAAAATGAGGAGATAATTTGGCTAAAAAAGACGACACAATTAAGATGGATTGCGAGGTATTAGACGTACTACCTAACGCAACATTTAGAGTAAAAGGTATTGAAACAGAACACGAACTAATCGCATACTTAGGTGGTAAGATGCGTAAGGCTAGAATCAGAATCACGCTAGGTGATATTGTAGAAGTAGAACTTAGTCCCTATGACCTTAAAAAAGGTAGAATAACGTACAGAAGGTAATGTACAATATTGAGGATATTCGAGAAGTCCATTTAGAGATTTCAAGTTTATGCAACGCTCGTTGCCCAGAGTGTCCTCGCAACTATCGTGGCTTTCCCTACAACGATGGTTATCCAGAAACGAGTTTAACATTAGCTCAAGCACAGAAGATATTTGAGCCACTATTCCTCCACCAGTTACAGACTATACTGATTAACGGTA
>Ga0255780_10005785_pt1 | contig 10368 bp, 9 predicted proteins | sample 071ome_32_FD_179978 | JGI IMG/M metagenome (GOLD analysis project Ga0255780, IMG submission 179978) | Coastal salt marsh microbial communities from the Groves Creek Marsh, Skidaway Island, Georgia - 071405AT metaG (version 2) | ecosystem: Environmental > Aquatic > Marine > Intertidal zone > Salt...
AACAAAGGCATATTTAGAGTATTTCAAGGCAAACGAAAAGTTTGAAAGGCAAAACTCTGTACGCACACATAGAACAGTTAGACGCTGGCTAAGAGAAATACGATCTTTAGCATATGAACGTATGGAAGAGATACATCAAAAACACACAACAACTAGAGTAACCAAAAAAGACCAGGCAGAATAATAGGCATCGGTAAGTAAGTTCATGCAGTGGACTTATGAAGGCAAAGTAATAGATCAAATACCAGACGAGTATGAAGGCTTTGTATATCTCATAACCAATCTTACCACTGGGCAAAAATACGTAGGCAAAAAACTAGCAAAATTCAAAACAACTAAGCCACCACTTAAAGGCAAAAAAAATAAACGTAGAGGCTACAAAGAAAGCGATTGGAAAGACTATTGGGGTTCATCTGATAGACTAAACGCAGACGTTGAAGCCATAGGCCCAGAAAACTTCACAAGAGAAATATTATATCTTTGCAAAGGCCGTGGAGAAATGTCCTACATAGAGGCACGAGAACAGTTTGACCGCCGTGTATTAGAGAGAGATGATTATTACAACGGTATTATTAATGTTAGAGTTGGCGGTTCAGACAAATTACGACAGGCATTGCTAGAACATAGCATCAAGGCAAAACAATCCAACACATAAGGTTGGCGGGCCAGTTTAGAAATACCGCTGTGGAAAAAGCATCCTTGATCGGAGCACACGCAACACGTTGATCGACACACCAGAGTGTGGAAGCCATCAGACAAATTGGGCTACTGGTTGACGTAGATAGATTGTTGGCTGTCGAAAAACTGCACATTGTACATAAAAACCGTATGCACAGGAACGAAGCAACGGGTATTATGCGGTGTAGCGTATATTTTAAGAATATACGGTATAGCGTATAAGATGTCGACGTAGGTTGGGAAAGGTCAGAGCCCATTGTACAGCAGATAAACACCTACTTCCAAGTCTCGGCTGTGACGAACTCACATGAAGTTTTGAGATTAGATGGAACCGTAACAGGTTCCGTCTGACTGAAACAATCTACATGAAGCAATTACATTATTGCTATCGCAATAATGTGTTAATTCATATTCATTACTTTCTATCATACAAATACGAAGTGCATAGTTTGAGCGTTAGCGAAAACTTTATTCGCGTAGCGAATAACATAAATACACTTAGTAATTACGTTAGGATTGTAATATGAGAATATCAGAAATAACAGAATCAAGAATTGATGAAAAACCTACAAGTGGTATTGGAAATTTCGCTAAGAAATGGGCTGGAAAAGCCGCTGGTGCTGTAGGAATGACTGGCACTGCTGGTAGATTGCAAGGAGCCGCACAGATGGGTGGCGAAGCAAACCAAATTTACAAAGCACTTGCTACATGGCAAGGCATAAATCAAAAAAATGACAATAATATGACAGGTGCTGACTTACAAGCATTTGCAAAACAACAAAAATTAAATCTAAAAGGTATTACTATTCCTGATGGTGTGCTACCTAAGCAAACTCTTATGGGTATTCTTAAAAAAGCGGCGGCAAGTAAGCTAACTGGTGGTAATATCGGTCAAGATCCTGCTCCGTCCGCGGCTGACGCCGCTGGTACTGGAGGTGCAACACCACAATCACAAGGCGGTGGCGTGATAAACAAGGCATTAGGAGCATTACAAGGTGCTACAGGAAAGCCTGGAAACAATAACACACCATCAAATGCAACACCGGCAGCTGATGAACCTGGATCACAAGCACAAACAGCACAGCCGCAAGATAAAAGTAATGTAACACCATTAAAAAACAAAGCTGGTATTCCACCTAACATTCAAAAAGCACTTGATGATCTTACACCTACTGAGAAAAAAGCATTGGCTGGAGTTATCTAATGAAATTACAAGAAGTTACATCATACAATTTAAAAACTCAAACAATCTTAAATGAAGGTTGGCAAGAGCTCAGTGAATCACAACGCTTATATTTAGGACGTTGGGAAAAAGAACTATGGCCACTTGTAGAAAACTATAAAAAATATGTTGCTGAAGCAACACTTACTAAAGATCAAATCGATGCTATTTTTAAAGGCGCTGAAGATTCTGCAAATGCCGGCGGGGACAACTTAAATGTCCTAGGTAAAGCAGGAAAAGCAGTTGGGGATGCCGCAAAATTGCCAGTTGAAATGGCAAAAGCAGTTGATGCAAAAATTAATGAATTAGGTAGAGCGGCTGGAAATGCGGGTCCTGTTAAAAACATGGACGCTAAATTTGAACAATTGAAGAAAGATATTTCTTCTAAGAATAGTGATAGTAAAATTGTTCAAGGTATACAAAAAGTAAGCGACTGGGCTAAAGCGAACCCAGGCAAGGCTTCATTAGCAGTTGGTATTCTAACAGCAGTTGCGGCTTTTGCTGGAGGACCAGCAGGCGGTGCTGCCGCTGGTTTAATCCTACGTGCATCTAAAGATTTATTGCAAGGTGAAAAGTTATCTGCGGCAATTGGTAAATCAGTTAAGACAGCCGCTTATGGTGCTATTGCTGGATGGGCATTAGACGGTATCGGAGATTGGTTAGAAGGCTTACGAGTAGATGCTATTCCATATGACAAGGCACCTGGACTTACAACGCTAGACGTTGGATTTAAAAACACATTCGAAGTACCAGGATTTAGCAGTGTTAGAGATTTAGGTTCAATGATTGTTCCTGAAGATCAAGTTGGCGAATTTACAAAACTTCTTAATGCAATGAAAGATGCAACAGCAGGAACAGGAAGCACAACAGATCCTGCGGCACTTGATGCATTTAATGAATTATGGAATTTTACAAAATCGTTTGATACCAAAGCATTTATTGCAGATATGAATCTGCAAAATGAAGTTGCCAAGGCAATTGCTGTAACAAATGATTCTTTCTTACAAAATTTAACAATGGCTAATAGCGCCATAGCGGCAGCGGCTCAAGCTAGTATGCAAACAAGTGGCGACAAGAAAGCAGAATTTACTGTAGGTGGCAACGAAGTTAAACCCGATCCTGAAATGGATGATGCAGAAATTGATAAGGTAGCAGTTAGAGGTACTGAAAGTATTTCAATGGAAGATCGTTTTGAACTGTATCTACAAGAAGGTCCAATGGATGCACTTAAGAAAGTTGGAGGCGCAATTAAAACTGGAGCAAAAGCAGTTGGTGGAGCCGCTAAAGCAGTAGGTAAAGAACTTGGATCCAAAGTAACCTATCAAAAATTAATGTCACAGTGGAAAAAGATGGGCGAGCCTATGGATACTGATAGCATTATGAACATTTTACAAGACGCTGGATTAAGCAAAGATCAAATTGCTTCTATCGGTCAAACTGCAAAAGTTGATTTAGGAGCACCTAGTGCAAGCGGAGATGCTAATGCACAAGCAGGTGATGCTAATGCACAAGCAGGTGATGCTAATGCACAAGCAGGTGATGCTAATGCACAAGCAGGTGATGCTAATGCACAAGCAGGAGGAGGAGATATGAAAGCATCTGATATAACACCTTCATCTATTAAGAAAGGTGATACACAAGAAATTAATGGTAAAACTTACACATGGGCAGGTGCGCTTTGGGTTGATAAAGCAACTAACAAACCTGTTGGTGTTATTCCTTCTCTTAAAATGGGATTACCTAATCCAAAACTATCGCCAATTATTGATGCGGCTAAAAAAGATCCTGAACTAGCAAAACTTATTAAAGCACAAATTGCAAGTAAAGGTGTAAAAGCAGGAACTGCTGATGCACAAAAAGCGGCACAAGCAGGTGTTAAAGGTACACAAGCATTAGACGCACAAGGCGTTACAAAATAATTAAAAGAATGGTAAGCCACTTTTCTTAGTGGCTTCCATATTATCCTTAATCAATTTAGCAATAATTTCTCTATCTTGAGGTTCTAGTTGGAACACTTCTTCTAACGAAATGCTTCCACGCATATACCACATCATCCTCATTAATTCCGCACGGAAAGATTTACTTTGGTCCTCGAGATTTTTTACCTCTTGTAGGATCTGATCAACGGACCAGCTGACGATCCTTAGGCGAAAAAAGTTGATTGGTCGAAAGTAATCGGTACCTCAAATGTTGGAGGAGCACCTTCTTCTATTTGTTCAGCTGTTGACGTAACTTCCATTGGAGGTACATCAAAGTTTTTCTTTTGACTTTCGATGTGTGCTTGTAAACTCTTAAACAATGATTTATCACTGTTATTTAAGAAATCAGAAATAAAGCTAGGTTGTGTAACTTCTTCTCCATCAGGAGTTGTAATTTTAACAATACTTTTTGAAACCATGCCAAATGTAATGTCTCGAATCTTGTTAAAACTTTTATTAAACAGTTCTAATTTTTTATCTTCTTCAAGCTCATTGTTATTAACAATACTAAAGATTCGCTGTTCTTCAAATGTTTGAACACTTACTTGAGAAAACTCTTTATATGACAAAGGTTTAATTTCAACTTTTAATTCTTGAAACATAAACTCAGGCTCATAATGTGCATTTGAATATCTGTCTAAAACATTTCTTAAATCAATTGTGTATTCTTGCGGAGTTTTTGTATTAGGTGCAGTGGCAGTAATATCCATTGCTTCGCCATAAGTTGCTATGCGGATTGCAACAAGACATGCATCAAGATCTAGGATAGGCATAGCCCATGCATTTTTAATATTTGGAATACAACTTTGAATAAGTTCAACAGTTGCCGCACCATTAAGTAATGCGTCTGGCGTTTTCAGAGTTAGCTCGTCTTTTGCTGTCATAGCATAAACTGGTAACTCTCCACCATCTGGCATTTCTAATGCGCCTTCAGGATAGTATTGTCCTTTACTAGGTAAAGACAAATAGATTTTAGGTTGTCTATAAAATTTAGTTAATGGGTTTGCACCCGCTGGTTTTATTTCTGGCATATTTTTCTCCGCATAAATATACTATATCAGTATATATGACATATATTTATATACGCACATTATAGGATTATTTGAATTATGGCTGGACCAGTAAAAGGCAACATTGGACAAGATGAGATAGTTCTCAATGATGCCGCTACGGAAACCACACTACTAAAACTGCTTGCCGCTGTACAAAAACAAGGTGGCGGTGGTGGTGGTGCCGGTGGCGGTGGCGGTGCTGGCAAAGAAGCACAACGAAATCTAATGGATCTTGCCAAACAAACTGGCAAAACCGAAAAAGAACTTGAAGATTTTGAAGAAAGTGTAGAAGAAGCGGGCAATGCTCTTACTAGAGGATTTGCTCATGTAGGCCAAGGCATTCAAAATATGGCCCTTGAATTTATGTCAGGGTCAACTAGACTAAGTGATTTTACATCGCATATTTCAGGTGTTATTTCAAATATTCCCGTTATTGGCGGCGCACTTGGCGGAACCTTACAACTACTTACAAGTGTAATTGACAATCAAATTGATTCCTATAGAGAATTAACAGGAGTCGGTATCGACCTTGGAAGTAGTTTAATGGCGTCAAGGTCCGCGGCAGCATCTGCAGGATTAAGTTTGGAAATTTTCCAAGGTGTGGTAACACAAAACTCACAAAGTCTTGCATTGTTTGCAGGAAGTGCATCTGAAGGCGCAAGACGATTTGCGGCAATTAGTAAACAGGTACAAGGAAATCAATTACAATTTGCTAGACTTGGTATGACTATGGAAGAAACTGCTGAATATACAGCAGACTACCTAGCACTACAAACAAGATTAGGCAGAGCTCAAAGAATGACAGATGCTCAACTTGCCGCAGGTGTAGCAAACACAGTAATGGAAATGGATAAACTTGCAAGAATTACTGGTAAACAACGTGATCAGTTAATGAAAGAAATGCAAGAAAATCTAAACGACAAGCGTATTAAATTGCTTGTTAGCACAATGAGTGAATCGGCACAATTGGCGTTAAATGGTGTCTTGTCTATGGTAGGCGATGCATCACCAGAAATGAAAGATGCTATTACAGAACTTGTTGCAACTAACGGTGTTCCAGTAAGCGACTTTGGTAAAAGTTTGATGCGTCTAAATCCTAACCTAGGAACTATGGCCGCAGGACTTGCTAACGGTACTATAACACAAGAACAATACATGGCAGAAGTTAGACGTACTGCTGAATCAGTTGCTAACATGAGCGAAGAAGAAAAGCGTTTAGCAGGTATTTTGAGTGCAACAGGCAACAGTGCCATGGACGCACAGATTGCTTTGATTAGTATGCAGAATGCAGGCGCCGGAGCCGCACAAGCAATGACTGATCAAGAAAGAGCGGCAGCAGATAGAGAAAGAAATTTAACCAACTTTGAAAATGTTATTGTTAACTTAAAAAATACAATTTGGGACGCACTTATTAGTACAGGTATTTTTGAAACAGTTCAAGGTGCAATGAGTGATCTAGTTGGATTCTTTAGTAGTCCAGAAGGAATAGACGGAATTAAAAATGCTATACAGCCTGTAGTTGATTGGTTTAAAGGACTTGTTAGTGATCTTACTAGTGCAGAAAATCCGATGGATGTTATCAAAGGATATCTGTCAGAAGGACTTTCAAACATTGGCGGATTTATCAAAGATATGATAGGTAATGCTATTTCTAGCATGTTAGGATTTGGCGGCAGTAGTAGTTCTGATAGTACAGATGCTAATGGTACTCCAAGTGCAGATAGCGGAAGCGGTGATGAGTCAACAGGTTGGTTCTCTAGTATTTCAAATGCACTAGGAAGTTTTGGTACTATGGTTGCAGTTGGCGGTGCAGTGTATGTTGCTATTAAAGGTTTCCAGAGCTTGCTTGCAGGATTTTCGGCACCCGCTGTTGCCGGTGGTGCTCTTGTTATTACAGGACTATTAATTGGTACTGGCGCGGCAATTTTACTAGCAGGTGAAGGTATTAGTGCGGCAGGCGATGGCGTTAATAAAATTGCCGAAGGCCTAGAACGTATGGGCAAAATTGAAGGTGCTGAAAATATTAAAGATCTAGGATCAGCACTTGGTGATATGGGCACAGCAATGTTACAATTAGGTGCTGGCAACGTATTAGATAGTATTATGAGTTTCTTTGGTGCAAGTTCACCGTTTGAAAAAATGGTTGAAGGTATCAATGAATTTTCAGGTGTTGATCAAACAGCACTTACTAATATGGTAGCATCAGGCGGTGCATTAGAAGGATTAAAAGCATTTGCAGACGAAATTGACAAGAGTAAAGTAGAAGATTTTGCAGAAGCAATTGAAGATCTTGCAGAAGCAATGAAAGAATTAAACGAAGCATACAGTGAAAGTTCAGGATTTTTTGGCAGAAATGCACCAGGAAGTAGAGAAATTTTAGATGCAATCAGTACTGGTGCTCAACAAGGCGGAGTTGGATTAAATAACAGTATGGCACAATTAATTGAATTAATGAGGGAAAATAATACGTTGACCCGACGCATATTGAATAGCCAAGGCGATGCTGTATACTAAGGAATAAAAATGAGTTGGAAAAAATATTTTACACCAGTTCCTACAGGAGATAATGCCTCAGGCAGTTATAGCCCTCTAGGTGGTTCAAGAAGCGGCGGAGTAACAGCCGGACCTGCAAAAAGAAATTATAGTTCATATCTACCTGATGTTTATGTAGGTAGTCCAAACCGTGTTGAAAGATACGGACATTATAATACAATGGATCTTGACTCAGAAGTTAATGCGGCCCTTGATATTCTAGCAGAATTTTGCTCACAAAAAAATACACAAAATAAAACTCCTTTCATTATTGATTTTAAAAAGAAAGCAACAAATACAGAAGTAACCATTCTACAACAGTATTTGCAACAGTGGAATAAATTACAAAAATTTGAAACTCGAATGTTTAAAATTCTACGTAATGTGTTCAAGTACGGGGATCAATTTTTTATTCGTGATCCAGAAACAAAAAAACTATTTCACGTAGACTGTGCAAATGTTACACGTATTATTGTTAACGAATCAGAAGGTAAAGTACCAGAACAGTATGTTGTAAAAGATTTCAATTTAAATTTTGCAGATATGGTAGCAACAACACCTTTCCAAACAAACGGCAATATAACAGGTGGCGGTAGTGGTTATCTTGAAGGCGGCGTCCGCGGAATGGTCGGACAATATCCAAAACAAAGTGGTAGTCGATTCCAAGAAGGCGAAGGCGAGATTGCTGTTGATGCAAAACATGTTGTACACCTTTCGCTATCAGAAGGTTTAGACAATAACTTTCCATTTGGTAATAGTTTATTAGAAACTATTTTTAAAGTTTACAAACAAAAAGAATTACTTGAAGATGCAATTATCATCTATAGAGTTCAAAGAGCGCCAGAGCGCAGAGTATTCTACGTTGATGTGGGTAACATGCCATCGCACCTTGCGATGCAATTTGTTGAAAGAGTAAAGACGGAAATACACCAAAGACGTATCCCATCGCAGACAGGAGGCGGCACAAACGTCATAGACAGTTCATACAATCCTCTGTCAATTAACGAAGATTACTTCTTCCCTCAAACTGCTGAAGGTAGAGGATCAAAAGTTGAAACACTACCAGGCGGTACAAACCTTGGTGAAATTGACGACTTACGTTACTTTACTAACAAACTCGTCCGCGGTTTACGTATACCTTCAAGCTACTTGCCAACAGGTGCAGATGATAGTGCCGCACAATATAACGACGGGCGTGTAGGCACAGCATATATTCAAGAATTAAGATTTAACACATATTGTGAACGTTTACAAAATCTACTTGTAGATGATTTAAATCAAGAATTTAAACGCTACTTACTAGAAAAAGGCGTAAACATTGACACTGCAATGTTTGACTTGCGTTTCCAACCACCACAAAACTTTGCCGCATATAGACAAAGTGAGATTGATAATGCACGTATTCCAACATTTACACAGATGAGTGCTATTCCATATATTTCAAATCGTTTTGCAATGAAACGCTTCTTAGGATTAACTGAAGAAGAGCTTGCTGAAAACGAACGTCTATGGAAAGAGGAGAATGACGAGAATCTAACTCCTCCACCGACAGACGCGGCAGGCGAAATGCGTGGCGCTGGAATTAGTGGCGCTGGTATCGAAGGTGATATGGCAGGTATGGAAGATGAAACTGGAGAAGAAGCACCTATTGAAGGTGGAGAAGCAACTCCTCCAGATACAGCTACAGGAGGTGATGCTGGTACAGCGGCAAATGCTGACGTAACAGTATAAATACAGTATGATACTACGTGAACTATTTTACTTTGATAAAGAAACTTTAGAACCTGTTGAAGATAAATCTTACGATGCAACAGAAGACCAATCTGCTGTTGATTTTGACAGCACACGTAAAACACGTCTAACACTACGCCAGATTAATAGGGCTAGACTGGCATCTGAAATGCATATGGAAGAAACTGAAAAAGAATTATTCTTTATTAGACAGATGTATGGACTAGCGGCAAACGCAGAAGCAACTGGCGGAGTATAATCATTGAACATCGCATTTGTTGTCGGAAACGGCACAAGTCGTAACGGCATAGAACTTGAATCATTAAAAAAATTTGGTAAGATATACGCCTGTAATGCTGTTTACAGAGAGTTTTCTCCTGACTATATTGTTGCTGTTGATACTAAAATGGTAAACGAAATATGTCAAAACGGATATCAGCGCATAGGCGAAGTATGGACAAATTATAATAAAGCATATGATAAGTTTAAAGGACTTAATTATTTTGAGCCTAGTAAAGGATGGAGTAGTGGTCCAACTGCTCTAGACATGGCAAGTAATCACGGACATGATGCAATTTATATTTTAGGTTTTGATTATAAAGGAATAGGACCAGAAGGAAAACGTGTAAACAACATATATTCAGGCACAATAAATTATAAAAGAGAACACGACAACGCGACTTATTTTGGTAATTGGTTACGTCAAACTTGCACTATTCTGTCAAAAAATCCGAAAAAGAGATATATAAGAGTGTTAGTAAATGATAAAGGATTTATACCAGAACCTTTTGAAAAATACGGAAACTTAACCCATATAACCAAGGAAGATTTTGCAAAATCTTTCAATATTCAGTTATCATAGTCAAAAACTGGCAGTTTTTGGCCCCTTTTTACATATAATATTACATTATTACTAAATAATATTGACAGCCTTACCATAGGTATAACATTTTTACATACAGGAGATAGAAAATGGCAGATCACAATAAGTTCGAGGAAATGCTCGAAAAACTTGTCAATGAAGATCGCGCTGGTGCTGAAGAGCTATTCCACGAGATTGTAGTTGAGAAATCAAGAGAAATTTATGAAAATCTTTTAGAAGCAGATCTAGAAGACGAAGAAGTTGATGAAGCAACTGATGAAGAAGTTGATGAGTCAGATGAAGAAGAAGTCG
>Ga0255780_10005806_pt1 | contig 10352 bp, 6 predicted proteins | sample 071ome_32_FD_179978 | JGI IMG/M metagenome (GOLD analysis project Ga0255780, IMG submission 179978) | Coastal salt marsh microbial communities from the Groves Creek Marsh, Skidaway Island, Georgia - 071405AT metaG (version 2) | ecosystem: Environmental > Aquatic > Marine > Intertidal zone > Salt...
TGGTGTCTCGTCGGTGGAGTGGCTGTCGGTGGTGTGTCGAGATCAAGACAAGAATCGATTTGAGGAGCGAGGGAGACGGGGGTAGGCCCACTCCGTCCTGCCACGCCGAACCGGTCCTTGCACTAATTAGTGCACGTTATAACGTCATTACACGTCCTCGAACGAATCCACCGTCAACCTGCTGATCAGCTCGCTCATAGGCGCCAGATCCCTGTCGTCGACCAGGTCGAACTCTTTGATGAAGATGATCATGTGCCTGAAGCCTGAAACCCAAACGAGCGAGCGCGCAAGTGAGCGAGACCGATCTACAAACAGACAGACAGACAAAACACGAACTCATGTTGAGATGGCTCTCCATCCCCAGAGCCAAAATGGACCGGAAATGCGAGTGATACATGTGCGCGTACACCCTGAACAACCGTTTCAAGATGGTCTTGACGACCGCTACGAAATCCTTCGGGAACTTGCCGCCGATGCCCCGCGGGAACAACGACGGATCGTCCAGCTGCTCTTCGATGTGGTCGAAGAGCGCGTTGACGTAGCGAGGCGCGGACAGCTTGATCGGGTTCTTGACCTTGACGCCATCGGCCCACAGGTATTCGTAGTTTGGCCCCGCGTTCATCATTGGACACTGTTCGTCGTTGCAGAGGGTCCCGTCGAGGACCGAGTAGAGGACAGAGGCGGCGTTATAGAAGAGCACTGTGTTCACGGCGAGCCACTCGTCCTTGTCCTCGCCCCGGGGGAGCTGCACGGCCTGTTCGATCGTGCCGGAGCCGAGCGTCGTCTCGAGGTGCTTCCGGAGCGTGCCGGAACGAGTCCCGACGTCCACCGCCTTGACGCTCCGAACGGTCCCGGCGCGGTGCCGAGAAAAGTTGAAGAACGACGCCATCCTTGATCTCTTGCCCCCAACTGAACGACGAACGACGAACGATGAACGATGAACGAATGGCCTCTCAGTTCTGAGGTTCTCCGTTCCAGGCGGCGGGCGCGTTCGACCGATATCGAGCTGGTGTCTTGTCGCGGTTCGGATGGCGTGGAGCGATTCTTAGAGCTTAGAACGTAAGGAAAACGAAACTAGCCCTACTCAAAATCATGATGACCTCCTTTTCTTCTTCTCCTTCTCCTTCTCGTTCCGCTTCTTCTTCTTCTTGGCCTTCTTCCGCTTCTTCCGCTCTTTGTCCTTCTCCTCCTTGCCCTCATCGAACGACGACAGGCTCGACAACGACCCGTCGCTGCCGTACCCGTCCTTCCCGTCCCTCCCGTCCCTCTCGTCTTTCAGCCGGGGCGCGTCGGGCCGATCGCCGTCCCCGCCGTCCTCCCGCACCAACGCATACCCGCCCGCGGCATCTTTGCCGGTCACCCCCTGCCGGTCATCTCCCTCGTAAAACTTGGAAAACTGGTTCCTGCACTGCTTCGTGAGATGCCCAACCTGCCCACAAATCTTGCACGCCCCCCGCTTCTCGTTCCCCAGGCACCCCTGACTCTTCGCCAAGCTCAGCAACGACTCGTAATCGGTAACTCCCGTATCGAAATTGCTCGTCATCTTCATCGCCTCTGCGGCCGCCTCCTGCCGCGACTGCTTCTGATTCGTCCTTGACGGCTTGGTCTGCGGGGCGGCGATGAGCTTCTCGACCGCCGCGTTGTTCCCCGCCTGGGTCTCGGCGCTGACGCCGATGACCGACTGCCACATCGCGTTACCCTGTAGGGAGTTGGAGGTCCGCACCCGGTTCTTCGCCGGGTCGAGCTTGCCGCCCGTCACTGTCGTTGAGCACGTGGGTGGGTCGTCGTGAGGGTCGAGAGGGTCGTGAGGGTCGTGAGGGTCGAGAGGTCGTGGGGTTGATGAGGAGGTGAACGAGGAGGAGGGTCGTTCGTGGTGCGGGAGACGATGGAGGAGACCGTTGTTGGGTGGCTGGGTCGTCGTCGAGTGCCCCCTCCAACCAAGCGTCTTCCGCCTCCGTCGTCTTGCTCTGCGCGAGCACATGAACGAGTACAACACGGCGCCGTCTCAGGGACACGGGCGTACCTGTGGCTGGCATTGTGACTCCTGCGTGGGTGTCTGAATCGTCCTCTGGAAACCGAACGAGCGTTCTTTCTCGAGCTCGAGACGCGAAACTTCTTTTCGAATTTTTGTTGTCCCGGTCCAATCTGGGCCATCTCGACCGTATCGGCGTTCTGGTGCACACATGCATACCCTCAAAGGAGTCGTCGTGGGGGCGCAGACGCCCCGAGCGACGCATCGGCCCGCAGAGCGCCGAGTTATCCCCAAGACCTCCGAGACGTCCCGCCGGGACCACCTGGCCCTCCTCCTCCTCGCCTCCCTTCCTCTCGTCGCCCCGTCTCCCGCGTCTGCGCTGCCTGGGTTCAAGAAGGATCTGAACAAGGGTCGCAAGCTGAGGGAGAAGATCGATAAGAGCCAGTTCCAGGCGGGACCCGACGGCTTGCTCTACCAGGACATTGTGGTGGGCGATGGGGCGTTGGCCAAGGAGGGATCTCGCGTGGCGGTGCATTTCGATGCCAAGTGGAAGGGGATCACGTTCGTGACCACGCGGCAGGGGATGGGGGTGACGGGGGGGTCGCCGTTCGGGTTTGATGTGGGTGCGCCGCCAAACATGGGAGGCACGCTCAAGGGGCTTGATTTGGGCGTGCGCGGCATGCGGGTCGGAGGGCAGCGGCGACTGATTGTGCCGGCCAAGCTCGCGTATGGGGACAAGGGATACGGCGAGATCCCCCCGGGGGCCGAACTGATGGTCGACGTCGCCTTGCTGAGTATCAAGACGTCGAGCCTTGGATACCAAGTTAAGCTGGTCGAGGGGTGAATCGTTACGATCTGCAGTGTTCCTTCTGGTAGTCGGTTACATGTTGTAGCACACCCGCACCCATCATCCTCGGAAGTCGCCGTCGAACGACACGAATCCACACATTCTGAACACGTTGTAGAAGGACTTCTTTTCGATCCGCGAACACCAGTTCCAGGCGCTCGTGAGCCGGCCATCGATACATGATCCGGCGTCGATGAAGTTGTCGGCGCCGCTCCCGTCAAAGGCGTGTCGGAAAAAGTCGGCCAGGATCGTCTTCTGGCAATCGGCGACCGACCCGAAGCTAGCTTCGATCATCCCAAGCACCGCCCTGTCCTTCGCCGCCACCTTTGGCAGCTCGTCCAGCACGAGCACGATCGGGTTGAGGATCCGCGGCACCTGCGTGTACTTGTCGATGAACATGAGCGCGTTCGGCACGTTGTGGTCTCCCAAGTGGACGACGCTCGACCCGACCCACCCTCCGAGCTTCGTTTGGCACCTGCCGATGATGGCACTCATGGCCCTCCCGACGTTCCCGGCGCTCTGCACGCGCTGCATGCCCTGTCCGGTGTTTTGGAGTCGATACCTGTTCCGCTCGCTCAGCATATCCGCGTCCGACATCCACCACAGTTTGAACATATCGGTCGCAACCTCCCGCCACAGCATCAACGTCTGCTTCGCGTACGTAAACTGCCTCGCGTGGTTGTGTGTCAGCCTCGCGCCGCCCCGGCCCGCGCAGATGGCCAGCGAGTACCCGTCCTCCGCCTCGTCGACCTTGAAGAAGGCGTCGAGATACCCGAGCATCTTGTCGACCGGATCCCGGTTGAACCGCAGGTACGTGTTGTTGTCGCCCAGCGAGTACATGCAGCGCAACAGGTCCTCGCTGCTCGCATGCGCATTGCGATACTTCCTCGCCAGCGCGTCCCTCGCCTTCTCCTTCACCTTGATATCCCGCTGAATCTGCTGCCGGGAACGCCCCTCGCTCGCAATCTCGGCGATCGCCGTTTCGATATTCGGGTCGTTCAACAGCCCGGCCGCCCCACGCTCCTCCAAAAACGCATGCACCGTCACCAACGGCCTCGCACACTTGAACCCCAAGAGTTCTTGAATCTCCGGCTCCACGCTGTCCATCAGCATATACTGGAGGCGAACAAACGAGCGCAGAGTGAGGACGTGAGGACGTGAGGACGTGAGGACGTGAAGACGTGAGGACGTGAGGACGTGAGGACGTGAAGACGTGAAGACGTGAGGACGTGCGTGCCCGTCAGTCTGTCGAACACCAGTCGCCACAACTCGACGACGCACCATGAGCTTCCCGTACGTGTCCCTCATTTTGTCCGGATTCATCACCTTGTACCGCCGACCAATCTCAAAGACCCCCTGGAAGAACGCCTGCAGCTCGGCAAAGTCCCGCTGCTCAATCAGCTCCTTCCCCCTGGCGAACGAAGGAACGAGCGAACGAGCAAAGCGCGAGTGAGAGCGTCAGAAGGGGGGAGCGTGACCCGCCGCCGCACGTAAAACGTGGGAGAGATCAATACCCACCGCTTGAAATTCTGCGCCACAACGAGCCCACACAGGATCGCACACAGATCCTTCACCTGCGCCGTCACCCGCCCATTCTTGCTCCGATACGACAGAATGTCCACCTTGTCCGTGTACTCACTCACGTTCAGCGCCCCCTCCAACAACCGAAGCAGCCTCCGCTCGTCGTGCTCCAAACGAATCGGAATATACCTCGATCGCTCCAGAATAGAAGACTGCGATGCGTACGCCTCGCGTTCCGAAAAGCCCCGGTCTTCTTCTTCCTCCATCGCCTCTTCTTCCGTCGCCACGTCGCCACCATCCTCGTCCAGCTTGCGCTTGGCCCCATTCATCGCGACCCCATCCGCCCCACCCCCCACGTCCACCACGTGCTCCTCGGCAATCAATTTGGCCCGCAGACGCGCCTCCGTGGCGTTCCCAGCCAGCTCCTCCCGCACCTTGGCGAACGAGCGAACGAGCGAACGAGCGAAGCGCGAGTGAGAGAGAGAGAGAGATTCAGAAGAGGAAGCGTGCGGAGAGCGAGGTCCGAGCGCACGTCGTCGGTCGTGACCAATACCCACCTTGGACAGCACGGCAAAGCCATCACCGGCAGAGCCGGCACCCCCGAGCCCCTCCAGCACCCGCGCCAGCTGCTCGGCCAGCTCGGAATCCACCACAGACTTCTCCGACGCATACTCAGAGAACTGCGTCTGATAGACCCGCAGCTTGGCGGTCAGCGAGGCCACCGTTGCCTCCAGGCCGCTCGTGATGGCGTCCGTGGACGCGCCGTTGACGGCTCCGGCGCTCGCGTCGGGCGCCCGCTCGACGTCCGATCCGTCCTCGGCATCGAGAATCGAGTTCAGTCTCTCTGCGACCGCCATGTTTTAGAATGAATGAGCAGTTCTTCTCATGAACTGATCAATTCAAAACGTCTCAAAATGTCGATCGAGCTGAACGCCCAGAGGTTCGGGGCACGTCTCGACGCATTGTATGCGAGTTGGAAGGTATGTGTTCTGCTGGCCGGTGGCCGGTGGCCTTGGGCGCAGAGAACGGAGCCGTAATTTCAAATTTTCGGTCATCGCAAAACGAGGACAATCCCGCGCTGCTGCTCACTTCCGCGGCCGGTGTGTGCTGCTGCTCGGTTGCGTGTCTACAGGAGGGAGGCGAGGGGTTCAATGGGGCGACGGCGCTGGTCGTGCCCACGGGAGTCGCGGTACGTGGTCGTTCAGTGAAGAACCACGATCGGAGAATCGCACGCTGCTCACTTGACGCTGTTACCACTTCGCGACTGCTCGAGTAGAATGACGATATTCGTTACTGGAAGTCGAGTAGTCTCTTCCTGTGGCTGCTCGGGTACGAGTTCACCGACACGGGTACGTCGCTGCTGCTTTCCGTCTGTCGCGACGCCCCCGCTCACGACTCGCTCACTCGTGCACTCGCTCCGCGTTGATTCGTTCGTTCGTTCAGTGTTGGTGTTTACGAAGACTGCCATTCATGCCCTCGCGGGAAAGAAGAAGATTGCCATTCTGGAGCAGCTGAAGGACGCCCTCGCGTCTCGTTCGATCGAGCTGAAGCTCCACCTCAAGTCCAAGGGGGACGGGGGCGTGCCGCAGATGGAGGAGCTGATCGCGGCCATCAAGGCGGAGAACGAGAAGGCCACCGTTGGGACGCTGGTGAAGGAGAAGCCGCAGGGCGCGTTTGCCGACGCCTGGTCTGCGCAGGTGGAGGCGTCGGGGCTTCCGGTGGTGGATATTGCCGCGGGCGTGGGCGGCGTGCTGGTGGGGAAGGACGGGGACGAGGTGGTGAACGTGAAGAAGGCGGCCTTTCTGCTCACCAGGGCGATGGAAGCGTGCGCCGTGCCAGAGATTGAAAAGGCGGCAGACCAGGATAAGAAGATCTCGCACGATTCGCTGTCGACGAGGCTGGCGGCTGTGATCGACGATCCTCTCAAGATTGACGTGCGTTTGAAGAAGGACATGGTGGACGTTGCGTACCAGCCGGTGTTTGAGTCGACCGGTTCGGCCTTCACGCTCAAGGTCGGGGCAGACTCGTCCGAGTCGCTGCTGTCGTACGATACGATCGTGTGTCAGACGGGCGCGCGGTACGCGTCGTATTGTGCCAACGTCGGTCGCACGTACTTTGTGAACCCGTCGGAGACGAAGAAGGCGAGGTACGCCGCTGCCCTGGAGGCGCACACGGCGGCGGTCAAGGCGTTGGTCGCGGGGGCCAAGACGGGGGACGTGTACGCGGCCGCGGAAGCGGTGTTGCGGGAGAAGGACGCGGGGCTGGCGGACAAGCTGGGCAAGCATGTGGGGGCGGCGATCGGGTTGGAGTTGCGGGACAGCACGTGGGCGCTCGCCAGGGGGGGCGACAAGGTGCTCAAGGCCGGGATGACGTTCAACGTGGTGCTTGCGTTGAACGGGCTCGTTGAGGACGGAGCGGGAGAGGGAGAGGGAGAGGGAGAGGGAGAAGGTGAGGGAGCGGATCAGAAGGACGACAAGCCGTATGCGATCCTGATCTCTGACACGGTGTTGGTCGGGGAGGCGGGGGCCGAGGGCAACGAGAGAAAGGACGTGGTGCTGACCGGGCAGGTGAAGAAAGATTGGAACGATATTGCGTACTATTTGGGGGATGAGGACGACGACGAGGAGGGGGCCGGGGACGATTCCGTCGACGGGGTGGACGACGCGGGCAGGTCCGGGACGCGGTCGGGGGTGCGCAAGTCGGCCAGGACGGAGCAGGTGGATTTCAAGGAGCGCGAAGAGGAGCGGAAGCGGCAGATGGAGAGCCAGGCCCAGCTGCTGGAGAAGGTGAACCAGGCCACGCTGAACATCCTCGACAAGTCTGGCGGGGACAAGGTGAAGGAGCGCAAGGTGACCGACGTGGTATCGTACAAGGCCGTGGCCGACGTGCGCCAGGTGCATCATCTCTCCATTCACGTGGACACAAAGACCGAGTCGGTGCTGCTCCCGATCTACGGTGTCATGGTGCCGTTCCACATCCTGACGGTCAAAAACGCGTCGGCGACCCAGGAGAACGACCACTACTTCATCAGGATCAACTTCAACTTTGGGCCCCAGTGGCAGCCGGGCGGTGTGTTCCCGAAGAAGTGCTTCGTCAAGGAGCTGTCGTTCAGGACGGCCAACGGCAACCACGCCAACTCGATCGTGCGGGACATCAAGACGCTGAGGAGCGTCGTCCTGTCGAGGGACAAGGAGAAGGCCGAGCGGGCCACGCTCGTCAAGCAGGAAAAGCTCGTTGTCGGCAAGCAGCGGGTCGTCGTCCTGAAGGACGTCTGGATGCGTCCGGCCTTTGTCGGCAAGGGACGCAAGATGGCCGGCCAGCTCGAGGCCCACACCAACGGCTTCCGCTACAAGACACCCAAGGGCGAGGAGCTGGATGTGATGTACAGGAACATCAAGCACGCCTTCTTCCAGCCGGCAGAGAACGACATGATCACGCTCGTGCACTTCCATCTGATCAACCCGATCATGATCGGCAAGAAGAAGAGCAACGACGTCCAGTTCTACTCCCAGGTCATGGACGCCATCCAGACGCTCGACGCCGGGAGGAGGTCGATGTACGATCCGGACGAGATCGAGGAGGAGCAGCGGGAGAGGGAGCGCAGGAACCAGATCAACAGGGAGTTCAGCCAGTTCATCAAGCGCGTCCAGCAGGACATCTGGGAGAGGGACTTCAGCGACCTCAACCTGGAGTTCGAGATTCCGTTCCGCGAGCTCGGCTTCCACGGCGTGCCGTCGAGGTCGACGGCTTTCGTCATGCCGACCGTCAACTGCCTGGTGGAGCTGACCGAGATGCCGTTCACCGTCATCCCGCTGGCCGAGGTCAACCTGGTCAACTTGGAGCGTGTCGGTTTCAACCTCCGAAACTTCGACATGATCTTCGTGTGGAAGGACTTCAACCAGGACGTGGCCAGGATCGACTCTGTGCCGTCCCACTCGCTCGAGACCATCAAGGACTGGATGTCGTCCATCGAGATGAAGTTCTTCGAGAGCAAGGTCAACCTGAACTGGAAGACCATCTTGAAGACCATCAAGGACGATCCGGAGGGCTTTGTGGACGGTGGAGGCTGGAACTTCCTCGATGCCGACGCGGAGGACAGCGATGCCTCGGGAGAAGAGGAGGGGTCCGAGTTTGAGCTGTCGGAGGAGGACGGCGCCGAGAGCAGCGATTACTCGGAAAGCGACGAGAGCCTCGAGGAGGAGGATAGCGACGAGGACTTTTAGGCCTCCGAGGATGAGGAAGAGGGCATGGACTGGGACGAGATGGAACAGGAGGCCCGCAGGGAGGACAGGGAGCGGGGCTACGACAGCGAAGACGAGGCGCCCAAGAAGCGCAAGAAGTAGGACGAGTTGAAGAAAAGGAGGGATTCAGATCGTGGTTTCCATGACCTCTTTCGATTCCATCGTAACTGTACGCATTACAACAACAACGCTTCGAGCGCTTCGAGGGCCTCGCTCTTGCTCTCGCTCTCGCCGTCGAGCCCACGCAAAAACTCGAGATCCTCGGGGGTCGGTCGGAACGCCGCCAGCTTGGCCTTGTTGGCCAGGGTGAGCGCGCATCGCGCCGGATCTCCGACGTCCAAGCTCGAGCCGTCGCCGAGTCGCGACGTCGCGTTCCGCAACCGCATGATGCTCGAGATGCGATCATCGTACTCAAACGTGTCTTCGTCGTCCGTATCGTCCATCGACATCAAGGCCATGTCGTCATCATTCTCGTTCTCGACGTCGTTCTCAAGCTCCGTGTCTTGCACGCCGTCGTCCTCCTCGTCGTCGTTGGCATCCACCTTGCTCTCCATCGACCGCCGCTGCGAGACGGTGCCCGCGTTCCACGTGACGTTTGACACGATCACGTCGATCTTTTTCTTGTTATCCGCCGGCTCTGACGACGACTCACCCTCCTCCGCCGCTTTCCGCGCCTTCTTGAGCGTCCTGATCAGCTCTGCCTTGTTCCCGCGCGTCTCCTGGTTGCGCAGGGACAGCTCGGCGCGGAGCTGCTTGACCGTCATCTTCGTCACGGCCATCGTGTTCCCCGCGTCGTCCGTCACGCACAGCGTCTGATCATCCAAGCACACGCCGTCGATAAACACCTGCTGCGTCTTGGACTCTGCCCCGGCCGCCTCGACCCATGCCGTCAGAAAGGTGCGCATGCCGCGCTCCCCGGGAATCTCCCGCCCCTCGGACACGATCAGATCCAAACACCGTCCCACGCTCTCCACGTCTCCCACCACGCTCAACTCGTGCAAGAACCGCCCGAGGCAGTCATCAGAGACGTACATCAGGCGCGTCCCGCTGGTCGCCGGCTGTCCCCAAAGCGCGTCAAACGCCAGCTTGCCCACGTTGACGTCCTCGAGCAGCACAGACGCAGAGAGCAACAACGACACCCCCTTCCTGTCCAGGCTCAGCCCACCGACGACCATCTGCCCGCGCACCCAACTGATCCGCTCCGCCAGCTCTTCCTTGCCCATATCCTCCTCCCTCAAGTACGAGAGCAACACCGCGTTGACGGCCCCAATCACCCCGGCCTCGATAATCCCCGGCGCCCGCACCATGGCAACCAGCCCCCGCTCCGCCTCGTCAATCATCCCCGCCAACGCAAACCCAGTCACCACAGACGCGAGCACCTTCTTCTCCACCACCAGCCCCTGCTTCTTCATCCGCACCAACCGGTCCCTCGCCGACGCCACGTCCCCCTCCCGACACATCGCCTCGATCATCCGCTCGTACAGAGGACGATCCGGGACAAGCCCCTGCGCTTCACCCTCCCCCAAAAGCTCCATCGCCCGCTCGTAATACCCACTCGTGTTGTGTTCCTCTCGTCTCGTTGACGACGACGACAAAGTCGTCGTCGTCCTCGCTCCGTCGTCCTCGACGCTGCCATCCACCTCCGCATCCACCTCCGCATCCACCTCCGCATCGACGTTCACATCCACCCCGCCATCCACCCCGCCATCCACCTCGCCCCCGCCGCTCCGCGCAAACAACGCCCCGGTCAAAATCTTCCAGCTCTGCTCAG
>Ga0255780_10005811_pt1 | contig 10348 bp, 3 predicted proteins | sample 071ome_32_FD_179978 | JGI IMG/M metagenome (GOLD analysis project Ga0255780, IMG submission 179978) | Coastal salt marsh microbial communities from the Groves Creek Marsh, Skidaway Island, Georgia - 071405AT metaG (version 2) | ecosystem: Environmental > Aquatic > Marine > Intertidal zone > Salt...
CATTTCTCATATAGAACATGTCTGAAGTGGTTGAACCTTGTACTGCTTTCACATACCATTTGGCACCTTTCAGTGACCAATAGTTGCTGGCTGTTCCCAGTTTAGAATATTGTAAATCCATTATGATGGCATCAACATAATCTTTGATGTCATCTTCACAAGATGTTTGGTCAAATGTGTAAAGAGGATTTGCTCTTTTCACAAATTCTGCCGCTTCCTTGGCAATGAAATCTTTGTTTGCTAACAATCTTAAACGTGCATCTGTGTATCCAGCATCACCTTGAGCAATGTTTGATCCCACAGTTGCCACTGCTGAACCTACAGCATTAATTTCAAAATCGATGTATTTTTCAATGTTGTCTGCTATTGTCGCCGCCGCTGTTCCTGCCGCCGCCGAACCTGCTGGAGCATCTGTGTTTTGTACAATGGTGTTTCCTGATGTAACTTCTGTGATGGTCACCGTCACATCAGCACCTAGTTGAACGTCACCGCTGACATCACCATTAACAATGGTAGTGCCTGGAATCGTGATAGTGTCTCCCACTTGATAGCCTTGACCTGGAGCATTGACTGATAATGTTTGGAAAAAGAAGAATGCGTTAGTAGTAAAGTCCACTGTACATCCTACTCCTGAACCATTTGTTGTGGTTGCTTCTGCCGTTCCAGTTAGATTTTCTCCTGATCTAATCCCTGGTGCGTTGAAACTGGTGTTTGGAGTCACATCAATAACACCACCTGATGGTGTTACTGTTACAGCATTGTTTTGAATTACATCGCTGATGATGGCTTCCATTCTTTGAATTCCTTGAATTGAATAAGGAACATCTCCAGCACCTACTAAACTTGCCGCTGGTCTGATGTTGGTTGATCTCAATTCATCTCCAACCACAGCACAATTTGTTGGCACACTCATTGGAAGTATTTCGTAGTACGTGCCAGTTTTTACATTCAATGTGATTTGTGGTTTTGTTTCAGCAGGCACACCGGTGATGTTGCCGGCTGTGATAGCATCTGATGAAAGTGTCATTAATGTATTAATGTCTGTGTTCACATTGGATTCAGCGGTATAATTTACGTTTGAATATTGATTAGTTGTGCCTTGTTCTGCTGAATAAGTTTGTGAATTACCCACAACTTGTTGAGCAATGTAAGCCGCTCTCACAATAGCCGCCGCTGTTTCGTCAGTTTGACCTGCCACATAAGAAACACCTGCTGGTGTAAAATATTTTAATGCTATTTCTCTTGATTTAGCATTACCACCATGACGTAAATCATGTGTAACAGCATCAATCAATAGACCTACGTCTCTTCTACATTTTGTAGAATTGTAAGTGAATGCGTTTGTGAATGGTGATATATTACTAGAAATTTGTCTATCAATCCAAGCAATAGTTTCATCTTGTATGAATGCTTTGTTTCTTGTAAGCATATACACACCTTGAGGATTTCTTGGCCCCATGTCTATTTGGTGTAGTGCATATCTAACACTTGCGAATGGTCTGTCCAGTGTAACACCTGCATTTGGAGCCGGATTGTCAACACCATTTGGACCTACATAATAAACTTGATCAACCTGTCCCACATAACCCCATTCAGGTAATGTACCTGCAGAGTTAACCACAAGAGCCTGTCCTGCCGCACCAATTGGTAATCTTGCTGGACCTGAAGCACCATAAATTAAAATATCACCTTGTGATTCTAATACATCATTTTCTGGACCACCTGATAACAACTGCCAAACAGATGTGTCAACACCTGCTCCAGATGGATAATCTGGTTGGTTGATTGTGGCTGGTCCTACATTGTTTGATGTGTGTGAAGTGATACAGATGTATGAAGTGTCTGTGTTTACATAACCTCTCACAATATCACCTTTGTCATAATAAGTTGCGTTTGTCCATGAACCTTTCCAGTATAAACCTTCGTTTAGTTTATCCCAGTAAAGAACGTTTGGTGGTCTGTTACCTACTGTATCAGCAATTGAAATGTATGTTACACCGCCAACTCTAACCACGTCACCTGTTTTGTACGACGTGCCGTTATCATAGTCACCTTTTAAACTGAAACCTGTTACGAATAAATCCCAATCAGAATCTTGTGTTGATGGTACAGCATTTAAATTGTTTGTGAGTGCAACGTATTGGTAACCTCCGTAAGTAACAATGTCACCTGGTTGGTATTGTGTTGTCGCACTCCACGTGTCTTCGAATTCTAAACCTGGAATGAATATTTCCCAATTGGCTTCATCTGCCGCCAATGATGCACCTGCTGTGTGTTGTGTTGTACAGATCCATAAGTTGGCTCCATACTTGACAACATCATTCACTTTGTATCTTGTTGCTGTTGTCCAAGCACTTAGGTATTCAATACCTTTGTGTAGGTATTGCCATTTGGCTTGATCTAATTCTAAACCGTCAGCCGCCGTTGCCGCTGAAGTGTGTCCAGTGACACAAACATAAAGTTGTCCACCGTATCTTACTGTGTCGTTTGGTTTGTATCTTGTGGCAGTTGCCCAAGTGTTTAACCAATTAAAACCTTTTGCGAATACTTCCCATTTGGCAATGTCTAATTCTAAACCATCTGCTTCGGTCGCCGCAGATGTGTGTTCAGTTACACAAAGATAAACAGTTGCACCGTATCTAACTAAATCGTTTACTTTGTATCTTGTGCTGATTGCCCAATCTGATTTGTAATCAAAACCTTCAATGAAAAGATCCCATTTTACGGAATCACCTTCTAATCCAATATTAACATCTACGTTAGAAGTGTGTCCAGTGTTACAGATATAAATGTAACCACCGTATTTTACAACGTCATTAGGTTTGTAAGTTGTGTTAACTTGCCAGTCGCCTTTCCATTCTTGACCATCTGACATCAATGCCCAGTTAGCCGCTGTCAAGTCATCCTGGAATTCTGCCGCCGCAGTATGGTTTACCACACAAATGTATGTTCTACCACCGTATCTTACGACATCATCTACTGAATAAATGGCACCTGTATACCAAGCACCTTTCCAAACAAAACGTATTCTACCTAATTTAAACTCAGCCATGGGTTAATATATCCTCTTATTGTAGTTATTTATCATTATGTTCCATATCCGTTAGATGAGTCAATAGCACTAATCGGATCTCCTTCATTCAATTCTGTACTTGCTGTACCTCCTGTAAAGTAATTCCAAGCCATCATGTAACCATCAATTCCGCCGTTTAATTTGGCTACAACATCCACTTCTACAACTCCAGTTTCAGGGAATGCTTCGTTGAATATTTCTTTATTTCTTACTTTAATTTGTCCTGCTCTAAATCCAGAAACGTTCAAATTAGCACCACCACCTGATACTCTTGAACCTATGTAGGTCACAATCGCTTTCTGTGTTGGTACAACGTTGTCTGAATTTGCCGCCATTGTAGGGTCTGTTGAAAATTCTCTAATTACAACTTCTGTTCCACCCAGTACAACACCACCAAGTGCTAATTCTGATAGACCTTGTAGGTTGAATAAGTCTGCGTTCAGTGTAACAATACCAGTTGCCTGCTCAACTTCAAACAATTCTCCAACACGGAAGTTACCATCTTGGTCTGTAGAAGTGTAGAACACTCTACCACCACCATTGTTTGCTGTTTCTCTGTTAGGTTGTGCTTCATAACCTTCTGTAAATCCAGCGTTGGTATATAAGTCTGGATAGTTAGTGGTTGTGAATCCACCTGTACCAATGTCTAAGAAGTCATGTCCAGTCAATCTAACTTGAGAATATTGTTGTCTTATTGTCATGTTAGTTTCATGATCCGGTGATTCGTTTTCTTTTATACTTGGTGATATTCTAAATTGTGCTGTGAGATTCGGAGCCACACCAGATACATTAGTAATCTGTGTCACTCTATAAATTTGATCGTCAATACCAGTGATGTACAACAAGTCACCAGGACCTGGCTCTCTTGATAAATTTTTAATTTGTACAACTTTACCCACTTGATATTCATCTGCGAAACCATCACCATCAATAGTAGCACTAACATTAATAAATCCTGTACCTCTATTTGTAAATGTAGGTTGTGATAAAACACCATCTGCTATTCTTGGTTGAACAGCAACGTCTATTGTGTTCACGTTGTCTGTGATAGTCACTGTTGGAGGTGTAGAATAACCAGAACCTGGATCAAAAATTTGTATTTTAGAAACTTTACCAGCATTAGTGATCACTCTTGTTAAAGGTGGAGCACCTTTCTTGATCACAGTGGCGTTTGTCATATTGCCAACTGCTAAAGGAATAAAGTAACCACCTTGATATCTTCCGCCAACAATACCTGAATATGATCCTCCAATGTTGGCTAATTCTTTCCAACTCACAGCATCGTAAGAATAAGCAATTTCACCTGTGCCTGTTATTGCTACATATGTACCTTGTGCGTAACCTACTTTACCGTAAGGACCTGCGTGTGGGGGAGCATCTGATTCTGTCCATACTGTGATAGCACTTGTTGAACTCTGAGCCTTGTTAGCATTCGAAACGAAAAATTTATTTGCTGATGTGGAATCATCAAATGGTGAATCTTGAACTGAAGCAATGAATTTACCACCTTCAAAAGTTAAATGTTGTATTAGATATTTTGTTCCACCAATATCAGCCGCCAGTTGCCAAGTTTGTCCACCATCAACTGATTCCCAAGATTGTCCAAAATCATTAGCAACAATTATCAATCCATTACCTGCGGCAATGTGAGTGAATACAGGAGTTGATCCATCATATGGTTCAACTTGTTCAGATGTCCATGTGTTACCTTCATCTGAAGATCTATAAATCACACCAGTTTCAGATGCTACCACCCATGTTGCTGACGAATCTTCCCAAGCAACACCTCTGAAAATATCTACTCCAATACTGCCAGACAAGTCTGACCAGTTGGCACCATCTTGAGATCTTGCCAATGTTCCTGTTGATGCCACTGCCATAAAATTATTAGCACCGCCAACAATTGAATTCCAGTTAGCAGTAGGTACCCCGTTAGACACAGTCCAGTTGGTTGAATCTACTGTTCTTAATCCTCTGCCATTACCTAGTAATACTGTAACATCTGTGCTTGATACTCTTCTTGATGCACCTTGTAGATAGATTCCTTGTAAAGGAATTGATGATGTTGTATTAGCGTAAGGTGGTTCACTGAATTGAATTCTTGGTTCAATAAAATATTTTGTTGAAGGATCTAGTTCTGCTTCAATTTTGAATCCGCCTAATAAATGTTGCCATCCTGGTGTGTTATCAAATTCTTTTCTGACTGTACAAGTTTTTGTAAGTTCGTCAAAGGAATCAATAATTGCGTATTGCCCTCTGCCAGTACCTTCCCAAATGTAAATTCTTTGTCCCACAGTTTGTGCTGATGTGCCTTGGAACTGTTGGTTCAATTGAATTGACGTTTCATCACCTGTAATTGCCGGTCCTGATTTACTTGTGTATCCGGCACCACCTGCAGGAGTTGAATCGCCTGGTCCTAATATTCTTACTTTGTTTACAGCACCATCTCTGGTGTTTTCATAATTGATATATCCTTCAGCACCTTCACCTGAACCTGCGATAGTCAAATTGGCAGATGAATAATTTTGACCAGCATGGTCATAAGCAAACGCAAATATTTCATTTTCGTCGTTGTACACAGCATCTACTTGTGCTTCTTGTGTACGGTTGTTAAACTGTGCTGTGATTACTGTTTCTGTTGGTGTAACTCCTTCTGCCACAGAACCCCAATCTCCATATGAGTTGTTACCGTTGGTTGCTCTAACTTTACCGCCACCAGTTGCTAGATATCCTATGTGACAGTAGTATGTGAACACAGATACAAGTTCTGATCTACCTTCTCCGTTTACCCAAAAACCGATACCTTGATCAATTACCTGCGTAAAGTCGTTAGCAACGATTGATCTGTAACCACCATTGTGTAAGTCGCCATCCACTTTTAATCCTATACAACCTGTTCCAAATGTTGAAACGTTCTGCACATAACAAGAACGTGTTGTGATCCAAGCCGAGGCGTCTGCCGCACCTGTTCCTGGATTTAATGAAACAAACGCACCACCTGTTGGTCTTCTTGTGCCGTATTCATTTACAGGACCTAGTGTGCCTGATAATCCGCTCAATGTCATGTTTCTTATGCCTGATCCATTGTTTACATGGAACATGTCTTCACCTTCATAACCTGGAGCAGGTTTAATTTCTGTACTTCTTAATTCATCTCCAACCAGTGCTACATCTCTTGGCACTTTGATTGGTAAAATTTCATGATACATGCCTGTTTTTATAAACACAGTTGCTGGTGATCTATTTCCTAAATCTTGATTGATAAAATCACAAGCATATTTTACAGTTTTAAATGGAGCCGCTAATTGTACCCCTCTGTCATCAGCATCTACACCGTCTGGTGAAACATAATAAACTTTTGGAGTAACATCAAAGTCTTCCCAGAAAGGAATACCGTTTGAACCCACTTTAAATAATTGTCCTGGATCTCCTAGGCCAATTCTTAATCTTGTAGAATCATCGTTTTGTGTTTTGATATCTCCAGGATATTCCAACACGTTTGGTGTGTGACCTTGTGCTAATAATACCCAATAAGGTCCAACATTTTCTGATTCAAAATCTAATGGTGGTTTAGCATCTGAAGAATTTGCTTCATGTTTAAGAATACATTTGTACAAGGTACCCGCAACTGTAACAACATCTCCAGGGAAGTAAGTGTTCTCGCTAGTAACGCCACCTATGCCTACTTCTTTCCAAGGTCCTTTAAAAGAATATCCTGTAACTAGTAATTGCCAAGGAAAAGGTTCATCTGATCCTGGATCATAAACACTTCTTGTAAATGGATCTATGCCTGCGTTATCTCTCACAGCAATGTAAAGATCACCGCCTGCTGTTACAACATCACCTGTTTTGTAAGGAAAAGGTTCTGGTTGATTGTTTACTATATATGTTTCTTGCCATGTTCCTTTGAACGTGTAACCTACAACTTGTAATTCCCAAGTTGATGTACTATCAGTTACACTTGGAACAACTCCATTATTACTTTGTAACGCAACGTATGTGTATCCTCCATACAGTACCACATCACCTTGTTGATAATATTGACTTTCGTTCCATAATGCTTCGTATTCTAAACCTGGCATCCATAAACTAAATTTACTTTCATCTAAAATAGAGTCTGTAGCCCAATGTCCTTCTGTGACTTGCCACATACCTGGTGACCATCTTACTAATTCACCTGCCGCATATCTTTCACCATGTGCAAAATTGCCTCTGTATCTTATTCCTGTGAACACAGTTTCCCATTGACCACTGTTTGCTTCTAATCCATCTGTTGAAGCGTTGGCAGTTCCATTGATTGAAACTGATGTAATTCCACCGTTTCCATCCACAGTGTTGATTGTTACAACAGCATCATTAGGACCTGTGGTTCCTCCTATGTTTGCTCCTAGAATAGTGAATGTTTCTAGTGGCACATAGTTTGTTCCTGCGGACGTAAATTTAGCGTAATAAGTTGCTCCAACTTTGAAAATAAAAAATTGTGCATTCGCACCTGCTACTGTGTTTGTGGTTGATGCTGGGTTAATAAATTTATTTGATAGAGCTGATCTGTGTCCTGTTGTACATCTGAATACTGTACCACCATAGTACACAATATCGTCTGGATAATAAAGAGTGTTATTAGTCCAGTCTCCTCTAAAGTTGTCTGATCTTGAATATTGATCCCAATATGCCGCATTGAATTGTAAACCATCGTCAGCAGAACCAGAAGTGTGTGCTGTGTTACATTTCCAAATTGATCCGCCGTAGATTACTGTTTGGTCAACATTGTAAAGAGTGTTTGGAGTCCATACACTTGCCCAATCTTCTCCACGAGCAAAGTAAACCCATTTTAATTCATCACCTAATACACCATTATTTGCATCTGCATTTGAAATGTGTCCTTCGATACATTTGTAAATAAGTCCACCAACTTTAACCAGTTCGCCTACTTTGTAGAATGTTGAAGGTTGCCAATCTCCGGTCCATGATTGACCGTCCATCATCTGTACCCAACGAGGTGTTGAGTTGTTTAAATCATTGTAAAAATTTGTGTCTGATGTGTGTACTTCGATACAAACAAATACTTTCGCACCATATCTTAATACATCATCTTTTACGTAAAGAGTGTTGGCTGTCCAATCACCTCTCCATCTAAATCTAATCCTGTCTATACGAAAATCTGCCATTGATTAATTCCTATTTGTATTTATCGCTCCTAACTTTCATAAGGTTCTACATATCCTACATATGTATGAGCCTCGTTAACTTTTAACACTAATTCTCCCTCTTTGTTCACATAGTAAAATAGGTTTCTACCGTCCCATTTGTACTGTTCGTACACAAGATTTGGATAAACTTTTCTGTGCTGTTGATCTCTGCCTTCAAAAAAGTCTTCGCCTCTGCTCCAGTTGTTGTAATTTTCGTCCACGTTGCCTGGTCTGTTCAGTTGAACACCATCTTCCAATCTCAATAAATCTGCTTTCACCATGTATAATTCGCCGGCATCTGTTCTTCTCAAACCATAGAAATATCTATTGTTTGCTAGTGTTTTTTGTAACTCGTCTATGCCTACGCCAAATACTTGTGCCATCTATTAACTCACTATGTTGATTGTGTTACCCATTGCTGAGTGAATTGTACATTGGTAATACAAAGTGCTTGGAGCATCCATTGGCACTTGGAAAACCTGCGTGCCTGATTTAGAACCACTGATACCTGAAGTGTATTCAGCACCACCATTTGATACTCTAAATTCAAATGGATGACTGGTACCTGTTGTGTTCACAAAAATGTATGTGTGCCCTCTCATCAAATACAACACAGGATCGTTAGTTGTTGTTGGAAATCCTGGACCAGAGAATGTGTAGTCTGAAGAACCATTTGATCCTAAACTCCATCTCATTGTAGGTCCGTTCTGTTTTACCCATCCTGAACCGTCATAGTACAACACATCACCTTGACTTGGAGATGATATTGTTACATCAGAAAGTTCATTCAATTCCGTAGCACCTGAGGCGCCTGCTGATACAAATTCTAAACCGTCACCTGCTGAATTTACTTTAACAAATCTATTTGCCGCACCAGTAAAGTTTGCTGGAGTGTCTGTTAAAGAAACAAAAGTTGAAGCAATTGTTGGTTTATTGTTTAAGTTGTTGTAGTTCAAATAGTATGTGCTGTCTAAACCATCTAATGTGTCTGCGTCTGATCCACCAGCACCTGAAGTTGCATCAGTGCCTGGTACCCAGTTTGTACCGTTCCATTTTAAAACGTTACCTGCTGTTGGAGCCTGTGTAGTTGTATCAACATCTGATAATGCATCAATTGAAAAGCCAGCAACTATTTCCAGTCCATCTGCTTCACCTGTGACTCTTAAAAAGCCGCCTGCTAATCCACCGTAATCGGCGGGAGTGTCTGTCAATCCCGTAAACGTGGTAGCACCGCCACCACCACCGCCACCTTGTGCGACAACATCACCTGGTTTCCAAGTTTGTGAACCAGCATCATAAATTAATGCTTGACCGTTTTGAGGAGTAGTTCCTGACACATCTACATCTGCCAGTATATCGATAGATTTATTTTCATCTGCAAGTTTTACCCATGCACCTGCGTGAGCGTAGTAGGAGGCATTCTCACCGTGTACATGAGCAAACATACCGTGATAGGTTGTTGCTGATGGTAACTCTGCTAATGTGTTATATAAAAATGTAATTTTGTTGGCACCTGTGGCTGTGATCAAATTGTTATTAACCACCGTGAGTGCTGTTCCATTTCCAAGAGCTGTGTACAGTTCTTCGAAATTGTTGTTTAGTTTTCCACCAGCGTCCCTTAACGAGTCACCTTGACCGTCATTTGGGAGTATACCAGTGTTTATAAGTTGTCTTGTCATTCGTTTTTCCTCCTACTTTATCCTCTATCGAATGTTATTTCATTACTGTCCATTAAGTAATTCGTTCTATCTAATGTGAATGGCGTTTGTTCAGTAATAACAGTTTCATCAGTTTCAGGATAGGTAATTACACCATCTCCCACATTACTGTTGATTCTCACAACCAGTTCACCTTCATCATTGATATAATAATTTAGATTAACATCGTCCCATCTAAATTGTTCATATCTTAAATTTCTAAATGGTTTATCATGGTTCAAATCTCTTCCTTCGAAAAAATCGTAACCTTGATCAAAATCTTTAAAGTTGTCGTCAATGTTTCCTGGATTGTTTATTGATACAGGATCATTTGCCGCCAGTTGGTCCACTTTACCAATGAACAGTGTGCCTTCGTCGGTTCTTCTCAA
>Ga0255780_10005832_pt1 | contig 10323 bp, 11 predicted proteins | sample 071ome_32_FD_179978 | JGI IMG/M metagenome (GOLD analysis project Ga0255780, IMG submission 179978) | Coastal salt marsh microbial communities from the Groves Creek Marsh, Skidaway Island, Georgia - 071405AT metaG (version 2) | ecosystem: Environmental > Aquatic > Marine > Intertidal zone >...
TCCTAGAAAGGTTGGGCTTCCTGGGGCCACGGCATGACGGCGCGTCCAACTTCCCCCATTGGTCCCCAGCCATGGCTGAAGGTCTGTGGACTGCGCCATCCCGAGCAGGCCAGTGCCGTGGCCGCCCTGGGCGTCGATGCGATCGGGGTGATCGGTGTTGAGGCCTCTCCCCGCTGGTTGTCCCCTGGAGCCCGGCCGGCGCTGTTTGCGGCGATGCGCCAGGCCTCAAGCCGCTGTCTTGGCGTCCTCGTGGTGGCGGATCCCAGTGATGGGGAACTGTCCCAGTTGGGTTCGGCTGGCGGCCATCAGGTGCTGCAACTCCATGGCCAGGAAACGCCAGAGCGCTGCCGGCAACTGCGGCAGGCCCTCGGCCCGGATCTCTTGTTGTGGAAGGCGCTGAGAATTCGCCAGCCCGAGGATCTGCAGCGGGCGGCCGACTACGGCGCGGTCGTCGATGCTCTGCTGCTGGATGCCTGGGTGCCCGATCAGCTCGGCGGCACGGGCCACCGCATCCCGATCGATTGGCTCAGTGGTTTTTGCTCCCCTCTGCCCTGGTGGCTCGCTGGCGGCTTGAATCCCGATCGGGTTGCCCCGGCCCTACGGGCCCTGCAGCACCGGCCCCCCTCTGGATTGGATGTCTCCAGCGGGGTGGAGCGGGCTCCGGGGGATAAGGATCTCGCCAAAGTGCAGCAGCTGGTGGCCGCCTTGGCTCCCTTTCGCCAGGATTTGAGCAGCTAATCCTTGGCCATGGCTGCTCTGCGCTCTGCCCCTGTGCTCCTGGGCTTGGCCCTTGCGCTGTCCCCAGCCCTGCGCGCCCAGGACCTGGTCGGTTGCCGCCTGGTGGGAGCGAGCCTGCAGTGCATCCCCGGCGTCACGGAAAGTGCCCAGCAGCAGATCAGCACCTTCCGCGATCAGATCTCTGCGGATCTGGAGTTGGAGGGTGCGATCGAGCAGCAGATTGATGGCCTGCGTTCACTCGTGATTGCTGGTCAGGCCATTCAGGGTGGGCTGCTCCAGGCCACGGTCGAGGCCGACGCCAATGCCGCCCTGGCGAACTCCCAGTACCACTGGTACCGGAAGGATCCCTCGGCGCGCACCTGGCTCTTGATTGAAACGGCCCAGGGCACCAGCTATGTCCCGGGACCGGTGGATGTCGGCCAGAACCTCATGGTGGTGGCGGTCGTCAACCAAAACGGTCAGGTCAAACGCATCGCCTCAGCCCCCGTCGGGCCGGTGCTGGCGCCTTAGCCCAGCATCGACTCCTGCTGCTTCACCAGTTCGAAGAACTCAGCCTTGAGGCTGGAGTCGTGGCGGAAGTCACCGCGGACAACGGAGTTCACCATGCTGGTTTGGGGCTCCTTCACCCCGCGCCACTTCATGCAGTAGTGCTGCGCCTTGACCAGGATGGCCAGGCCCTGGGGTTCGCAGAGACGCTCGATCTCATCGGCCAGGATCATCACCGCCTCTTCCTGGATGTGGGGACGGGAGAAGACCCAGTCGGCCACGCGCGAGAACTTGGAGAGACCAATCACCCGTTCGCCGGGCTTGATCCCAATCCAGCAGTTGCCCAGGATCGGCACCAGGTGGTGGGAGCAAGCCGAGCGCACCGTGATCGGGCCCACGGTGTAGATCTCGTCGAGCTTTTTGACGTTGGGGAAGCTCGCGATCTTCGGCTGGGGATGGAAGCGACCCTTGAAGACCTCATGGAGGTACATCCGGGCGACACGCTCGGCGGTCTCCTCGGTGTTGTGGTCGTTGTCGATATCGATCACCAAGCTGCGCAGCAGCTCGCGAACCTTTCCGGCAACCTCGATTTCCAGTTGATCGAGTTCGCCGTCCTTGAGGTGTTCGGCGATGTTGTCGTTCGCCAGGAAGGGCACGCCGGCGGACTCGAGGCGTTCACGGATGCGGCGGCTCACGGGAGCCAACTGGCCGGGAATGCTCGAGGACAGGGTTGAAGTCATGAACGGGTCCCGAGATGCGTTCAAAGAACGCCCGCTGCGGGCATAAGGGTTAGATCCTCCACAACATTGGAGGAAGGTTGCTGAGCCAAAGACAGCAGTGTCTCGGCCACGCGCTCTGGGGTGAGCATGGCACGGCGGTCGAAGGAACTGTGGACGGTCTCGCTGTCCCAGAGGGGGGTATTAACCGCACCCAAGGTGAGCGTCGATACACGGATTCCGTGCTGGCGCTCCTCTTCCGCTAAGCAGCGACTAAAGGAGGCCAAGGCGGCCTTGGTGGTGCAATAGGCCCCCCATTCCGGAAAGGCATTGCGGGCCGCATGGCTGCTGACGTTGATGATCAAACCCTGGGTCTGGCGCAGGGCCGGCAGGACCGCCTGGCAGGTTTGAACAACGCTGGTGAGGTTGAGCTGCAGCAACCATTGCCATTGCTCCAGGGGCATCTCCGCTAGGGCCCCCGTGTAGGCCGCTCCGGCGTTGTTGATCAGCACCGTTGGAACCAGTCCCCGGGAGAGCAGGTTCTCCAGGGCAGGGGCGATGGCTTGTGGATCGGAGAGATCCACAGCGATCGTTTCCACCCGGCAGCGCTCACTGCGCAGCTCCTGGGCCAGCTGCTCAAGATCGGCTTGGGAGCGGGCCAAGAGCAGCAGCTGATAGCCGGCTTGGGAAAAAGCCCTTGCTGCGGCTGCTCCGATCCCCCTGGAGGCACCAGTGATGAGGGCAACGGGCGCTGAAGCGGAGACAGGGGAACTCAACGGCGGGGGCGGGCCGCAAGGACCCCGATCAAACCAACGAAAACCTTACGAGCTCAGGCTTGCGTCCTGGGCGCCGGATTCCAGGAAGCGACCCATCCGGCGGAACTTGGCGTAGCGCTGATCCACCAGTTGCTCCTCGCTGAGGGCCTGCAGGCCTGCGAGTTGCTGTAGGAGAGCCGCCTTCAAATTCTCTGCCGCCTGACGCGGGGCCCAGTGGTTGCCGCCCGAAGGCTCGGCAATGATTTCATCGATGATCCCCAGCTTCAGCAGATCGGGCGCGGTGATCTTCAACGCCTCAGCGGCCACCGGAGCTTTACCCGCATCGCGCCAGAGGATGGAGGCGCAGGCCTCGGGGCTGGCCACCGTGTAGACGCTGTGCTGGAACATCAGCAGCCGGTCCGCCACGCCGATGCCCAGCGCACCACCTGAGCCCCCCTCACCGATCACCGTGGCCAGGATCGGAACGCGCAGCTTGAACATCTCGCGCAGGTTCACGGCGATGGCCTCGCCCTGGCCCTGCTCCTCCGCCAGCAGTCCGGCGTAGGCGCCGGGGGTGTCGATGAAGCTGAGGATCGGCAGGCGGAAGCGATCGGCGTGCTCCATCAGGCGCATCGCCTTGCGGTAGCCCCCAGGTGAGGCCATGCCGAAGTTGCGAGCCACGTTTTCCTTCGTGTCCCGTCCCTTCTGGTGGCCCAAGAGGACGACGCCTTGATCGCCAATGCGTCCGACGCCCCCCACGAGGGCTTGGTCATCGCTGCCGCGCCGGTCCCCGTGCAGTTCGATGAATTCATCGGTCAGCACCTGGATGTAATCGAAGGTGCTGGGGCGTTGGGGGTGGCGCGCAACCTGAATCTTTTGGGCGGGACTCAGGTTGCTGAAGATCTCTTCCCGCCTGCGGGCCGCCAGGGTCTCCAGTTGGAGCAACTGCTGGCTGACGTCGACTTCAGAGTCTTTGGCGAGCTGCCGGATTTGGTCGATCTGCTCCTCCAACTCCACCAGGGGCTTCTCGAAGTCGAGCAGGGGACGACGGGCCATGGCAGCGGGTGTAAGGGGCAGGGGGGCGAGCGTTGAACCGGGAGGCCTTAAGCAGCGGCCAGTTCAAGGTCGGGGTTGCCGGAGCTTGCTGGGGCTTGGTTCAGGCCGATGGCCCGGAACCCGTGCCGCAGGGAGGCTTCACCAATGAGCTCCATGTTGGCGATGGAGATGCGGTTGCGGCCCCAGCTGAAGTTGGTGTGGATACCCTCGAATTCCAGCAGCATCGCCTCTGCAAAGCAAGCGAACAACTGGCGTTTGGGGTTTTCCATCTCCACGACTTCCATCATCTGCCAGCTGATGTCCTGCCAGAACTCGACGATGCCGCCCTTGAGGACATGGACCCCCTCACCGGCCACCTTGGCGTCGAGATTCTTGGGGTAGCCGCCGTCAATCATCAGGCAGGGCTTGCGCAGGCTGCCGTGGTCGATGGTCAGGGTCTGGGGAAGGCTGGCCACCCACACCACCACGTCGGCTTCGGGGAGCGCCTCCTCCAGGGTCAGGATCCGGCCACCGCCGAGGGACTCCTGCAGATCCAGCAGCCGCTGCTGCTGCCGAGCGACCAGGAGCAGTTCACCCACGCCTGTTTTTTGGCTGAGCCAGCGGCAGACCGCGCTGCCGATGTCACCGGTGGCGCCGACCACGGCGACTTTGGCCTGGCTCAGGTCGATGCCCAGCAGAGGGGCATTGGTCTCGACCTGTTGGCAGATCACCCAGGCCGTGTGGGTGTTGCCTGTTGTGAAACGCTCCCACTCGAGGGTGGTGTTGCGGATCTGCTGGAACTTCGAGAGGTCGTAGTTCTCGAAAATGATCGAGGTGAAACCGCCCAGGGCTGTGACGTTGATCCCGTTCTTCTGCGCCAATTCCATGGCGTTTTGAACCTTGCGGGTCGCGGTCTTGAAGCGGCTCAGCATCTCCGGCACGAAGCAGGAGTCGATGTAGGTCCCTTGGATGGTGGCCCCGGTTTTGCTGGTGACCTCGAAGGTCTCCAGCAGCTGAGGTGGAGCCGAGCACCAGGAGAGGAGGTCCGCTTCGGCCATCTCCTCTAGCCCCAGGTCGCGGGCCTTTTCCTGGGCCTGCGCAAAGCTGCTGGAGTGACCGATCAGACCAAACATTCGCGGGGGCTCTCCTGGTTACACACCGGCCGAGAAGACACCTGATTAAAGGGCAGCGTCGACTCGTTCAGGCTGATCGCTTCAGCCGATCAGAGCGGCGGCCGCCATGCGGGCGATTTCGCGGGTGGTGAAACCGATCTCGGTCAGAGCTTCCTGGTAGGCGATCAGGAAATCCTCGATCAGATCCTCCTTGTCCATCTGCAGAACAGCGGCGTCACCGGCCACCTGATCGAGCATGCGGCGGATCAGGGGGAGGTTCTCGCGGTTGGCCTCTTCGAGCTCCTCACGGCAGCTCTCCAGGTTGGCCTTGAGCCAGACCTCGCCGTAGTTGAGGTGGGTGTACTCGTCCTTCACCACGCCCTCGGTGATCTTGCGGGCGAAGGGATCGGCGACCGGGATATAGATGTGATACGCCGAGATCGCGAAGGCTTCGATCAGCAGGGCCTGGATCAGCAGGCAGGTCGGAACCTTGCCCTCTTTCAGGGCTTTTTGGAAGTTGCCGTGCAGGGGGGCGAAGAATTCCTTGGCGAACGCCATGTCGGCGGTCACACCCAGGTTGTTGGCACAGGCGGTGAAGCCCTTCATGTGCTTCAGCTCCATGCGAGCCAACTTGGTCAGTTCGCCGGCCTGCTCGGGCAGCAGCGTGCCGATGGACATGTAGTTGTCGTGGGCTTCCTGCTCGCCCTCGATCACGATCGCGTTGATCCGGCTGTAGGCGTCCTTGTAGTTCGCGCAGGTGAAATCGGGAAGCGCAGTCGCGCCCGCCGTAGGCAGATCAGTGGCTTCGAGGGTCGCCATGGCTACCGAGAACACGTTGCAATGGGGTTGACTGTAACCATCTCCACAAGCCTCAGATGGGGTTTGGCAGCTTTTGCCAACTTCCCGTCGCCCACGGACCCCGATTTCTCAGTGATCCTTGGGGGGCCAGTCGCTGGCCAGAAGGTGGGTGAAGAGTTCACTCCAGCCCTGGACCAACCGCTGCCGGAGCCCCTCCCCTAGGACTGCGCTGGCCTGGCTGGGGTCGCCAATGACGCCACTGCTGCTGAGCTCGTGGGTCAGCCAGGCATTGGGCACGGCCCCCTCCAAGCTCCAGCCCTGGGGCGGCTGCTGGGCCCCGAGGCCATCTGCGTCCCGCTGCGGCCCGACGAGCTCTGGATTGAGCTGCAACATCAAGCTCGTCTCGGCCAGTCCGGCGTGGAGCCCGTCACTGCGCTCGGGTTCTGCGATCAGCTCTGCGATCCCCTTGGGGCCGCTCCAGAGGAAGCAGGGCAACACCCCAAGCGAGGGATGGGCGGCCCGCAGTTGCCTAGCGGCGACCTGGAGTAGGGCGATCTGACCGCCATGGCCGTTGAAGAGCACCAGCCGCTCGAAGCCGGCTGCCGCTAGCTGGGCACCAATGGCTTCGATGCTGTGGATCAGGAGCCCGGCCGGGAGGCTCAGGGTTCCTGGGAAGCCCAGGTGTTCCGGTGAGAAGCCAATGCTCTGCAGCGGCAGTCGCCAGATCGGGGCCTCCTGGGGCAGGGTCTCGAGCACCTGGTCGAGGATTTGCTCCGCGAAGAGCGCATCCGTGCCCAGGGGAAGGTGGGGACCGTGCTGCTCGAAGGCGCCAAAGGGCCAAACCACCGTGCTGCCGCTGGTCTGGGCGGCCGCCTGGAGGGCCGGCCAGCTCAGGCGCTCGAGGCGACGGGATCCCTGACAGGGGTGTGCGTCGTCGCCCATGGGTCCGGCTTCGATCAAGGAGGGTCGTCTCTACAGTGTGGCGCTGTGCGTCTTTGCTTGGTCATGGCCGGTTCCGGCACTCCCCAGCCCCCCCAGCCCTTCTCCAAGCAGCAACCCACCTCGGCTCGTCCGGTGCCTCCGTCGCCCCAGCGTCCCGCCGCTGCGCCGCCGCCGGTTCGCAAGCCACCCCAGGTTCTGCAGATCAATAAGAAGGAAGAGCAGCTGCGCCTGGAGCGCGAAGCCGCTGAGGCCCGTGCCGCCGCAGAAGCCGCTGCCCAGCGGGCCGCTGAATTGGAAGATGCCGCACGGGCGGCCCGTGGAGAGGCACCGGTCGCGCCCCAGCGCCCGGCGGCTGCGCCGGCGGCAGGCGACGACGAGCTCTTCGACATGAGCGGCTTTGAAGGGCTGTCCATGGCGGACCTGCTGGGCCCCGATGACCGCAATAAGGGTCGCCGCTCCGGTGGCTCCCGCATGGCTCAGCCCCAGGCCAAGCCGGCGGCGGTTCCGACCCGTTCAGTCGACGACTTCGACTTTGACGAGGAGGCCTTCCTGGCGGCCCTCGATGAGCAGGACTTCGTCGGCACCACCGGTGAAGTCGTCACCGGCACGGTGATCGGCATGGAGAGCGACGGTGTCTACGTGGACATCGGCGGCAAGGCTCCTGGCTTCATGCCCAAAAAGGAGTGTGCTTTGGGGGTGATCACCAACCTCAAGGAACGCTTCCCGAAGGGATTGACCGTTGAAGTGCTCGTCACCCGCGAGCAGAACGCCGATGGCATGGTCACCATCAGTGCCCGTGCCCTGGCCCTGCGCCAGAGCTGGGAGAAGGTTCGTGCCCTCGAGAAGGAAGGCAAGGTGCTCCAGGTGAAGGTCAACGGTTTCAACCGTGGTGGCATCACCTGTGATGTCGAAGGTCTGCGCGGTTTTGTGCCTCGCTCCCAGCTGCAGGAGGGTGAAAACCACGAGGCGCTGGTGGGCAAAACCCTCGGTGTGGCCTTCCTGGAGGTCAATCCGGACACCCGCAAGCTGGTGCTCTCTGAGAAGAAGGCGGCCACGGCGGCCCTGTTCCAGAACCTCGAGGTCGGTCAGCTGGTTGAGGGACAGGTGGTGGCCATCAAGCCCTATGGCCTCTTCGTGGACCTGGGCGGCATCAGCGGACTCCTGCACCACTCCGTGATTACGGGTGGTCAGATGCGTGATCTGCGCGAGGTCTTCGGCCAGGGCGATCGCGTGAAAGCACTGATTACTGAATTGGATCCCGGTCGCGGTCGCATCGCCTTGAACACTGCTCTGCTGGAGGGGCAGCCGGGTGAGTTGTTGATTGAGCGCGACAAAGTGATGGCGGAGGCCGCCGATCGCGCCAATAGGGCTCGTAACGTGCTGCGTCAGCAGGAACAATCCGCCGGATGATTCAGGCCACCGAGCCCGCGAGTCCTGCCCGCCTGCAGGCGGATTGGGAGCTGGATTACTACTCCCGTCCAATCCTGGAAGAGGACGGAAAGAAGCGCTGGGAGCTGCTGATTTGCAGTTCCCCCAATGCGGAGAATCCCGGTCGCGCCTTCCAGTGGGTCCTGAAGTGCCCGGCCTCCAGCGTCAACTCCCAGTGGCTGAAGTCCGCGTTGGAGCAGGCCTTGGAGCAGGCGGACGCTGAGGGGTTTGATCCCCCACGCAAGATCCGCTGCTGGCGTTCCTCGATGCGCACGATGGTGCAGCGGGCCTCCGAGCAGCTGGGCCTGGAACTGGTGCCGAGCCGCCGTTGCTATGCCCTGGTCGAGTGGCTCCAGGAGCGCGAAGCCACGGTTTACCCCGAGGAGGAGGGCTACATGGCGGGTCCCCTGGCTCCGCCGCCCCAGCCGATTCAGCCCGTGGCTGTTCCGCTGCCTGAGGCGGCCCGTGGCGACAGCTGGTCTTGGGCCTCCCTGCCGATCGGTGCCCTGCGGGAGGCGATGACCTGGGACACCAGCTTTGCTGGTCTGGTTCCCTTGCCGGAATCGCTCGATGACGAGCTGATGGTGAGCGGTCTGCGCCTGTTCAGCGCGAGCCGCTCCTTGGCGATCGCTGGCTGGGTGTCGGGATTGGAGCCGGTGCGCCTCGAGGTCTGCGGTCAGCAACTGGTGCTGGAGGCGGGCCAAGAAGACCGATGGTTGCTGGGACAGTTGGAGTCAGACGAAGCTGAGGCTGCGGCCGCGGCATTCCTGGCCTCCCGCGGTCAAGCCGGTGGTGTGCAATTCCTGGCGATTCAATCCAGCCCGGATCAACCCGGTTTTGATGGCTTCTGGATCCTGCGGGACCTCCCCGATGCCTAGACGGTTGTATGGCTGAGGCCGTTGAGGCCCCCTTTGACCGCCCAGATGCAGGGTTTAACGCCCTAGAGGGCTGGACCTGGATCGGTTGCTACGGGGGCTATTACCTCCAGTCGAATCTGCTGGAGGCCTTTGAACATGGCTTCTTCACCCGCCAGTGGCAGGGCCGAGGCCCTGATGTGTTGGCCGGTTATGTCAGCGCTGGCATCAGCGTTCACCGGCCCCAGCAGGTTCACAGCGCGTTGGTTTTGCCGGCGAGTGAGGCCGTAGCGGAGCCCTGGCCCCAGGCCGATGGCTTGGTGTGCGATGCCGGTGGTCAGAGTCTCTGGGTCTGCGGCGCCGATTGCACTCCAGTGCTGCTGGCGGATCCGGAATCCGGACAGGTGGCGGCCTGCCATGCCGGCTGGCGTGGTGTGGCCGGGGGCATCGTTCAAGAGGCGATCCGGCAGCTGGAGCAGCGCGGCTGCCGCCGCCATGACCTGCTGATTGCGTTGGGGCCAGCCATCAGCGGCCCCCAGTACCAGGTGGAGCCGGCCGTGCCGGAAGCGATCGCTGAGCAGTTGCTGCAGGTGGATGCGTCCCTCACGCTCGAGGGGGCCCTGGCGGCGATGGCGGAGTGCGGTGCTCTGCTCGCCGATCCAGATCCGCTGCGGCAGCGCCTCGATCTGCGGCTCGCCACCCGTTTGCTGCTGGAGCGCTTCGGTGTGTCCCCAGAGCAGATCAGTGTCTGCCCCCTGTGCACGGCATCAGAGCCGCTGCTGTTTCACTCCTGGCGCCGCGATCAGGTCAAGGCGGTGCAGTGGAGCGGCATCGTCTCCCAACAGTTGCCTAGTTGAACTCCAGGCTGAGCTGGCCGTTGTCGGTTTGGCTGCGCTTGGGTTTGCGTCTCTTCGGGGGGCTCTCCCCGGCTTCACCGGTCTCAGCCGAGCGCCTGAGGCTGAACCAGCTGAGCAGGGCCAGCCATCCCTCCTGGTCCAGTCGATCGAGGTCCACCGCCGCGGGGAAGAGCTCCGGTGCCCGGGGTTGGGCCCAGAGCACCTGGCTGCCGGCGATTTGATCACTGCCAAAGGGCGTCAGGTCAGCGGGCAACCGCGCCAAGGCGGAGGGAATGTCTCCGATGCCGTGGCGTGTGTTGCTCAACGCCTCCATCCGCGCCTGCCGCGCTTCCTCGTAGTTGAGCACTGGGGCGGGGTAGTCCGCGAAGGCGGGGGGCTCTCCGAGCTGGTCATTGGTGAGGCGCTCGAGTTGCGGCAACCAGCGCCGGATGAAGAGGCCATGGGGGTCGCAGCGGTTCACGGCCACCTGGCCGGGGTGATAGATCCGCGTCCAGGCTTTTCGGCCCCGATAGGTCGCCCCGGCCTGCATGGCCCATTGGTAGTGATCGATCGGGCAGTCCCCATCGATCAGGTGCCGCATGAAATGCAGGGCGCCATAGCGC
>Ga0255780_10005835_pt1 | contig 10322 bp, 5 predicted proteins | sample 071ome_32_FD_179978 | JGI IMG/M metagenome (GOLD analysis project Ga0255780, IMG submission 179978) | Coastal salt marsh microbial communities from the Groves Creek Marsh, Skidaway Island, Georgia - 071405AT metaG (version 2) | ecosystem: Environmental > Aquatic > Marine > Intertidal zone > Salt...
GCGGCAATCTAAATGCCTTTGAGTTAATGAAGCGCATGATCGATGCTGGGGTATCTGGGGTGCACTTTGAAGATCAATTGGCCAGTGTTAAAAAATGCGGTCATTTGGGTGGCAAGGTATTGGTGCCAACCCAAGAAGCCGAACAAAAATTGATTGCTGCAAGGCTTGCGGCCGATGTATCCAACACTCCAACTATTTTAATTGCTCGCACCGATGCCGATGCGGCCGATTTAGTGACTTCAGACATTGATGACAGAGATCTACCCTTCTTAACTGGTGAAAGGACCTCAGAAGGCTTCTTTAGATCCAATGCTGGCATGGATCAGGCTATTGCAAGAGGATTGGCCTATGCGCCCTATTCCGACCTTGTCTGGTGTGAAACATCCAAACCTAGCCTTGAGGAAGCCAAAAAATTTGCTGAGGCGATCAAGAAAGATCATCCAGAAGTTATGTTGGCTTACAACTGTTCACCTTCATTCAACTGGAAGAAGAACCTCGATGACGCCACAATCGCTAAATACCAGAAAGAGCTAGGTGCTATGGGGTATAAATTCCAATTCATCACTTTAGCCGGTATTCATTCAATGTGGCATGGCATGTTCAGCCTAGCAAAAGAATACGTATCCGATGGTATGACAGCTTATGTCAAGCTGCAGGAGAAGGAATTTGCCGATGCTGAAAAAGGTTACACTTTTGTGTCCCATCAGCAAGAAGTTGGCACAGGCTACTTCGATGCAGTCAATAACTGCGTGCAAGGCGAAGAGAGCTCAACTTCTGCTCTAAAAGGTTCTACCGAAGAAGAGCAGTTCTAGAAATTTGTAATTCTTTTGTTTTCATAGGACACTCTTATAAAGGAGTGTTCTATGAGCAAAATAGTAAAAAAATCGTTTTCTAATCCCGACGTAAAACCTGACTTTCCTAAAGTCGATGCTAGAACTTTAGAAATGGGCGATGGCGTCAAAGTATCAAGAGTAGTTGCCGAGCATGGCTGGAAGTGGTCGGAATGCGTCAAACCTAGCATTGGAACTGATAGCTGCCAAGCTTCGCACATAGGTGTGTTAGCCAAAGGCACCATGACGGTCAGAATGGACGATGGGACAGAAGTGAATTACGAGGCTGGTGATGCTTACATGATTGGCCCTGGCCACGATGCTTGGATTACCAGTGCTGAAGGCACAGAAGCTTACGAAGTATCTTTTGATAAAGCCGATATTTGGCACGATTAATTAAGATCTAAAAAAAACAGTCTACTTTCTAGACATACTCTAGCCACAGTGCCATACTCAGTTTGTGGCTAGAGTTTTATCAATAATCCTCACTACTGTCTTTTTAACATCATGCGGCGGCGGCGGTGGCGGTTCAGAACCCGCACCAGTACCAGCACCCCCTCCTTCACCAACGGCAACTATTTCTGCCAATCCAATGACAGCTTATGTCGATGACCAGATTACTTTGACTTGGTCTTCAACCAATGCCACCTCCTGCGAAGCATCGGACAATTGGGAGGGTACCAAAGACCTAAGTGGTGAAGAAACAGTTACCGCTACAACCAATGGAGATTTAACCTATACAATCACTTGTTCGGGCAATGGTTCAGCAGTTGCCAGTGTTATTGTGCCGACCGATTTTAAAACACAGTTTAAAGAAGAACCTATTAGCATTGCCGACCCAAACCTGTACCCACAAGTTTGTAATACAAGTTATGCAGAGGCACAACCATCCATACAGTTTGTTATACCAGTGAACATCAATAATGATGGCTGGGAGGATTTCATAGTCCATCAATGGTGTGATCTTTACAGAGATAAGTTTGGCGAAGTAATTGAGGACCCAACACCTGATCTATTGGTTGTGCACCTTTCCAATGGCGATGGTACTTATCGCGATGGCAACGAAGAAGTTTTTGGTGAGGCGATACCAAGTCTAGGAGGAGCCAGTAGAAAATACGACCGAGGCGATATCAATGGCGATGGTCGTGACGATTTTGCTTTTGCTATGAACTGGGAAGATGGAAGAAACGGCGATCCATGGGAGTATTCTCGTGCATCACCAGCGGTGATAATGTCTAAGGGCGAAACAGAGTATGAGGTACAAAAGATAGGCACTCCAGATTGGGGCCATGCAGTAACGATAGTTGAACACGACAATGGCGATGTGGATACCTTATTTGCTGGTTTTACTGGCATTGGCTTGCAAGCTTTAAGATATTCAAATGATGGTTGGATTAATGTTATTGAGGAATATCCTCCAGAATCTGTATGGGATGAAAATTGGACCATAATAGAGCAAGGCACTTCGCAGTGGAGCACGGAATTCAAATACTATAATGATTACATTATTGCAACCGATAGCTCTGCACAAAATGAGGATCCTGCACAAGGATTAGCTTTATGGAAAAGGGCTGATTCTAAGTGGCAAAAAATTGACCAAGATTTAGTTCCTGTTGAGTTCTATGTTGATGCAATATCTTGGCAAGGCTCTGCTGCTCAATATGCAGTTTATTTGGTAGATGGAGAGTATGTAGCAGGTTACACGCCTGAGACAATGTGTTTCATGGATGGAAAATTTGATAATTCAGAAAACATCACCTTTGTTGCACTTTTTGGGACAAGAAAACATAAAGAAGGCGAAACAATAATTGAAGGAGGTTCATATAACGATGATGAATTTAATGCTCGACAAATTTCAAAAGTTTTTCAGATTCAAGATGACAAAATAGTAGAGATTGAAGCTCCATTTGATTTGTACGATGAGTTTTTATTTACAAATTTTCTGGACTGTAGAGACATAAATAATGATGGTTATGCAGACTTTTCTAGACATGTATTTTCAAGGACTTACGGTTATGAGGTGCCAAGAGATAGAGGCGGCACCCCTGTGCTGTCAATCAATAACAAGGACAACAAGCTCATTGATTATGAAAACAACCAATCTTATGAGATGCCAGGTCACAGTCTCTTGCTGGATGCCGGGCATGGCCAAGGGTATACCAGAGACATTAACAACGATGGGTTGGAAGACCTAGTTGTTTTTGGTGAAACTATGAGAAATGAGTACAACCAGTACGATGGCAGCATCGAGATTTATCTTAACTACTATGAATTTGAATTAAATGAGGAGTAATAATGCAGAAATTTAAAAATATCCTATTTGTAATCATAAGCACACTAGTGCTCGCCAACTGTGGTGGCGGTGGCGGTGGCGGTTCAGAACCCGCACCAGTACCAACCCCTCCTCCAGCACCTACGGCTTCTATTTCTGCCAACCCAACAACCTTATGGGTCAATGAATCTGTCACCCTGACTTGGTCATCAACCAATGCCACTGGATGCAGTGCTGGTGGTGAATGGAGTGGTGATAAAGACCCATCGGGCGAAGAGAGTGTCACAGTCACCAAAGATGGCGAACTAACCTATAGCATCACTTGCTCATCCGGCACACGATCGGCCACTTCAGAGGTTGCAATCACAGCTAACCCGATTAATCAGACTGGAAAATATGCTTACGAAGATGGTACTCATGTATATATAGAGGCAGAGCAAGGTAACTTATTCAATACCCCGGCAAAATGGACTTATTCATTAAGAGAGCATGGTGGCTATACTTATCCAAATTCTGAAACAGGAGAGCCAATTATTCTCGATGGGGGGTGGTACGACAATAGAATCAAAACTTGTCGTTCAGCGGATCTGAACGGCGATGAATACCCAGATGTTGTGGCACAATCAGTGTGGACTTGGCAAGCTCAGCCTACTTCGCAACCTGAAGATATGTTAAACCCAGAAAGAAGACCCAGAGTTCATTTCTTTATAAATGACGGCCAAGGCAAATTTAGTGATGCTCAAGATATTATATTAGGCGAAGACTACTATCGCATGAATACCTATAAAGACCTTGCAATTGGAGATCTAAATAATGATGGCTTAGACGATATAATCACTCCCTCTGGTTCTGGTGGGGGATTGCTTTGGCAAGTAGTAGATGATGGAATTCTTCTGCTAATGAGTAATGTTGAGGGTAAGTACGAGGATAAAACCAGCCTTATAAATTTTCCAAGAATTACTAGAGATAGGGGCGATTTTACTGAAGAAGTTTTAGGTTTAGGAGGAGCTGAAGGCATTGGGATTATTGATGTGAATAGCGATGGCTGGAAAGACATAGTAATGTTTACGATTGCACAACCGGAACAAGGCTACAGATTTCCATTGGTCTTAATAAACAATGAAGGGAAATCATTCGAGCCATGGGATAGATATAAAAATGATGACTCTCCTTTCTTGTTTACCGAATGGGTTGCTATGAGAGACGCTCAAGTTGCTGATTTTGATAATGATGGCGATGAAGATATGTTTTTACTATGCTATACCGATTGCTGGAGAGAGAGCTCTTCACTATATGAGGCTGGTAGCAATACAGGCTTTGTCTTAATCAATGATGAAGGAGACTTTAATAAAGAAAATATTGTGCATTTTCCAGAGGGCACTCTATCTGATGTAAATAAAAACGATGCCATGTCAGTCGGCGATATCAATGGCGATGGTTTGGTCGATGTGGTTATAGCACAAGGCAAAAGCGACCCATACTATGTTTCTAGAAACATTCAAATTCTTATTAACAATGGTGAAGGTTTTAGTGATGAGACTGAGATAAGAATTGAGAATCTACGAGACGATTACAATGGGCATCCAGAGGGAAATATATTTCTCATTGATTATGACAATGATGGTGATTTGGATATTTTTGATTATCAGGACAACGTCAGAAATGGTTACTCCTCAAGCAACAATAATGCTCCTACCGAAGAAGATAAGAAATTTCCTTATTGGAAAAATGGTGGCGCTCTTTTTATAAATGATGGCGAAGGTATTTTTACTTATCAGGAAGAGGATATAACTACTACCGGTGAGCTGCCAAATTTATTCGAGTCATGGAAGATGGCGACCTTTAATGAGCCATATCATGTTTGTCCAGTCGATTTTGGTGAAGGTTATGGATATGGTTTTGGTTTTTCTGGTGGTCCAGGAGAAGAAGCGCCTAATGTCAGTCCACCAGAAGGCGAACCCTATGTTGATTACAATGTCGAGGGCTTTGCTTTTGGTAGAAAGGTCAGCAACCAAGATAATTTCAGACAGGAGTAATTATGCAGAAATTTAAAAATATCCTATTTGTAATCATAAGCACACTAGTGCTCGCCAACTGTGGTGGCGGTGGTGGTGGCGGTTCAGAACCGGCACCTGTACCAGTGCCAACCCCTGCCCCAGCATCAACAGCGTCATTAAGCATCGAATCTGAGCTGGTCCCTTTTGAAGGTAGCGTTACGCTATCGTGGAGCTCTACTAATGCAACATCTTGTACGGCAAGTGGTGACTGGGAAGGAACGAAAGCTCTATCGGGGGAAGAAACATTTCAGACACCCAGAATGGGTATTTTAGAATTTGGTATTGAGTGTAGTAATTCGTCTTCATCAGCTTCAGCTGAAGTCAAAGGCGTAGGAATGATAAATTTTGAAAACTTTTACTTTGAGCAAAAGGGTGAGGTTTTTACATTTAATACAGGAAACAATGCTGCTGTAGATTATGGGTTGCCACAAAGAATACAACCGGTAGATTTAAATATGGATGGAATAGATGACTTAGTAATGTTCCCAACTGGGTTTTGGGAAGGCGAAGATCTACCTGTAAGAGCATTTATGTATGAAAATAATAACTGGGTAGAGAAAGAGGATATATTTACAGAGACCATAGTCTCTGGAGTCAATTTTAACCCATTGATTGGTGATTTTAATGGTGATGGCTGGAATGACTTTATTGTTCCAGATCAGGGAAAAGAAGTAGGAAATGAAGGGACCGGAACTCCTGCTGAAGAGATTGATTTCCAATACGGTAAAAGGATATACCTTCTTTCAAATGGTGATGGTACATATTCACCTGCCTTTGACAACTTACCAGATAATAGGAAGGTTTTTAACCACAATGCAGGCATTGGAGACATTGATGGAGATGGTTTAGATGATCTAATCTTTTCTGTTATTGGCGATGAGAACCCACCAACTGATGAACTAGGATCAATTCTATATACAACGGCAGTTGCCTATTTAAATAATGGAGATGGAACATTTAGAATACCCGATCCCATTGGTGAGCTTCCATACAGAGTAAATGAATTCTATCTTGTGCCTGGCGGTGGCAATATTATTGATATAAACAATGATGGTAGAGGTGAAGTTATTCTTCATGGCAATGGATCAGAAGATAATAGCACCCTATACCCTACTAGCTCTGATACTCAAGTTATTAAGATTTTTGAATATGGTGAGTCTGAAGGATTCCAAGAAATAGCCTCACTTGACCAGTCTCCATCTATGAACGAACAATGCACAGATTGGCTGGCAACACGCATCATAGAAGTGGATCTTGATGGTGATCAATTTCGTGACTTTGCTGCAGGCTGGGAATGGTTGGGTGTTCAGGAGTGTCCTGGAGATATTTATTGGGATTTTCATCAAAACAATGGAGATGGTACTTTTACAAACGTAACTGCAGACACCACTTTAACAAAACATCAGGTAGATGAATCTTTTGAGACCATATATTTTATTTCCAATGATATAAACGGAGATGGAACAATGGATCTTGCAAATCAAACAAATGGAAATTTGCGATTGATGAGCGAATGGGAGAACGATTTCATCTTAGTAAAATCTGATGAAGACGATCAGCCAACCTATACGCCTGGGAATGTAATTGTAAATGAAAGTGAGAGTCTTACAGACGTTGTTTCTAGCTCGGATCTAGGTTCAGTAAATAGCGGACAATTTTGGCCTGTATGGTTAAATTTAAACCAGGACGATCAATTGGATTTTATGATTGTTAAGAGTCACGATTGGGATAATGGAGACCCAGGAGAAGCAAGAAATGTCGACATTTCTGCAATTAAATTCCTTTCAGACCCAAAATTTACAATAAGACATGTAAGAGTGGTTTCAACCGAAGATGGCAATAAGTATGAAATTTGCACATTAGATTTTGTGAAAAATGGTGATAAAGCCTGTGAGCTAACCCCATCGTTAACCTTGCGACGCGATAGAACATACGTCTTTACCATGACAACTTCTAATTATGAGGATCACCCATTTACATTTTCTTCAACTAAGGATGGAACACATGGCGGAGGAGAAAACTATACATCTAGAGTTTATATAGATAATGATGATGAGCTTGATTCAATTGTTGCCATCACTATACCAAGCGATGCTCCAGATGAACTTTATTACTATTGTGAAGTGCACTCTGGCATGGCCAATGATGCAGTCCTGACTATTGTTGATTAATTTCTAGATGAATTTTAGATGAAAAAGATACTGACAATTCTTAGTGCAATAATTTTAACCAACTGCGGCGGTGGCGGTGGCGGTTCAGAACCGGCACCAGTACCAACCCCTCCTCCAGCTCCGTCAACAGTTAGTTTTTCAGCAGATGTAGAAGAAATATACATACATAATACTGCTATTCTTACTTGGTCATCTGCTAACGCCACATCTTGTACTGCTTCTGGAGATTGGGAAGGTTCTAAGGAACTAACTGGCACAGAAGAATTAGTTCTAAAAGAAGCAAAAGAATATACCTTTGGTATGCGATGCAATTCCTCAACATCTAGTGCAGAACAATCTGTAAATATAGTTGCGATTTCGCCATATGTATATGATGAGAGGTGGTCGGAAAGAGAGACACACTTAAACACACTTCAAGAACATTTCAAAAACCCAGTAGGATTTAATTTAGAGAAAATTTGGTTTAACACTTTAAGCATCCCAAATAAAAAGTTTAGCACCAAAAGGGAAGATTACTTTATCGAGGATGAGAACTTCAGGGGAACTGTTGGTTATGATACTTGGCTTAACTTTAATGAAAAACTTTATTTTTTTAGCTGTAACTGGCACTCATCCTTGGCGAGTGAAGGTGGTTTAAAAGTATTTATTCTCGATAACGGCAATGTGGAAGATTTTATCTACAAAGAGGTTGAGGGTTGCACACATCCATTTAATCTAAAAAATAGTGACGGGACCTACACATCGGTCTTCCTAGGTGTTGATGAAGGGAAACTTGGTAGAGTTGATGGGGAACCGACAAGCCCATCCTACATTTTTAAACCAGAGGACAATAGTTTTATAGACATGAACCTGAGATTAGGCGCGCATGGCCCCAGTGTGTTCGATTATGAGCAAGACGGCGATCAAGATATCATTACCAATGATTATGGCACATCTGTAACTGATGGTTTTGTAAGTGGTTGTCCGCCCGAATTAATCCTAAGAAATGATGGAAACGAAATATTCAAGCCTGTAGAGATATATCTGCCAGGTCAGCCACAATCAGGTGCGTGTATTGGTACGCAGTCAGCTTCAGCATTTTATGATGAAAATAGCAATTTAAATGTTGTGTATACAGATTTTGATATAAAGGATCTTCAAGACAATGAATGGGATATAAATTTAGAGCGAAATATTATTGTCACAAGAAATCCAAACACTTTTGAGGTTATTGATGTTGTTGAGCTGCCACAACCATATAATGAGGTGAATTTTACAGATTTAGAGTTCTACGGCCCTGGCGCCGAAGGCAGATGGGGCCTTTCTCATGACCCTAGATCGACTGTTATTGATCTTGATTACGATGGAGATATGGATATCATCGTCTCAAATCAAAGTTATTGGCGTGAAAAAAATGCTTTTCCTCAAATTCTCATTAATCATGATGGCGAATATGTAGATGAAACTGACGAAAGATTATTTAACTGGAACATTAAAGTAGGAAACTTTCACAGGTGGAATTTTGTTGATGTGAATAATGATGGTTATCTTGATATTTCAACATCAGATGGATGCGACCGCTTTTTTACCGACATAGATGGAAACGTTCTTGATGTTCCAGCTTATCTTGGTTGCGAGCGCAGAGTAGCTATTAATGATGGTGATGGTCATTTTGTAGAAATAATAGGGCCATCACAAATTTACCAAATTACAAGCACGCAAGGTGAGGTAGAAGAGCACAAGGTAGGAATCGTAAGAGCAATCTTTGGAATGGATGAAAACAAAAACTTATTTTGGGTATATCTTGATGGCAAGGATTGGAGAAATGGTTATACACCTGATGGGGAAGCTGAAATCTTCACAGTTAGTTTAGAAGGCACCTTAAGCACTGGTCCTAACGGCATTGATCCTGCCATAGTCGGGGAGCCAGGATACAACGAATTTTATTATCTCTTGCATAATGAATCAGCCCGTGAAGCTGTAATGTCAGGAGAGTATGAAAATGGACTTGAGCACTATATTGCTGTGGGTAAAGAAGCTGGATTATTGCCAAATGCTAAGTCAACTAGTGCAGTAGTTGTTGAATCATACAATTCAAACCCACAACACACAATTAATTAGTCTTTAACTTTGCCGCAGACTTGGCAGGTTTGGCCTTTAGAGAGATAAACCCCACCACAGCTGGGGCTTAGGGGTTTGTTTTTTAGGATTAGACCTATCCCCATGCCAGCAATGGACAGGGCTACAACGATGATGGCTAAAATGGCGTTGGTCATGGGAATATCTTACCCCAATTGCTTGATTGCTTCGAGCTCCCATCAGGGAGGATAAAAAATACCGCCAAGTTGTTGTTTTCTGCTAATGCTATGCCCTCTTTTGCTCCGGCAACGTACATAGCCGTTGCCCAGGCATCAGCGCTAGCTGTATCCGCATCGGCCACAGTTACAGAGACGATATCTCTGGGCCCATCGCCCCAAATATGACCAGGCTCACGATATTCCCCAGAAGTAGCCACTGAAATACCTTTTTTAGGGACTTTAAAGGCCATATAAGCGTCGTTTTTATCTTCAGAGGGTATTTCTACGCCAAAGACCCATGACTGGCTGTATTTTGACCCTTTTGCACTGATTTCTCCCCCAATTTCAACAAAGTAGTTTGCGATGTCATTTTTCTCCAATAGCTCAGCAACCTTATCCACGGCATAACCTTTGGCAATACCAGAATAATCAAGCCCCTCCTCTGAGACTGGGTCGAAGGTGCCCTTGCTTTGCGTTGCGATAACAAAAGCCAGGTTGTAGACGTTTTCAAAATCGCGCGACCAACCATCCATGCTTGGGTTGGCATTGTACCTTTGTATTTCAGTATCGGGTTTGTAGGTTGAAAAGATCAAGTCCAAGCGGTTTAATTCATCAGTCACTAAATTTTGCATGGTATTTGGATCAATGTTTTCGGTGTATTTGATCGAGTAAGTCGTGCCATAGATGGCACCAGTAATGTTCTTTACAGTCTCATT
>Ga0255780_10005840_pt1 | contig 10316 bp, 9 predicted proteins | sample 071ome_32_FD_179978 | JGI IMG/M metagenome (GOLD analysis project Ga0255780, IMG submission 179978) | Coastal salt marsh microbial communities from the Groves Creek Marsh, Skidaway Island, Georgia - 071405AT metaG (version 2) | ecosystem: Environmental > Aquatic > Marine > Intertidal zone > Salt...
ACGCACTCAAACCCCGCGTGCCCAATTTTCTACGACCGAACACTATAGCTTGGACGATGCCTATGCGATTCAGCATGCGCTCATTGCCGAGCGCGTGGCCGAAGGTCATGAGGTGGTCGGTGTGAAGATGGGCTTTACCTCGGTAGCGAAAATGAAGCAGATGGGGGTCGACGATATGATCATTGGCCAATTAACTTCTGATATGTTCATCTCCACCGAAAAACCCTTGCAACGCAGCCAGTGCATACATCCGCGCGCGGAGCCGGAGATTGCTTTTCGGTTGAGCCAGGATGTGAACGGCGCCTTGTCGGTGGACGAGGTCATAGACTATGTCGATGGCGTGGCCGCTGCGGTGGAAGTAATTGATTCGCGCTACGAAAACTTCAAATTCTCTTTGGAGGATGTGGTGGCGGACAACTGCAGCTCTTGCGGGTATGCGATGGGCCCTTGGTGCGAGGTTCCTCTGGGGTTGAATGGTTTGGATATGGTCCAATTCTTTGACGGCGCCATCATCGCCGAAGGAAATAGCGATGCCATTTTAGACAATCCGTTTGAAGCGTTGGCGGCCGCAACACGATTGGCCCAGCAATACGGCATTGCCCTGAAGAAGGGAATGATTGTTTTTGCAGGAGCCTCTACGGCAGCCCACTTCATCGAGGGTCATTCCAACGTTGTGGTGAAAGTCGACGGCCTTGGCGAGGCCGCGTTCGCAGTGGTATAAAAGAAAACAAGCCACCCCGGGGTACGGAGTGGCTTGCTGAACAAAACCATGTCGCGTCAAATATGAATTACTCGCTTACACTCAATTTGCTGACGCACGTTATTTAGAAGGCAAATAGCGTGCCAAAATTATTTTTCGTTGAATTAAAGTTTGGCCCCGATACTGAGCATGAACTGCGAACGCTCATAACTCAATGGCACACCGTTCCAGTCGCCCTGGTGATCTTGCAAGCTCGCATAGTACACTAAATCAAGACTGAGTTTCCAAACATCTACTCCAAGTCCGAGGTTGTAACCTGCAGTTGGTGATTCAAAAGTTTGATTATAGGCTGAATTTCCGACGGCATTGATAAAGTGGATGCCACCCTCTGCGCGCGCAAACTTCAAAATTCTGATGCCTAGACCCGCATCGAGCTGAACAAACTGGTGATCAAAGCGTGAGGTGGTGGTAGTACCATTAACTGTCTGATTGATAATCTGAATGTCCTTGCCATAGATGGCGCTTCCTGAAGCATATAATTGGTCCCCCAAGAATTGGCGGCCGTATATACCTAGGTGATAACCATTATCAAGTACTGTGCCTTCGAATATCCCTTGAGCCGAACTTACCGCTTGGTCTAATTGTACCGCGTTTAGCGTGTAATTCAAACCTGTGCGTAGGCCCCAACGATTTTGGCCGAAAGCTATGGAAGAGAATGCGAGTAACGAAAGAAGAAAAATCTTACGCATGAAACTTTGAATTAGGTTAGAGTACGAACCTCATTACATCAATCGTGCCAATTTATTCTTGGCCTCTAAATTCATGACGTATAAAATACGCCTCTTGTCCTTATTGGATCTCTTTCTCAGCACCAATTCGCACCCTAATTGATTCACAGCTAAATCATTAATCATTTTGATATACTCGCTACGCTTTCTTCGTTGTACTTCCCAAGAGGAATTTTGAAGTGATAAAAAATCATTTAAATCATCTGTTTCCATCCCGCCCCTAATCAATAAATGGATAAACTTCCACTGCTCTTCCGTGAAATACTGATATCGACGCTTCAAATAGGAACTACGTCCCCTAATGATCAATAAAGCCCCTATGGAAACCAGACTAAATATTGTCAGACTTAGTCTTCCTTCAGCGGATATGAATTCTTTAATGTAGAGCTCTGATTCAGCGTTTATGCGCTTAGGCAATCTATTCACAAATTCGAACAGATACCCCTGATCTAACTTGTCCGAAAACTTAGCAAGTAAGATCTCGTTTTCTAAATCATACCCACAATGAAAACCTAAGGGATTAGACCTACGAGCGGTATTTGCATTTAATCCATTAGGAAGAGTGACGTCATAAATCACATTATTCCGAGGAATAATATAATACGACTTTAAGCCACCCATCATCATCACAGTTGAATCATTGAGTTTGTGCAGATTTGAAACACCGAATGTCCCTTTTTCGGGGAACGCGTTTGACAATGCTAGTTCACCTAATTCCTCCCAATGCCTATTGATAAAAGAATATTTGTAGAAGGTCTTCTGCCTTAGTACATACAGTTCGTCTTCTGTTTCATCATAAAAGGCAAACTTATAAGTAGCTCCGCTTACAAAATCAGGATTATAGGTCGAAAATTCTCCTACTGAATAAACGTTCCATTCTCTTCGTAGTAGGCTGAAATAAGTGAGTAAGTTGTTTTCCGTCCAAAATCCATAACCCCCGAAGGAGAATACGGTATCCCTTCGTATGAACTGATAGGCATCGAAATTATATCCCGTATGCACTGTTCGATCTAAGCGAGCAATCTTACGTTCCGCAGTATCTATAGAAAATACTGAACCACATCCCCCAAAAGCAACTATAAGTTTGTCTCCAAAGGGGAAGTGATGACCTTTCGCAGGTAACCTAAGCCCATTGGCGTTATATTCGCAGCTAAATTTCGGCAATGTATCTATGTTATTTTCATAAAACACATCATGATTTCCATTTAATACACTAATTCTATGTATTGCCCTATCTCCGGTGTCATACCAGCTTACATATCCCTGAGAAAACATTGATTTACAGGATAATAAGAGTAATATTATTGAAAGCCCGTAAATATGTGATTTATGTTTTACAAACATGTTACAAATACGTTATTACACAAATATAATGTCCTGTAGCGAAAATAAATTGATTTTTGATATAACCAATAAGTCTGAGCTACTCAACTTAACCATATACATCTAGCGAGACCAATAAACCATAGCCCGGTAAACTGTTGTTTGCCGGGCTTTTTTGTACTCTACGTTTTCCTCATTATTCTATCCTGAGCGTACGAAACGCACAGAACTTCCAAAAAAGTCACTTTGTGATCAACTAACCCTCTTAAAACAGGGGGTCACATTTAAATACATAGTAATTTCTGATTATTAACCCTTTAATTTTTGGGGTATAAAATTATTTAATTCTTAATTTTTTACACTTAACCCTATTTTTTAAGGGGTGTTATGCCAAAAACACTAGTTTTGTCGCAAACAACCCCCTGGATTTATGAAAAAGATTGAAGCAATCATCAGAAAATCAAAATTCGATGAAGTGCGAGATGCACTTCACGATGTGAATGTGTACTTCTTTAGTTACTGGGATGTAACTGGAGTAGGACATGAAAAAAAGGAACACCTATATAGAGGTGTCGCCTACAGCTCTTCCGACATTCAACGTCGGTTCTTAAGTATTGTCGTTAATGACGATTTCGTGGACGTAACCGTAAATGCCATTCTCAGTGCGGCAAAAACTGGAGAAGTAGGCGACGGAAAAATATTCGTGGTTCCTGTAGAGGAAGCTTTTCGTATTCGCACCGGAGAAAGCGGTGGACTCACTTTGAAATAACAAACAACACATGGACACAACACTTACTCTTACCGTAAACAACCTCTGGATGATGATCAGCACAGCGCTGGTATTCTTCATGCACCTTGGTTTTAGTTTTCTGGAAATAGGTCTCACGCGTCAGAAGAACACGATCAACATTCTCTTTAAGAACTTTTTTATCATCAGCATAGGGCTAGTCTTGTATGCCTTTGTAGGGTTCAATATTATGTACCCTACCAGCTTCTGGCATGGAGTACTACCCGATTATTTTGTAGATCTCTTTGGTCTCGAAAGCCCCATGGGTGAGGCTGGATTGGATCTCAGCTACAATGAAGGCTACACGTATTGGACAGACTTCTTATTCCAAGGCATGTTTGCTGCAACTGCTGCAACTATTGTATCCGGTGCAATCGCAGAACGCGCTAAACTTGGTTCCTTCTTTACCTTCTCAATGCTATATGTAGGCATTGTTTATCCCATCATCGGTTCTTGGAAATGGGGCGGTGGCTTCTTAGATGAATGGGGATTCTATGATTTTGCAGGTTCTACCCTCGTGCACTCTGTGGGCGGATGGGCTGCATTATTGTATATCGCAAAGCTCGGCGCTCGAATTGGCAAATTTGGTAAGGACGGAAAGCCTCGCGCTATCCCAGGCCACAACATCCCTTTCGCAGCTGCTGGGGTATTGATCCTCTGGTTGGGCTGGTTCGGTTTCAACGGAGGTTCTGTATTGAGCGCTGATCCTGGCCTTACTTCACTGGTGTTAACCACCACTTCTTTGGCTGCGGCTGCAGGTGGATTGGCTGCTGCAGGGTTCGTGCACCTCTACTACAAAAACTTCGACCTCACTATGTTCATGAACGGTATACTGGGTGGATTGGTAAGTATTACGGCGGGTGCCGATCAAATGTCAGTCATGGATGCTGTCCTCGTAGGTGGTATTGGCGGTATAATCGTGGTTCTGGCAGTATCGCTCCTAGACCGCATCAAACTAGATGACCCTGTGGGCGCTGTGGCGGTTCACCTCGGCACAGGGATCTGGGGAACATTGGCCGTAGGAATCTTCGGTGCTATGGCTTCTTGGGACCAATTCCTTGTGCAGCTCATCGGAGTAAGTCTCGTAGGCCTTATGTCCGTGGTATGCTCTTGGGTCTTCATGACTGTGATCGAGAAAATTTGGGGACTTCGAGTGGACCGCGCGGAAGAACTCGATGGCCTTGATCAAGCAGAGCATGGCGGGATGACCGCCTATGCTGATTTCCGCATGAATCAACACTAATACACATCTATTCATTATAAAAAAGCGAACCCTGAGTGCGGCAACACCCAGGGTTCTAAAAACAATTCCCCTGTTATGAAAATTGTTACTTCAAAAGTCTTAAAAATTTGGGCACTAACGACATTGGCCCTCACTTCATTCACTGCATTCGCCTTATTAGCGAGGTCAGATTAGACCAAACCTCCACCCCACAGTTCAACGCCATGGCCGATATAACCCTCGCCTCCTTCGTCCTCGCCGTGGTCTATACTTTCTAACCTAGATCCTATACCTCGAACAAACCATGTTAAGCCGAACCCATCTCAGAAATTCTTGCTCCTGTATCCGGAACAACTAACCTGATCGCTTACACCAATGCACCCCGCCGAGCGGGGCACAAAAAAACCCGGCGCTGCACGCCGGGTTTTTGATTTAAAAATATCTCTGCTTAGTCCAGAGCAATCAGCAACGACACCCCAGCTCCGCTCGTTTGCACCGAAACCCTATCCATCATTGGAAGCTGTTTCGCGTGATTGCGGTGCAGGTAATAAGCATAGGCATCAAAGGCCAACAAAAACGACCCTTGTAAGATCAAGCTGTTACCATATCCATTGAACATATCCGCTCTGTCGCCTTGATTTACCGCCTCATTCCGCATCCAGATTCCTGTAGCGATATAGCCCAAATCAATGACGTCATTGACCAAGAAAATGGTTTCCGTCTTTTTTTGCTCCTTCAGCATTTCCTCTACGGTCAACTCCTGTCCTCCTCTTTTGGCTTTAAGGTATCCTGGGACCGCCAATCCAAGATTTACAGTATTCCACATCACATTCATTTCGTGGAAGTGTTTAGTGGCATCATCTTGGCTCGTTGCGTATCCAATTCCCCCAACGACAAAATTTGTCACCGCATAAGACCCCAAGCCCAACATAAGGTTCTCGTTGATTCGATTGTATTCGCTGTGGTAAGTAGAAACTTGGCCTGAAACACTCAAAGACAAAAAACAAAAAACTAATACTAGTATCCTCATCTAATTAGGTAATCATATGCAAGAGTAAATCCAGCGCCATACGACGCAGTGTAAAGTGCCGCTTTTCGTAGCGTCTCTTTTTTGGATTTGCTTTTCTTCGAGGTTGTAAGGGATAAAATAACCATGGAATCTCGAATACTCCTGGAGGCGTGATACCCATCGGTAAGGCCAACTAAAAAAGTCGTGCTGCCGTAAAACTTAGCACCTTGCGCTGGATCACCGTTTTTGTATTTGTTTCTCCAACTAATATCTGGGTCCCAATATTGTGTGCCTGTTAACCCTGTGCTCCGCTTAAATTCATGATAATGAAACAATAAATCTTGGGAAAGACCGTCTGCAGCACCTGCTATGAACATCATTATACATACGGGAATTTCACTTTTAAGTTCTGCCTTTGAAGTCAAAACTTGCGACTGTGTCTGCGGTTGCTGATCTGTGGTATCCGACTGCGCGACAGCCGCAAAACTAAGGAGACATAAAAACACCAAGGCAAGTGCCTTTGAGTCATTCATCTTCTCTAAAGAATTTACTAGAACATTTTTCATATTACTTGGAGTTTCTCAAGAATCTTAACCATAGCGAAAGTATCCATCTTACAATATTCTTTAAGCTGCCCTCTAACCGTGTTTGTATCTCCAGTAAAAGTGCCATTTACCATGGATAAAAAAGTATTGGACGCTGTGCCGCCCTCTTTTATATCAAGTGAATTATAGGATAGCTCTGGGACCAAAGCTGGTAGCACATATTTAATAGAATAACTTCCCTTCATTTCAGGTGTATAATACCATTTTTGCTGAAAGGGGATCATCAAATCTTTCAGTCGTTCGATGATATTCGAAATTTCCACTGAATATTGTGGGAACACATCTATGAGGTCGTTCAGCTTGCCCCTTTCGAATCCAATATTATAAACGAGTATATCCCCTTCCAGTCCGCAATCTTCGATGAGCTGCTCCACGAATTTTACTCGAGGATCTTCTTCAGGGTTGGCCAGGTACTCAAAATGGTCAATCTCAGCACGCGGTGTGTTTTTTACATGAAGAGAATATTGAAATACCAGTTGTTGATAGGGCCTGCTTCCATCATAGATAGGTACTGCAGGACCAATGGTCTCAAAATCCAAAAAATATAAGGGGAAGTTCAAGGCATGGGTGAATTCCTTGATCGGAGCTGCTTCGATATGAGTGAATCCAGTGCGTTCAGACTCAACCTGCAATCTTTGATTTTCGTTTAGCGCAACTGAAGTTGCATCTATCTGATCAAAGGATATAATTCCTTGACGATACAATTCAAACTTCTTGGTTGACTTGAGCCTTGAAATATCAAAAACAGAATAGTCTGGAATATGCGCCCAGCACGTTCCTTTAAAATCACAATCGTAAGGGTCCGAACAATGCGGGCCAATGTCTATTATTGGTGCCTCATTTTGACCTATGACTCCTTGGAGTCTTTTGATCTCAGCCGGGATTAACGGCAGAAAATCCTGAACTCTGTCAAAAACTGATTCAATGGAAAACAGTTTATCAATCTCTAATTCTCCATTTCGTACATATTGATTGTTGATATATACAATCGAAATGTCCTGCAATGCAATGCCCGAGTTTGTAATGGCATAGTACTGAATAGCGGCATCCTTTACATATGTATCCGACACCTTCGTAGAGCTCTTTACCTCATATGCTTTCCAACCTGAAGCGTCTTTCACTAAAATATCTAAGGCAGCAACGACATCATTATAGAAGAAAGTCGCCTCATAAATCACAGATTCTCCTCTTGCGATGAATTCCATGGTCTTGCGAACGGATTCCATGATTCTAAAATGATTCTCCGGAGAAGCATCTGCACCATTAGGAAATAGTCCTTGGGCCAATTTTCCAATGTGTGTCCCTTGATCAAATATTGCCTGTAAGGATGTTGGAGTAGGGTCCTTTAATTGATAATGATGTTTATACAAATACAACGACTTTTCGCATTGTAGGCCGCGTATAAATGTAGATTTAGAGAGTCTGGTCTTAGCCATTACAGTATTTTCTTAGGCCTTTCTAAGTTCGGGAATTGTATTGAGAAAATTCAAGGTGCCATTTACGGGCCATTGTGACAGTCAATGCTGTCGCACCTTGTTTGGCTAAAGAAATCCTTGATAGGATAAATTGCTGGCGGGACAGCCGCTAGTTTTCACTTGCCCATTAGCAACCAATGAAGCATCGATATTTTATACGCTAACTAATCTTTCGTCAAACCATTAAATTTTAACGATAACATTAAACTAAAATATTTCAATGGCTCTTCAATGAATGTGACAACTGAGTCAACACAGCTTCAACCTTTTCCCTTTCGGATTTTGGGTAATTAAATGTTAATCGTGACCAATACATTGGGCCAATAGAATGTTTAACATAAGTTATGCCACCAGTAGTTTTATTGCTGCCGCTTACAACAAACCACTCATCATCTAAATGACTATAGGAGGTTTCCATGTTTTCAATATAGGATTGATATGATTCTTCAAGTGAATAAAGAGTTCTAGACTTAAGTACTGAATAAATTGAAATAAAGGCTGCCGTATCTTCCTGAAAGACTAATTCAATTTCAACAAAATCTAAATCTCTGTTTCCCCAACCATATTCAACGGAATCTACATACTGTTCAGAATACCACAGGAGCTTATAATCTAACTCTTCAGGGACATCAATCTCAAAGAAATTCGCAGCGTGGCTTATAACCTCGGCCTCTGTTGGAACATAATTCTGTTCTTGTGCATGTAGGGCACAAGAGAAAAGGAATGCGCCTGTAATGACAGAATTAAACTGAAAGCGCTTTTTTAGGAAGATCATAGTATTGAATAGTTCCTAACGAAAACGAATTACCGAAAAGTTTATTTCACTCAATATGTTTATTCAAATGATTACCGGCTCTTCTGAGACCTGCAATGATATTGCTAAATGATGCTAAAACAATCAAACTAAAAAATACTTGGATTATAGTTATGGCGACTCCCAAGTCTTCCATATCCATGTTGGAAAGAAATAAAATCATTACTAAAGCTGTGGCAATTATGCTAGACCACAATAATGTACTGAAGGCATTCGCAACACCTTTTAATGCATCACCAGCATCTTTGATTGGATTGATGCTTAATCCCTTTTCATTATTTAGATTGGGACCTGATGTTGAGTTTGTTTGAAATTTATCTTTAAGCTCCGTAAAACCTGATACTTGATGGGTTGCAAAGAAATCAGTCTTCGTTGAATCCCAAGTAGAACCAAACTCATTACAATAATCATCTATCGATTCAGCAATTGAATCCCACGCACCCAATTCCTCGAGTACTATGGCTGAAAATGTCGTAATATCTGGGGAAACAGTTCTCCATTTTTTTACCAATGTTATCAGATTTTCTTTAGAAGAATTTAAGATCTGCTTGAAGTCGTTATCGTGCATAGTATTATTAGTTTACTTAAAAATAACAAAAAGCTTTAACCAAATTAAGAGACGCTAAAAGTGACACAAGTGAACCTTGAGAATGGCTGCCTCTCTTCTAATTATTCATCCGTCACTTGGATAACCATTAGTTGTAAAGTTCAGTAGGAACAAGGGTTACAGAAACAAAAAAGCACCTCCAAATGGAAGTGCTTTCAATGTGGAGAAGATCGGGCTCGAACCGACGACCTCTTGACTGCCAGTCAAGCGCTCTAGCCAACTGAGCTACATCCCCATCGTGGAGGGCAAATATAGTCCTCCTTTCCATAAAATTCACATATTCCCGTGGCCTAGACAAAACTTTCAAATCCAAAATAAAATCGGGCATGTATCCTAATCGCTAGTAAATTAGCAGAAAGTCATCCTAGTAACGCGTGAAGTACAGAATTCTCATATCTCTTAGCCTCCTGCTCAGTGTTTTTGAAACGCGGGGGCAATTGGCCATTAATGAGTTCAATTCACAGCGTGGATTTACGGATGAGCGTGGTAAAAATGTGGACTGGGTGGAGGTGTATAACCATTCATCGGGTCCCGTTAACTTGGGCGGATACTACCTGAGCGACAACCCCAATAATTTGGACAAATGGCGATTTCCGGCGGTGGAGCTGGCGCCGCAATCCCTGATTACGATCTGTGCGTCGGGGCGCGACGAGGTCAGGTTTCCTGCGCGGTGGGAAAGCTTAGTGCGCGCGGACAATGTTTGGAAGTATTGGAACGGGAGCGCCCCGCCGGCGAATTATGCGAGCTGGAAGGAACTGGGCTACAATGATCAAACCTGGGCTTCGGGCGCCGGGGGTATTGGATATGGAGATAACGACGACCAAACCACCATTGCCACCACCCCTTCTATTCTCTTGCGGCACGAGTTTGTGGTGCACGATGTGGAAGAGATTACCCATTTGATTTTTCATGCGGATTATGACGACGGGTTTGTTGCGTATTTGAACGGGCAAGAGATCATGCGCTCGGATAATCTAAGTGCCTCA
>Ga0255780_10005851_pt1 | contig 10308 bp, 10 predicted proteins | sample 071ome_32_FD_179978 | JGI IMG/M metagenome (GOLD analysis project Ga0255780, IMG submission 179978) | Coastal salt marsh microbial communities from the Groves Creek Marsh, Skidaway Island, Georgia - 071405AT metaG (version 2) | ecosystem: Environmental > Aquatic > Marine > Intertidal zone >...
CACCCTTACAAAGCACGTCCATCCACCCACAGTGACATCCATCAGTGGGGCATGGCCATCGACCTTCAGACTTGTGTGGGTTGTTCGGCTTGTGTGGTTGCTTGTCAGAGTGAAAACAATATTCCGATCGTCGGAAAAGAGCAGGTGGCCAACAGCCGCGAAATGCACTGGATGCGCATCGACCGTTACTACAGCGGTAATCCGGAGCTTCGAGGCAATGTCAGCAACCTGATCATGGACGATGAGCAGGCATACGCTGAATGGATCGACGATGTGCAGGTCGTGAACCAGCCGATGCTGTGTCAGCATTGTGAAAGCGCGCCATGTGAAAGTGTCTGTCCGGTCAATGCCACGGTGCATGATCACGAAGGACTGAACGTGATGGCTTACAATCGTTGTGTCGGAACGCGTTATTGTTCCAACAACTGCGCCTACAAAGTTCGTCGCTTTAATTACTTTGATTACAACAAACGCCCGATCGATCAACTCTACGAAGGACCGCTAGCGTCTCATTCGGACAGCGAGATTGACTTGATCGAAATGGCCAAGAACCCCGATGTCACGGTTCGTATGCGTGGTGTGATGGAAAAATGCACCTTCTGCACCCAGCGCATCGAGCAGGCCAAGATCGCCAAGAAGGTTGAGGCCAGGGATTCCGGTGATGTTGAGGTGGCTGATGGAACCGTCAAGACCGCCTGTCAGCAGGCTTGTCCGGCTGATGCCATCGCTTTTGGCAACTTGCTCGATCCTGAAAGCAAGGTTTCCAAACTCAAAAACGATCCGAGAAACTACGCCGTGCTTGGGTTCCTGGACACCAAGCCACGCACGACTTACCTGGCTAAGATTCGCAATCCGAATAAAAACATGCCCGACTATCACACCATGCCATTGAGCACTTTGGAGTATACGAAAAACATGGGTAGTCCTTTTGAGGCACACGGCGCGTCACATTACGCGGAAGGCCACGAGGACGGACATGCAGTTGAAACCAAGACTGAAGGAGGGCAGCACTAATGTCATCACCGACCGCACCTACTTCTGTTAAAATCGCGGCACCTCCCCGCGAGATCGAGCGCGAGCCGCTGGTGCTGAACAACCGTTCGCTCGGTTGGATTTCAGACCAAATCGCCGGCATCATCGAAGGCAAAACCCCCACCTGGTGGTGGGTGACCATGCTGATCAGTTTACCGGTCATGCTCATGTGCTTCACGATGATTGGTTACCTCATCTCCACCGGTGTGGGTGTCTGGGGTTTGAATAGTCCCATCGCCTGGGGATGGGCGATTGTGAACTTCGTTTTCTGGATCGGTATCGGCCACGCCGGAACGCTGATCTCCGCGGTGTTGTTCCTCTTGCGTCAGAAATGGCGAACGTCGATCAACCGGGCCGCAGAAGCCATGACGATTTTCGCCGTGATGTGTGCGGGGATCTTCCCCATGATTCACGTCGGTCGTATCTGGTTTGCCTGGTGGCTGTTCCCGCTGCCGAACGCCAACGGTCCTATCTGGCCGCAATTCCGCTCTCCGCTGTTGTGGGACGTTTTCGCGGTTTCGACTTACTTTACGGTTTCCGCATTGTTCTGGTATATGGGCTTGATTCCTGATCTCGCCACCATCCGTGATCGTTGCAAAGGTTTCTTCGGCAAATTTTTCTACGGTCTGTTCTCACTGGGCTGGACCGGTTCCAATCGTCACTGGAGCAACTACGAAAAAGCCTACCTCCTGTTGGCTGGTTTATCCACCCCTCTGGTGCTCTCGGTGCACAGTATCGTTTCATTCGACTTTGCTGTTTCCCAGGTGCCCGGATGGCACACGACGATCTTCCCTCCTTACTTTGTGGCGGGTGCTATTTTCTCCGGGTTCGGCATGGTGTTGACTCTCATGATTCCTTTGCGCTCCTTGTTCAAGTTGGAGGATCTGTTGACGATCCGGCACATTGAACTCATGTGTAAGGTGACCCTGGCGACGGGTTCCATCGTGGGTTACGCCTACGGGATGGAGTTCTTCATCGCCTGGTATGGCGGTAATCCTTATGAGGCCTACGCTTTCCAGAACCGCGCCTTCGGTCCTTACTGGTGGGCTTACTGGATCATGATTTCCTGCAACGTCATCAGCCCGCAATTCTTCTGGTTCAAGAAACTCAGAACGAATGTGGTGGTAGTCTGGATTCTTTCAATTTTCGTGAACATCGGTATGTGGTTCGAACGTTTTGTGATTGTGGTGACTTCATTGCACCGTGATTACATCCCGGCGAACTGGGCCTATTACTCGCCCACCAAGGTGGACGTCCTGACTTTTGTCGGCACCTTCGGATTGTTCATGGTTCTGTTCCTGTTGTTCATCCGGTTCCTGCCTCTGATCGCCATTTCCGAAGTGAAAGGCGTCACGAATCAGGCGGATCCACACCATCCGCTGGGTGGCGCGAAAGGAGGGCATCACTAATGACTGATTATAGCCAAGCATACGGTCTGTTGGCCGAATTCGAAACACCGGCGGATGCCATGCATGCCGCGGAAAAAATCAGAGACGCCGGCTTCAGCCGTTGGGACGTGCACACGCCGTTCCCTGTTCACGGCATGGACGACGCCATGGGATTGAAAAACTCCAAAGTGGGTTGGTTCTCATTCTGTGGAGGCGCAACCGGGTTCACTTTGGGTTACCTGATGGTGTGGTTCATGAACAGCTTCGACTACCCGGTTGTCGTGGGTGGTAAACCACTGTTCAGTCCGATGTTTCCGTTTCCGGTGGTATACGAAATGACGATTCTGTTATCCGCATTCGGAGCGATTTTCGGCATGCTGTTCCTGAATCGACTGCCAAAACTTTACCATCCCTTGCTTAAGAACCGTCGTTTCAAGGGAGCGACGCATGACAAGTTCTACGTGATTATTGAAACCGCTGATCCACGTTACTCGGAAGCGGAGACACGGGAACTGCTTGAATCAGCAGGTTGCAAACACATGGAGATGGTGGAGGACTAGGATGCGATACTTTTTGACACTTTATATTCTGGCGATAGTGGCCTTTATCGGCATAGCCGGTTTCCGTGGAGAGATCACACGCAAGCCACCTATCGAAGTCTTTCCCGACATGGATCGGCAGATGAAATTGCGCCCGCAGGAACCCAACCGGTTCTTCGGCAACCAGCGCAGTTCCCAACCCTACGTGGAAGGAACCATTGCCCGCGGTATGCCTTATCAGGACATTCCGTTGAACACCGGTCGCATCAGCGGTTCCACCAACTGGGTGGACGTTAGCCCAGTGGACATCACTGAAGCCGTAATGGCTCGTGGTCAGGAACGCTACAACATTTCATGTGCTCCCTGCCATGGCGCAGCCGGAGATGGCAAAGGTATCACCACCAAATACGGTATGGTGGCCGTCGCCAACTTCCATGATCCACGCCTCGTCGAAATGACCGACGGTGAGATCTTCAATACGATTACACACGGTAAGAATCTGATGGGTTCCTATGGAGCCAACGTCAAGATCGAAGACCGTTGGGCGATCATCGCCTATCTACGTGCGCTTCAGCGCAGCCGGTTGTCCAAAATGGACGATGTGCCCGAACCGCAACAAGCAGCCCTTCAAAACTAAGACCTATGAGTTCCGAATCGAACAACACACCTACACCAACCTTGGATTTGGCCAAATACGCCAACCTCCCCAACAAATTGATGTTGGGCGGCGGTATTGGGTTGATCATCGGTTTGCTGCTGCCCGCTTGGCGCGAACAGTTTTACTACAGTTACCTCACCGGATTCATGTTTTTCCTCAGTATCGTGCTGGGTTCGATGTTTCTGGTGATCTTGCATCACTTATTTGACGCATACTGGATGGTGCCGATCAGGCGTTTTCTTGAGCACATGGCTTGTCTGGCTCCTTGGATGGGGTTGTTGTTCCTGCCTATTCTGGTATTCTGTAAACAGATTTACCCCTGGATGAGTGCGGATCCGCATACTGACCATGCTTTGCATGTCAAACATGCCCTCTTTAACATACCGGCATTTGTGGTTGTTTCATTGTTGCTCTTTGTTATCTGGACATGGTTGTCAAACAGTCTTCGCAAGCATTCGCTTGCTCAAGATGAAGCCGGAGCGGCAACGCACACTCACTCGCTGCGCAAGTTGGCTGCAGGGGGTATCTTCATCTTCGCGTTCTCTTTGACGCTTGGAGTGATCTACTGGATGAAATCGCTGGAGCATCAGTGGTTCTCAACCATGTATGGTGTTTACTACTTCGCCGGCAGTGTCTGGACCACCTTGGCCACTGCTTACCTGATGTCTGCAGTCCTGCAACGAACCGGACATTTGGCACCTGTCATGCGTGAAACCACCTTCAAAGACATCGGGACCTTGTTTTTCGCGTTCACTGTTTTCTATGCCTATATTCATTTTTCCCAGTATTTCCTGATCTGGAACGCAGCCGTTCCCGAGGAAACATTCTGGTATGTAAAACGTGAAAACGGCATTTACTGGAGCATGGGAATATTGCTTATCTTCGGTCACTTCTTTGTGCCTTTCCTGACCATGTTGCGCATCGATGTGAAGAAGACCCTGACCATCATGGGGCCGATGGCCATTTGGGCCTGGTTGATGCATTTCACTGACATGACTTACAACATCAAACCAGTGATCGATCCGGAAGGACACGGCATCTCCCTTGGGGGATTTGTCCAAAGCATCGCTGCTTTGGCGTTCATGGCAGGTTTGTTGAGCAAGCAATTCCTCAAATCATTCATCGCACATCCGCCATTCCCACAGCGCGATCCCCGCATCGCCGAAGCGATGGGTGTGTATGTCGAACTTGAATCCGAGGCTGACTCCAAGACCAAGTCCGCCAAAGCCTGATCGAAGCAATTGAAGAAATACTGATTCATGAGAACACACAGCATTTCACAACCCAAAAACAAAGGCGCCGCATTCCTGTATTTTGTGGTGTTTTTGGCAACGTTCTGCATCGTTGCCTTCCTCATTTGGGCAACCAAACAATACACGCAACCCGCATCCATCTCCGCTAATCGCGCCGCTGAACGGGCGGACAACTTAAAATCGGTTCAGGAAGCGGTTGGTCCTGTTTTGAGCGAATACGGATGGCAGGATAAGGAAAAGGGCTTTGTGCGCGTACCCATCGAACGTGCCATGGAACTCACCGTCAAGGAATGGAGCAATCCAAGCGAAGGACGCGCCAAAATGATTGAGCGCATGAAAGAAGCCACCTTCGTTCCGCCTCCTCCTCCCGAAGCACCCAGCGCATTTGAATAAACCCCATTCAGGGTAGAATAAATTGTTGAATTATTGAACGCCATGGACGCGAATCAATCATCAAAATCACCTTCTGACTGGTCGGATATCGACCGCTCTTATCGGTTTCCCACGCTATTTCTAGCGAGCAAAGCAGTCACATGGCTGTTGCTTGGAAGCATCTTTTCACTCATTGCATCCATCAAGATGCACTCACCAACCTTCCTGGCAAGTTGCTCATGGGTGACCTACGGCACCATGGTGCCCGCAGCACTCAATGCCGTCGTCTATGGATTCGCTCTGCAGGCAGGCTTTGCCGCATTGCTGTGGATGACGATGCGCATGGGGCAGGTCAAGCTCGTGGCACCAGGCTACCTGTACATCGGGGCGACTCTTTGGAATATTGGGGTGTTGGTTGGAATCGTTGGTATTATGGCCGGTCATTCCACCGGGATGGCTTACCTTGAAATGCCCGGTTATGCGCTACCGATGTTGTTTGCAGCATACACGCTCATCGGTGGTATTGCACTGGTCACTTTTCACAAACGACAAGTGCGCGACTTGTATCCTTCTCAATGGTTCATCTTTGCCGCTCTTTTCTGGTTCCCTTGGATCTTCAGTGCAGCCAGCTGCCTGCTGGTTGAATCTCCTGTTCGTGGTGTCACCCAGGTGGTCATCGACGGCTGGTATGCTTCCGGATTGAACGTGGTGGTGCTCGGGTTTATCGGAATCGCTTTGTTGCAATACCTGATTCCCAAGTTGGCCAAGCGCGATCTTTATAACGGCTACCTTTCCATGTTCGCATTCTGGGTGCTGTTGATCTTTGGAAGTTTCGCAGGAATCCTTCCGGGACAAACCCTTCCTTCCTGGGTCGGGGCATTGAGCACCGTTTGTAGTGTGTTTGTCGCGTTTGCCTGGATCGTTCTGGCTTACAACATTTATCGAACCATCGAGGGTGGGGGAGCCAAGTCGGACGCTCTGGGAATCAAGTTCCTTTACCTTTCTCTGGCTTCCGGACTGGCCGCAGCTTTGCTGACCGCATGGGCCTCTCGTGAAACGATTGCCGAGGTCGTTCAGTTCACATTGTTTTTACCAGGACTCAAATGGCTTCAACTCTATGGATTCGTTGGAGCCGGCTTATTGGCTGCCATCTATCTGTTCCTGCCGAAAGTCTCGGGAACCCAATGGTCCAGTCCCGGACGTTGGACTGCTACTTTCTGGACATACGCCGTGGGTGTGCTGCTGGTAGCTGTTGCTTTCTTGTTCGGTGGCTGGAAGCATGGCAAGGGATTGACCAATCCCGACATGCCCTTCATGGATATCGTCCGTGGCGGCATTGCTCCATTCATTCGCATGAGCACCGTGGGTGAACTCCTGGTGACCATTGCCGCCTTGCTGCTGGTATGGAATGTGTCCTGCCTGTTCTGGAGAACTTATTCCGGTTGCCTGCTCAATTGCTGCGGTCTCGCAGGACAGGGTGGCGACTCCGGTAAATCTCAATCCAAGAAAGGTTCGAAATAATCATGAATCAAGGCCCTACTTTATTTCTAGGCGTTCTATGCGCCATGGCTGTTTCCTGGATCGGCTTCGTCATGTTGCCGCAGGTTCAACTGGGTAGCCAGTCCACCCGTGTCGTCAAGGAATTGGGACGTCATTATCCATCCCCACGTGGCGGACTCGCCGAACGTGGCAAGGATGTTTATCGCGCCGCCGGTTGTGCCTCATGTCACACCCAGCAGATTCGCCAGACCGGATTCGAATTCGATATGGTTCTGAACGATGCGGGCGACTTCACCAACTCCGTGATAGCACTCGTTCAACAGGCCAACCGCTCCCTCAGTGAACAGGAAGCCACCGACCTGGTTGCCAAAGCGCCTATCACCATCCGTGAGGGTGTGAAAAAGGAAATGGCGGATCATATCCTGAAATTGTTCAAGGACAGTGGAGCCAAGGTTGCGGCAAATATTCGTCCTTTGGGCCCCGATATCGAACGTGGTTGGGGACCTCGTCAAACGGTCGGGTTGGATTACCTGTATGATCAACCCTTGTTGCTGGGTAATCAGCGTATCGGTCCCGACCTGGCCAATGTCGGTTCTCGCCTGACGGATCGTGAGTGGCACTTGCTGCACCTTTATCATCCACACACAGTGGTGGCCGGTTCCATCATGCCAGCGTATCCCTATCTTTTCGAAACACAGGAAATCGACGGGGAACCTTCACCTGATGCACTTCCTTTGGAAGGCGAATTTGCCCCGGCGGAAGGCATGGAAGTGGTTCCAAAACCCGAAGCCAACTCACTGGTTGATTACCTTTTGAGCCTTCGAATCGACAACCCGGTATTCGAAGCCCCTTACCTATTCACCCAAGCTGAAAGCAGCGAAGATAACAATTCCGAAACGGAGCAGGCCCAATGAGCGCAAAATCCAAGAAAAACACGCCCAAGAAAAAGCACGCTGAGGACCGCGAACCAGGTTTTCACAACGCGCCTGTGCCGGTGATCCTCTTCGTCATCGCCATTCTCCTCGCTTACTGGGGTATGAACTATCTCAACACGAATGCCGGCGGATTCAACCGATACGTTTACGGACCCTACAATTCCTATGAAGTTGTGGCTGATGTCCAGCCAGGAAGCGGAGATGATCCCATCAAACGTGGTGCGGATATTTACAGGAATGTTTGTTTACCCTGTCACCAGGCTTCCGGTATGGGGGCTCCTGGACAGTTTCCACCATTGGCGGGTTCCGATTGGGTGAATACCGACGGGCCTAACCGTATCTTACGCATCGTGCTGAATGGTTTGAATGGACCAATGGAAGTCAACGGGCAGAGTTGGAATGCTGCCATGCCTCCACTTGGAGATGTGATCGCTTCCGATGCTGACTTGGCAGCGGTTGTATCTTACATTCGCAACACTTGGGGCAACGAAGCCAGTATCTGTACACCTGAAGAAGCCGCCGCCGTTCGTGCTGAATCGGGTGACCGTGGTCGCTCCTGGTCGGCAGCTGAGCTCCTGGCACTGCCGGTCGAGGTGCAGTAAACAACTAGTTTTAACAAACAGCGGAATCCACACGGATTCCGCTGTTTTATTTTAAATATAGCAAAAATATGTCACGCGTTGGAATTGGATATGATGTGCACCGCCTTGCCGAGGGCCGCAAACTGGTCCTTGGGGGAGTCGAAATCCCACACGACAAAGGACTCGATGGCCACTCCGATGCGGACGTTGTCTTGCACGCGCTCTGTGACGCCATCTTCGGAGCCCTGGGCGAATCCGACATCGGTCAATTTTTTCCGAACACCGATCCCCGGTGGAAAAACGCACCCAGCACCCTCTTCCTCAAAGAAGCCGGACGCCACGTCAAGCTGCATCAGGGAACCATCGCCAACATTGACATCACCGTCATTGCCGAAGAACCCAAGGTCAATCCGCATACCAAGGAAATGAAATTCCGCATCGCGGAATGCCTGGAGATCAACCCCAACAAAATAGGCCTCAAAGCCACCACCAACGAACGCATCGGCTTCATCGGCCGAGGCGAAGGCATCGCCGCCATGGCCGTCGCCAGCATCGACATCAAAGAAGAATAGCTGCGCTTCCAAAAGCGTGGACCTGTTTCCAAAAAAGTAGCCGCGTTTGCAAAAAAGTAGCTGCGTTTGCAAAAAAGTAGCTGCGTTTGCAAAAACGTGGATGTGTTTCCACAAACATGGCACCAACCTACGGAGCCCTCCTTCCGACAGGAACTTTCCGTAAAGCCTGAATCCTTGACTCATTTGGAACCACAAATCTGGAGTGCTGGCGAGACATCGCCGCTCTGGATACGTCAGGAAAACGTTAAGGTATGGTACCGCCAGTCATCATTCACACACACTCATCCATCTCAATTGACAAATCAGCTTTCTCGATGAAGATGATGATATATGAAATTCCGTCGCAGCATATGGGTCCTGTCGTTCTGCCTGCTGCTGCCGGTCCTGATTGCCGGTTACCTGCTGCTGACCGCCGATCGGGGAGAAACATTGTTCCACGGCAAACGCTTACAATCCATCACTTGACTCCAATACCTTCTTGGTGGGGCTGTATGGGGAATGGATGGAAAAAGTGGGAGGTGACAGCGTCGAAGCGATTGCATCCCTCGGGCTGGACACTGCACTGACAGATCGCTCTTTGGTTTATGCTGACATGATTGAGTCCTGGCGCATTGCCGGTCCCTACCCTTCGAATCGTATTCATTCCACCAGCCCGTTTGGCGATCCGGACCATTCCTTTCCGCACGAAACCGATCCGGATACGGTGGAGTGGAAGGCTGTATTGCCAGAGGATTCCTATGGTTTCATTCGTTTTGATAAGGTGTTCGACCAGGAGAATCAGGATTCCGATTACCAAATCGGATACGCTGAAACCATCCTTATCAGTCCAGATGAAAGGCAAATCACCGTTTCGCTCGGTTCAGATAACTGGATCCTTCTTTGGTTGAATGGCGAACAGGTGCATCGTTTCACCGGCTTTCGTTCCGCGTTTCCTGACCAGGATAAAGTTCGTATGAATCTCAAACCGGGCGAAAACCGCCTCCTTGCCAAAATTGGGAACACACGCAACAGCTGGCGTTTCTGCCTGCGCATCTCCGAGAACGGGGATGGGGTGACGGTGAAGAAGCTGGAGCGTTGATGCCAGAAGTAATGATTTTGTTTTTTAGACAGGATTAACAGGATTGACAGAATGTTTCAGTGTGTTTTGTGATTTTGTTATTGTTCGTTGAATTTTCTGCATTCAGGCAGTGTTGTCTGGACAGGTGGTTTGTTGTTACTTTTGGCAGGAATATATTTGGTCTCAAGAAACTCATGCTGTCATGAAAAGTAGCGTTGCTTGTTACAGTGCCACACTCATCATCACCGGCTTGCTTATGGAACTTGGAAGAGGCGCCAATGCTGAGGGTGTTTTGGTGGATAGAGTGACATTCGATGGAGACATGGATTCCGAATTCGGGGAAGTGGATGTCACCTCCAATGGCGGCGCATATTTTTTGGGAACGAGGTATTCTGTTATGGGAGAATGCGCAAGTTTGCTT
>Ga0255780_10005853_pt1 | contig 10308 bp, 6 predicted proteins | sample 071ome_32_FD_179978 | JGI IMG/M metagenome (GOLD analysis project Ga0255780, IMG submission 179978) | Coastal salt marsh microbial communities from the Groves Creek Marsh, Skidaway Island, Georgia - 071405AT metaG (version 2) | ecosystem: Environmental > Aquatic > Marine > Intertidal zone > Salt...
AATACTCACGGCTCCAGCCGTGCCGCTCGACGAATCCGAAGGAGCAATCGAAATCGGTTGGGCTGCAACGGAAGACAGAGTCACCGCGCCGCTTGTGTCCCAGCTCAGGATGTTCGTCGCGTCCTGCTTCAGCGCGAGTGTTTGCGAAGCCGCACTGGCAATGCTCACATAGGCATCAGACGTAACATTCACGGTGCCAGATACGGTAAGGTCATTGTTCATCGTCACATCGCCCGTCAGAGTCGATGTCCCAGTCACGTCCAGCGTGCTACTCAGCGTCGTCGCGCCCGTCACGTCCAGCGTGCTACTCAGCGTCGTCGCGCCCGTCACGTCCAGCGTACTGTCGAAATCAACTCCAAGAGTCACATGTACTGATCCAGTTACGTCAAGCGTGTTCAACGGAGAAGTGTTTCCAATGCCGACGTTTCCACTAGAGTCCACAGTCACGCGCGCGGTGTCCACTGTCTTCAGCGTCAGATCCTGACCGCTTCCCGTGTTCAGGCTCACGGCACCACTACTATCGACGACGAGCAGCTGGTCGCTCCCCTGTTGTACAGTGATTGTTCCTGCTGTTCCGCCGCCCGTTTTCGAGTCGATCGTCACATCGCCGTTTGTCGTACTGCCAGCACCGCTCGACAAAAGCACCGCGCCGCTCACGTCCGCGGCACCGCCAGACAAAGTCAACGCGCCGCCCGTAGCGCCGTTCGAGGAGTCGCTCCCGCCCGAAATACTCACGGCTCCAGCCGTGCCGCTCGACGAATCCGAAGGAGCAATCGAAATCGGTTGGGCTGCAACGGAAGACAGAGTCACCGCGCCGCTTGTGTCCCAGCTCAGGATGTTCGTCGCGTCCTGCCTCAGCGCGAGTGTTTGCGAAGCCGCACTGGCAATGCTCACAGTGGCGCCGGAAGTCAGCGTGATGTCCTGACCGCTCGCCGACTTGAAAGATAGTCCACCACTCGAATCAACTTCGAGTCTCACGTCTGATGCCGCGCTACCCTGCCGAATGGTGACTGGCTTTTTCGATGTCGAGCTTCCAATGTACACCGCCATCGCTTCAGTCGGCCCCACAACGACGTACTTTTCGCTACCTCCCGTTCCCGCATCCAACGTGAGCGTGCTCGTCGGCGTGCCGCCGATGTCTTCGGCGTCCAATCCGGTGAGTTTGGGGGTTCGCACTTCTTCTTGAAACATACCGTCTTGCGACGTGGAGACTTGCACGTAACTCGTGTAACTCGTCTTGAACACGAGATCATTCGTCGTCAAAAGGTTGCCGTGCACGGTCAAATCGCCGAAAATATCCGTCTGAACTTGCTTATTGGTGTCTTCGCCCACTCGCACGTACGAAGCCGCGTTAGGACCAATGTGGATCACTCCCTCGTACGTAGAATTCGTCGGACCGTCTCCCGCATCGATGACGACGTCACCACCCGTCCCAGATGTCGACGTCCCACCGCGTAGATTGAGCGAACCACCGGCCCCAGAGGAGGCTGAACCAGCCTCAATCGTGACGTCCCCTCCCGTACCCGTGCCGCCGGCGCCGCCGAGTACCTTGACCGATCCGCCTTGAAATGTGGCGTTCGCACCAATTATCGCGAGCGCTCCTCCCGCTTGCGTGCTCGGCGAGCTAGGAGGTTGTCTAGTGATGGAGTAATACGTGCTATCTGTCACTCCTAATTCCATCTCACCCTTGACGGTGACTGAGTCGACGTACGCGTTTCCAAGAATCACATCCCCGTCCACTGATAAATCCGCCGTAAAAGACGCCCCGGCGCTCGCCGTGAGCGCCTCTTGCAACACAAACTGATTTCCCGATCCAGAACCAACGCTCGAGACGTCGCTATCGGTGATTCTGAATCCCGTACACGGATGTTTCCCCGTGAACATTGTCGTCGTCGCTCGCAATTTATACGTGCTCGATAACGCTCCGTACACGCTCACGTAATAATACCCATTCACGGGCGACGAGATGGTGACAGAATCCAACGCGTTACCCGTATTCGCACTACTGCCTTCATTCACCGTCGTCGTCGGCTGCGACGTTCTCGACACGTACAGATCCGCGTTCCCGTTACTCGTCGTCAACTCGAGCGTGAGCGGTTGCGCCGCTTCGACGCACGCCACGTTCACCTTGTAATACTTGTACTCCCCATTCGAAACGAACCCGTTCCTCGCCACACCCTTCACGAGCGTCGTCGACGCCTCCGCGACGTTACCGACACCGAACGCGCTCCACGCGAGCGTCGCCACGACGCCCGCTCCGCCGAACGCTCCGCCTCGTCTTCGTCCGCCGCCTCGTCGCTTCTCGCGTCCCCGCGTCGTCTCATTCACCCTCTCCGACGTCCACCTCCGCCGATCCCGCCGCCTCCGCCGATGAAACCCGTCATCATCGACTCCTCTCGTGCGTTCGCCGCGTCCATCGTCCCCCGTCGGCGCGTCGGCGTCCTCCGTAATCATCGCGCGCGTTGAAAAGGTTTGAAACCATCGCGACCGCGTCATCCACCCACACGACGACGACCCCGCCGCGGACGACGACGACGACCCGAGCGACGATCGCGCGTCGTCTTCACCCATCTCTCTCGCACCGCGGCGTACCCCTCGGCGTCGGCGTCGCGTTCTCCCGTCGCGTCGGTGCGTCCGCGGCCAAATTTCAAATTGGAAAAACATCAACTGTTTTCACCACACTCTCAGTGATCGACGCTCAATCATCGTTCGCGCGACGCGAAAACGACGCGCGCGTCCATCCCGGCCGTGGACGCGTGAAAACGACGACGCGCGCGCCCGCGGACGCGTCGACGACGACGGGCGACGTCGTTGCGATTACAAATGTTGTCAAATGTCAAATGAATATACTGTTTGCCCATACATAAAAACACAAATTCAATAAAGCACATCAAACCAACCACGACGACGACGACGACGACGACGGCGACAGACGCCGACGCGAACGGAACATACATGCTCGGCCCGACGACGACGACGACGACGGCGGGCATCGAGTCGTCTCGCGCGACGGGTCGCGGACGCGTCGTCTGTCGTCGGCGTCGCGGTGGGACGCGCGTCGAAGCGGCGGTGCCAGTCTGTCCTCGGTGGAAGGGACGACGGAACGCGGGCGCGCGCGACGCGCGGACGACGAGGACGAGGACGAGGACGACGAGGACGACGGTGTCGGCGTCGCGCGGTGGTGGTGGATCGGACGGTGGTGATCGCGGCGTCGCGGTGGAGGAGGAGGAAGCAAAGATTATGATGACGAACGCGAACGCCGAGGTGCGATGGAGCGCGGGCGAGCCGGCGCCGTTGGGACCGAGCCCGTGCGAAGACGGCGTCGGGATAAACTTTGCGGTGTACAGCGAGGCGGCGAGCGAGGTGTCGCTGTGCGTGTACGACGGAAAAGATGAGGATTGGGAGAACGCGAGACCGATGTTTGAGGTGCCGTTGACGCGGACGGGCAACGTGTGGCACGTTCGAGTGGAACGCGGAGCGCCGAGACGCGGGGTGAGGTACGGGTACAGGTGTAAGGGAACGGGTGGATGGGAGACCGGGGCGAGGTGGTTTGATGATAGAGTGTTGATGGATCCGTACGCCCCGCTCGTGGAGGCGAGAAGGAAGGTTTTTGGGGAGTGGCCAAAGCACAAGGCGTACGGGGCGACGAACGATCCCGACATGCTCGGCGGGTACGATTTCGAAACCAAGCCTTTCGATTGGGAAGGGGTGGAATCGCCGACGATTGAGGAGAAGGACATGGTTGTCTACGAGATGACTGTGCGCGCCTTTACCGCGGACGCGAGCTCGGGGTTGAGCGAGGACGCTCGGGGTACGTACGCGGGCGTCGCGGCCAAGGTGGAACATTTGAAGGCGCTCGGCGTCAACGTCGTCGAACTCTTGCCCGTGTTTGAGTACGACGAGATGGAATTTCAGCGGATACCCAACCCGAGAGATCACATGGTGAACACCTGGGGTTACAGCACGATGAGCTTTTTCGCGCCGATGACGCGATTCGGTAAAAAGGGGTGCGACGCCGCGACGGCTTCGAGAGAGTTCAAGGAAATGGTCAAGGCGTGTCACAAGGCGGGCATTCAAGTCGTCCTCGACGTCGTGTACAACCACACGGGGGAGATGAACGACGAGCTCCCGAACCTCTGCTCCATGCGTGGGATTGACAACAAGACGTATTACATGACGGATACCGACCGAGACGTGCAAATGCTCAATTTCACCGGGTGCGGAAACACGCTCAACGCCAATCATCCCTACGTCACAAAGTTTATCCTCGATTCCCTCAAGCACTGGGTTCGCGAGTACCGCGTCGACGGGTTCCGTTTCGATCTCGCCAGCGCGTTGTGTCGCGACGAAAAGGGGCATCCAATCAGCGCCCCTCCGGTGATTCGCGCCATCGCAAAGGATCCAGAGCTCTCCCGCGTCAAGCTCATCGCCGAACCGTGGGATTGCGGCGGGCTCTATCAAGTGGGAAGCTTTCCAAACTGGGACCGATGGTCCGAGTGGAACGGGTCCTATCGCGACGTCATGCGTGGGTTCATCAAGGGTGACGAAGGGTTGAAGAGCGACTTTGCCCGGCGTCTCAGCGGATCGTCTGATTTATACCACAACCATAACCGCAAGCCGTATCACTCTGTCAATTTCATCACGGCGCACGACGGGTTTACGTTGCGCGATCTCGTGAGTTACAACGGCAAGCACAACACGGCGAACGGGGAGTTTAACAACGACGGATCGAACGACAACTTGTCGTGGAACTGCGGCGCGGAAGGGGAAACCTCTGACGCCCACGTTCAAGGTCTTCGTTGGAGACAAATGAAAAACTTTCAAGTGGCGCTCATGACGTCGCAAGGAACGCCGATGATGCTCATGGGCGACGAATACGGACACACGCGATACGGCAACAACAACACCTATGGGCACGATAACGAACTGAACAACTTTCAGTGGGATCAACTCGACGAACAAAAGGAGCATTTTTTTCGTTTCACGTCTGAGATGATCAAGTTTCGTCGCCGTCACCCGCTCCTCGGTAGAGAGGAATTTTTAACGGATTCGGACGTCACGTGGCACGAGGATCGTTGGCACGATCCCGCGTCGAAATTCCTCGCCTTTACTCTCCACGACCGAGGTCAAGGCGGTGGGGATTTATACATTGCGTTCAACGCGCACGAGTTTTACGTCGACGCCGCGCTTCCACCGCCGCCGCAAGGCAAACGATGGGCGCGCGTCGTCGATACCAATCTTCCGTCGCCCGAGGATTTCGTCGCCGACGGCAAACTCGGCGTGGAGGATCGGTACAACGTCGCACCGCGAGGAAGCGTCATTTTGATTGCCAAGTGAATAATTCAAGTGATAGATTTGTTATAGCGCGCGCGCGCCGCCTTAGCTGTTGCATGCATTCTTGTTAATAACGAGTTGTGTTTCTAAGTACTACCTACGATTTGCTCGCGACTCTCTCGACAAAGTCTAAAATGTGCCGCGTCGTCGCGGAGACGTACTCTCGAACCCCGACGAGCTCAAAGTGATCGCACCCCTCGATGACTTTGAGCTCCCTCACCACCGCGGCGCGCAGTTTATCCCCGCGCACCACGAGCTCCTCCATCGTCTTCACCGTCGTAAAATTATCCTCCCCCGGATGCACGAAGAGCATCGGTTTCGCGCTCGACGCGAGCGCTTCAAAGTGATCCCGCATCAACCATTTCGCCCCAATCCCCGATAACCCGCACGCGTAACTCCCCCTCGGGTACCCCAACGCGATGTACGACGCGATGGCGTCCCTCTTCTCGAGCGCGTACGCGCATATCGTCGATCCATACGAGTATCCCACCAAGTGCGCGCGCTTCTTTGACTTGGTTTCGCCGACGAGGGCGTCCACGCACGCGCACACGTCCTCCCCTTCCATCTCGCATCCCCGCCAACTCGAGCTCCCGAGCGACCCACCGGTGCCACGGAGGGAAAGGGTGACGCACGCGCATCCGCGCGACGCCAACGCGCGCGCGAGCGGGGTCATCATCTCTCGAACACCGCCGAGTTTCGGGTGCGCGTGGACGAGTATGAAGACATCTTCACGCTGCGTCGTTGACGCCGACGGTGCGTCGGCGCTCGGAAGGAAGGTTTGACACTCTATCCGCGTACCATCGATCGAGTCGACGTAGAGCGTTCGTTCGCGGTCCATGGAAGGAGGAAGGGGTTCGCGCGCACCGCGCGAGCCGAACGCGTTCAGTTGTGAGGTTTGTAACGACTTTTTTCCCGCTGGAAATGGAGCGCGCGTGAGTGTGTGAAAACAACGCGAAAGCTACGGCATCAACGAATGCAATCGACGACGAGAAGCGTTTGAAACGACGTGAAATCATTCCGAACGACCGGGAGATCGAGCGTCGGTGTACGCGGCGGCGACGGCGGCGAAATCAGAGTTGGCGTAGCCGAGCGATTTCGCCTTTAAGTATTGCGCGTTTGTCGCGGCGGTAATCGGAGCGGCGAAATCGAGCTCGTCCGCGAGCTGAAGGGCGAGTCTGAGATCTTTTTGTTGGAGATAGACTTGGAAATTCGGGGAAAAGTCCTTTCTCTCCATGAGTTTACCCTTGGCGGTGGTGAGGGGCGATCCCATCGCCGAGTGGCTGAGCATTTCCAAAACGGCGGACGAATCCAACCCGGCGCGTTGGCTCAACGAGTGCATCTCCCCGAGCGCACCGATGACGTTACCCATCATGATTTGAAGCATCAGTTTCGCCCGCGCCGCGTGCGTCGGGGTGTCCCCGACGAGCCATCTCTTCGCACCCATGACGTCCATGTGTTTCGACGCCGCTTCGTACGCTTCGCGAGACCCGCCGCCGATGAACAACAACTCCCCTTTCGCCGCGTCTCTCCACCCCCCGCTCACCGGCGCCGCCAAAAACTGCACCCTATCCCGTCCGAGAATATCCATCGTCGACTCCCCACACCCCCCATCCACCGTCGAACAATCCACGTACGTCCTTTTCGTTCCTCCTCCGCCCGCTCCGTCCAAACCCGAAGCGTACGCCCGCGCGACATCCACCGCCGCCCTCGGATCCGCCAGCATCGCGAACGTCACCTCGCACGTCCCCGCGATCTCGCTCGGACATCCCACCGTCGCGATCGACCCTCCGCGTTCCTCCGCGAGCGCGCGATCCTCCCGCTCGAACGCGTCGACGCACGCCTTCGCTTTATCGCTCGATCGGTTCCACGCCGCGACTCGCACCCCGCTTCGCGCGAGCGTCCTCGCCATCGCCGCGCCCATGATTCCCAGACCGAGAAACCCGACCGCGGGCGCGCGCGTCTTCGTCGCCATTCCCTCCGTCGTCGACGACGACCGAGTCGACGTGTGCGGGTCGGGTCGGGTCGGGTCGTCCGCACTTTGCGACGCTTCGAAAAAGTGACTCTTCGCGCCTCGTTCGCCATGTTCGCGCGTCGGTGCGCGTCCGTCCGCGCGTCCCTCGTCGCCGCGAAACGCGCGGCGCGTCGGAACGCGCGCGGAGGCGGCGTTCGGTCGTCTCGCGCGGGACGTCGCGCGTCGTCGTCGACGAGAACGCTGTCGGCGTCGGCATCATCATCATCATCGTCATCATCGGTAGCCGCCAGCGACGACGACGCGCCCGAGTACGTCCGCCGCGCCTCCACCCCGAGCGCGTTCGAGGAAACGTCCTGGGGCGACGATTCGGACTTAGCCGAGACGTGCCTGCGGGCGATGCGCATCCAGTGGACCCACGGGTTCGCGTCCACGCCCAAGGGGTTCGCGCGCGCGACGCACGGCTTTGGAGAAATCCTCGCCGGTATGCAACCGGCGGCGTGCGAAGCGATATTCGCCGCGTTCGACGCGCCCGTTCGCTCCGTCATGGATCCGTTCATGGGCGGAGGGACGACTCTGATCGTGGCGCAGGGTTTGGGGTGTCGCGCGGTCGGGGTGGACGTGAGTCCGTTGGCGTGTTTCGTGAGCGCGAACCGAAATTGGCGAGCGTCGACGCGCGCGGCTGAGTCGTTGCGAACGAGCGCGAGGTCGGCGATGGCGGACGCGCGCGGTAGAGACGACGGTGATGACGGCGGCGGTGACGGTGACGGCGGTGACGCGGTGCCGAGGGCGTGGAGACGCGTTCGGAACGCGTTGGCGGCGCACGCGGAGAGCGCGCGTTTCGCGAGCGAAGTCGACCAAGCGCATCGCGATCGAGTCGTCGAGGCGCTTTGGTTTTGTCTCTCCGTCGCGATTCAGCGCACGCAAAAGTCTCAGAATAAACGCCGGGGGAGAAGAGGGGGTAAACGCCGAAACGGTGACGGCGGCGGCGGCGGCGACGAGAATGTCGAGGCGTTTCTTAAAATTGTCGACGAATACGTCGATCGCGTGCGCGAGTTTCAAGCCGCGTGCGAATCGGCGCCAAACGTAGCCCCGCCGGCGGAAATTTATAACGTCGACGTGCGGAAATTCAAGCTCGGCGACGACGAGAAAGTGGACGCGGTGCTCACGAGCTGTCCGTACCCAGCCGTGTACGATTATTTGAGCTTTGCGCGAAAGGTTCGCGCGGGAAGCGGCGCCGTGGTGAAGAAATCGACGTCTTCGGCTTCGTCTTCGGCTCGCGAGGCGACTTCGGCGTACGTAGACGTCGTCGTCCCGGGCGATAGAAACTGGCCCAAAACCTGGATGGAGGGCGAAATCGGCTCTCGTAAAGCCCTTCGTTCCAACCCGTACGAATTCGCCGCCGTGTGGCAGCGCGAACAGGAGGATTGGCTCGCCGTCGTCGCGGATTCCTTACGCCCCGGAGGCCGAGCCGCGATCATGGTGGGCGACGGCGCCAACATCGATACGCGTAAATCCATCGTAGCCGCCGCGACCAAGTCTGGGTTGCTCGAGCTCGGCGGGGCGACGATGAAACTCACCGCGACGATGGCGGACGGGCAGACGGTGTACAACCAGGCGAGGACCGAGCATCTCATCGTGTTTAGAAAACCGTAGCGAAACCGACGGGCAGAGCGCGTTCGGACGTTGTAATCGCACCAGTTCCACGCGCGCCATATCGCTTGAGAAACCGCTTCATCGACCGACCGAACGCGAAATCACGGATCGATGCGGATCGGACCGCGCGCCGACGGCGCGCGCGGTGGACGCGCGTCGACGTCGTCGTCGAACGCGTCGACGAGGGTGAAGACGTGTCGGCATCAGCGGCCAAGTGTGGAAACGAAGGGAGGAGGAAGACGACGACGATTCGTCGGACTGGCGACGCCGCGGCGGGCGACGACGTCCGCGCGGGCGATGTCGTGGAGGGACGACGTCGAAGGGGTCGCGTCGTCGGACGACGACGCGGACGGGGACGCTCTCGGGGTCGGCGAGGACGCTCGGGCGGCGGAGAGTTGGACGAGCGCGGACGCGAGCGCTTCGGAACCGGTTTTCGCGGGGAGAGGGTTCCCGAGCCTGTTGAACGGAATCCGAGCGATCCCTAGACACGCGGTGGGAAGATGGGACTCGAGACCCGGGCCGTTGCGTGGGTTGGAGGCGAGCGAGGTGCCCGAACACGTCGCCGTGATTATGGATGGAAACGCGCGTTGGGCGTCTCGTCGAGGACTTCCGAGATCGATGGGTCACGAGCGCGGTGTCAACGCGTTGAGGGTGGTGGTGCGGTGTTGCGCGAGTTGGAACATAAACACGCTCACGGTGTTTGCGTTTAGTCACGAGAATTGGGGTAGGGATCAGTCAGAGGTGGACGAACTCATGGAGCTCGTCGAGACGGCGATGGTTGAGGAGCTTCCGCTCTTAATCAAGGAGGGCGTGCGCGTCGAGGTCATCGGGGACCTGAGTCAGGCGAAGGAGAGCGTAAAGAGTGCGATATCTCACGCGGTGGAGGCAACCAAGGATAACGACGCGCTCCGTCTCGTCATCGCTCTCAGTTACGGCGGCAGACAAGACATTGCCCAAGCGGCGAAATCGCTCGCGCGCAAAGCCCTCTCTGGCGAGATTACTATTGACGACATCGACGAAGAAGCCATCGGCGCCCATCTGAGCACCGGTATCGCTTCTGCCTCCGCATCCGCCTCATCGGAGCGCTCCTTCTCCCAGACCCCGGACCTCCTCATCCGCGCCGGCGGAGAGCAACGCCTGAGCAATTTTCTCCTCTGGGACCTCGCGTACACCGAGCTCTACTTTGCCCCGATGCATTGGCCCGAATTCGGCGAGGCCGAGTTCAGACGCGCCATTCACGCCTACGCGCGTCGAGACCGGCGCTACGGCGCGCGAAATCCCCCGAAATCTAATCGCCGCTGACAACTTTCAATCCGTAGAGACGCTACCGAGTAGCCGCTGTAACTGAA
>Ga0255780_10005854_pt1 | contig 10307 bp, 6 predicted proteins | sample 071ome_32_FD_179978 | JGI IMG/M metagenome (GOLD analysis project Ga0255780, IMG submission 179978) | Coastal salt marsh microbial communities from the Groves Creek Marsh, Skidaway Island, Georgia - 071405AT metaG (version 2) | ecosystem: Environmental > Aquatic > Marine > Intertidal zone > Salt...
GATCAAGTGTGAGGGTAACTGCCCTGCTCTCCGTCGCGACCTCGAGCGACTGATCAAAAAGGACAATATCCTTGATATTGGCAATCTCGCCTGAGGGTAGCGCTCGGATGGCTTGGCCTTTGACGACCGATCCAGCAGCGACCGTCCCTGAGAAACCTCGGAAGTTCGCGTTAGGCCGGTTCACCCACTGAACGGGAAAACGCAGCCCTTCGCTTTGCTCTTGGGTTAAATCAACTGTCTCGAGAAAACCAAGCAGTGTAGGCCCCTGATACCAAGGGGTGTTGCTAGAGCGTTTGATCACGTTGTCGCCCTGCAGTGCCGAGAGCGGAATGGGCGTTACCGTAGCGAATTGGAATCGTATACTGAGCTCGGCGTAAGCTTCCTCGATCGCTCTAAAGACTGCTTCGTCGAAGGACACCAGATCCATTTTATTCACGGCTAACACCACGTGCCGGATCCCTAGGAGCGAGGCGATGAATGAATGTCGTCTCGTCTGAGTCAAGATCCCCTGGCTCGCGTCGACAAGAATGACCGCGACATCTGCCGTAGAGGCACCGGTCGCCATATTTCGAGTGTATTGTTCATGGCCAGGTGTGTCCGCCACAATGAATTTGCGTCGATCCGTATTAAAAAAACGGTACGCCACATCAATGGTGATGCCTTGCTCTCTTTCGGCTGCGAGACCATCAACTAGAAGCGCAAAGTCGATCTCCCCGCCTTGGGTCCCTGCGGTCTTGGAATCTCTTTGTAAAGCCGTGATTTGATCGTCAAATATCAGCTGCGCTTCATAGAGCATGCGGCCGATGAGCGTACTCTTGCCATCGTCAACTGAGCCGCAAGTAATAAATCTGAGCAGGTCAAGCTCAGATTGCCCTTCCAAGTACTGGGTCACATCGGCCTTTGAAAGATCCGTATTCGAGGCCATGGTGAGCAGTGTTTGACTATTTTTTTTGCTTGAAGCGCGTCTCCTTGCCATCAGAAGTACCCCTCTTGCTTTTTCTTCTCCATGGAGCCTGACGAGTCAGTATCGATGGCCCTGCCTTGACGTTCAGAGGTTGTGCTTTGCAGCAGCTCCAGCACGATGTCAGCGACGTCCTCTGCCTTTGAATCGATAGCTCCAGTCAATGGGTAGCATCCAAGGGTTCGGAATCTGACGGTTCGAGGCTCAATTCGCTCTCCAGGCAGAAGTTGCATGCGATCGTCATCCACCATGATTAGCATGCCATTACGCTCGATGACCGGCCGCTCGGCCGCGAAATAGAGCGGCACAATGGGGATATGCTCTCGGTAGATGTATTGCCAAATGTCCAGCTCCGTCCAATTCGAGAGCGGGAAGACTCGAATACTCTCGCCCAGGTTCTTCCGGCAGTTATAGAGATTCCAAAGCTCTGGGCGTTGATTTTTAGGGTCCCAGCGGTGCGACTCGTTTCTGAAAGAGAAAATGCGCTCTTTAGCTCGACTCTTTTCTTCATCGCGCCTGGCGCCGCCGAAGGCGACATCGAACCCATGGGCATCAAGAGCTTGCTTCAAGCCTTCGGTCTTCATGATGTCCGTGTGAAGTGCGCTGCCGTGATCAAAGGGATTGATGTTCTTGGCTGCCCCCTCCGGATTAATATGAACAACGAGTTCCATGCCGGATTCTTGCGCCATCTGCTCTCGGAATTCATACATGGCGCTAAATTTCCAGCGCGTATCCACATGCAAAAGAGGAAACGGAGGCGTACTGGGAAAGAACGCTTTTCTTGCTAGGTGCAGCATGACCGATGAGTCTTTGCCGATGGAGTACAACATCACGGGGTTCTCAGCGTGCGCCATGACCTCTCTCATGATGTGGATGCTTTCTGCCTCGAGTCGGTCTAGGTGTGATAATTGGCCTGTATAGGTCGGATCTGTTGTCGCAGTACTGGTCATAGACTCCTCTGAGCTGTCATTAGGGCTGCTTTCTGCACGTTGTAACTCGATGGTAGATGGGGTCTCGGTGGGCTTACCGCGACGGGCTGAGGGCTCCCCCACTTCACCAAGCTGCTCGTGGAATCCTGTGAGTGCATCAAACCAGGAATTGCTCGCACTCCTTGATTGCATAGTGCTAGGCTTCGCGCCTAGCTTACTTTGCGCCTCCCGCAACCAGCTGACCGCATCTCCACTTGGAATAATAAGAGCATCTTTTTCAGTAATTCGGTCTAGAATTGCCACATAATTATCTGGATTCAAACGATCTTTAGGAAAACCTAGCCAAGTTTTTCTCCCCTTGGTCGTCGATGTCACCACTACACTAAAATCATCAAGATGATTAATCGCTAAAAAGTAGACGGGCCGCCTCTCTTGCTGCGCCTCATTAATCAACTGACTGATTACAATCGACCGTGCAGGTCTCCCGATATCGTCGAGGAGTTCGCTGGGAGCAGTAATTACTTGAAGGAAAGGTAGGCCTGCGAGAAATCGCTCCCAACTCCGTTTGGATTTCGTGATAACGAGGGTCTGCTCAGCAAGCTCAGCCAAGCGCTGTACGTCCCAAACGCTCATTTCGGGCTTGCCGGCGTTGGTTTTTAATCTAGCCATCAGCCAATCTTCAGCGATTGAGGGCCATCGAGTTTCTCTTGGTTCGCCTGTAGCCATAGAAGAAGCGCGACTAATTTGACGCGATATGTAAATTTGAGATTAGATTGTAGATCGCTATCGGAAAAAAGCAATTATTACCCTCTTTCAGCGAAAGAAAACGTTTTACGACAATTAATGAGGAGCTAGCGGCGTTGTACAAGTCGTTGGGCTATGCCAGTACTGCCGCAGCCTTCGCCGGGATAAACTATCCTTTTGTTTAATCGAGCATTCATAGCGAGCCGCTCCCTTGCTCCTTGGTTGCTCATTGGTCCCATCCTGAAACCCACCAATGGTTCTCGCGCATTGTTGATTCAAGCTCGAAGCGACAACCAACCCGATACCCTTTAGTATCTAGTGATGGTTTCATCAATTTCCCCTCTGGACGCTCTAGCGAGAATTGCCGAAGGTGCCAGTTCAATCGACGTCCGCGCCCCTATCGAGTTTCAGAAAGGCTCGCTCCCTTCTGCTACCAACGCGCCGATCTTAGATGACGAACAACGCGCTGAGGTTGGGGTTTGTTACAAATCTGAAGGCCCCGAGGCCGCTACACAATTGGGTCATCGATTGGTTTCTGGAGACCTTAAGGAAGCGCGAATAACAGCTTGGCTAGCTCAGTTGGAGCGGGATCGAAGTGCTCTGCTGTATTGCGCCCGTGGAGGACAGCGTTCACAGATTGCCGCCCAGTGGATTCATGATGCGGGAGGTAGAGCTCAGCGAATCGACGGCGGCTTCAAAGCGATGCGCAATCAGATGCTGCCTTTGTTAGCCCCTGACCCATCCAGCATTGTTATTTTGGGTGGCTCAACCGGCGTTGGAAAGACCGTCGTTATTCAGAGTGATCAGAACGCCATTGATTTGGAGGGGCACGCGAACCATCGAGGCTCAGCCTTTGGTGCTCATCTATCTGGTCAACCGAGCCAAATCGATTTTGAAAACGCGGTTGCGCTCGAGTTCTTCAAGCAGCAACCTCCAGGCTCGCTGAGCGGCGATAAAGGCACCACGCTGTTAGAAGACGAGGGGCGCATGATAGGCAGAATCCACTTGCCGCCACCCCTTCAGGCAGCGATGCAGCAGGCACCGCTGATTATTCTTGAAGCGGCGCTTGACTCGCGGGTGTCTCACATCCTCACAGAATATGTCGTCGAGCATTTGGATGAGATTCAAGGCATTGGAGTGCCGGCCGATCCGTTTCACGTGTTGGAGGAGCGTCTTGGCAGTAGCCTGCTTGCCATCCGTAAGCGTTTAGGGGGCGGGGGATATGCTTTGATTAGTGAGCAATTGAGCGCAGCGATCAAAGCTCACCGAGACGGCGATGCTTCTGGTCACCAGGAATGGATTAAAACCCTGCTGCTCGACTACTACGACCCAATGTACGCGTATCAACTCGAGAAGAAGCAACATCGAGTGGTATTCAGGGGCACTGCTGAGGAAGTGATGGCATGGCGCTCTTCGAAGGCAGTTGGAGTGAGCTGATAGACTAGCCTCAGTTTACAAAGCGCTGACCGTCCTCCGGCCTGGTGTCCATGCGAATTGCCAAGCTTGACCACTAATGCACATGCTTATTCAGTAGCCACTTGTCACTAGCCACTAGCCACTAGCCACTAGCCACTAGCCACCAAGATTAATCTTGGGCGACTGACCACCGATTATCTGGTTCAACTCCTTCGGGGCGACGTCGACATCTGGCAGGACACTCCAACGGCCTCAATCACTCAGATCAGACAATTAACAGGATTCCAGTCCATCATTAGTAGCTCTTTTCTTGCCCTAGCACTTGTTCTGCAATGAAGGACTTGATGAGTTCCTGGCTGATCGGCGCAATCACTGGAATCATAATTTCGCGTAGATACCGCTCCACATGGTATTCCTTTGCATATCCCATCCCTCCGTGGGTCAGCACTGCACGTTGGCAGGCCTTATGTGCCGCTGAGGCCGCAAGGTATTTGGAGGCGTTCGCTTCTGCGCCACAGGCTTTGCCCTGGTCGTATAGACTCGCTGCTTTGAATACCATGAGTTCGGCGGCTTGAAGCTCCATCCAGTTCTCAGCGAGTGGATGTTGGATGGCCTGATTCTTGCCGATGGTCCGATCAAATACGACTCGCTCACTCGCGTATCTAGCCGCGCGCTCTAGCGCGACCTGGCCTAACCCCACTGCCTCAGCGGCGATCAAAATACGCTCTGGATTCAATCCATGCAGTAGGCACTTCCACCCATCTCCTTCTTCCCCAATTCGATCGCCGATGGGCACGAGTAAGTCGTCGATAAAGAGCGCATTGCTGTCGACTGCCTTGCGTCCCATTTTGTCGATTAATCGTACCTCAATCCGGTCACGGTCCAAGTCGGTGAAAAAGAGGGTCAACCCCTCTGTTGGCTTCGCACATTCCTCGAGCGGGGTTGTGCGGGCAATCAGCAGGATCTTATTGGCTGTTTGTGCTGTGGTGGTCCATAGCTTCCGGCCGCTAACACGGTAGTTATCCCCGTCGCGCACAGCACGAGTGGCGAGCCGAGTGGTATTGAGCCCTGCGTCTGGTTCCGTGACGCCAAAGCATGCGCGATCCTTGCCCTCGATGAGGGGTCGAAGCATGCGCTCTTTTTGCTCGTCCGTTCCAAAGACAACCACGGGGTTTGGCCCAAACAGGTTCAAATGCACGGCGGAGGCACCGCTCATGCCGGCGCCGGATCGTGCAATGGTGTGCGCCATGATGGCTGTTTCAATGATGCCAAGCCCCGCGCCGCCATAGGCTTCTGGCATTGCAATACCGAGCCATCCTCCTTCCGTGATCGCTTTTACAAACTCATCCGGAAAGTGACCGTCCTGGTCTCTAGCGAGCCAATACTCGTCTCCAAATTGGGCACAGATCTTTCCAATGGCTTCTCTGATGGCTTCTTGCTGCTCCGAGAATTCAAAATTCACGCGATGCTCCTTACGCCTGGTCAATCGATCATATCGCTAAATGACTCGCTGTGATCGTTTTGTACTGCAACTTTCCTAGCTATATCAGTGAAAAATCGGGTCATATTTCCACTTTTTATTCAGTGGTTTTGACTAGGAAATGACTAATATCAATTTTTTTCAGAAATGAATAAACGGGCGATTTGTAAAGAAAAGCAAGTTGTAAAGTTGCTGCCTTTGAGATTATCAAAGCGCTGTTCGCAGCCATTGATAGTTCAACTGGTAATCGAACTGGTAAATGAACTTTAAGTCCGAACTATTTGCTGACTAGGAGAGCCATCTAGAACGGTTTCGTCGGTAAGCAGCTTTAGTAAGCAGCTTTTAAAAGAAGGTCACCTAATGATTTGATAGCGCTTCCAGATGTAAGGATGCTGAGGAAGGCTTAGCCTCTCACTAGCTCATACTCGTCACTGGCTGCCACGCAAAATCAATGAGGTGTAAAAAATAGATTCGCTAGCCAAATGGCCGGTCGAATCCCGGTCCAAAAAAGAAAAGGAATATTCTTGTGACACCCCCTAGCCCAGCCCCCTCTCCTGCTCGCGCAGAAGCGAAAATACCCAAACGCGAGCGTACCCGTAAAAAATTGATTACTGCCGCGCGGGATTTGGTCTACCAAAAGGGCGCCGAGAGTATCGCAATTCAGGAAGTAACCGAGGCAGCAGGACTCGCGACCGGTTCCTTCTATAACTATTTCAGCAACAAACGAGACATGTTGAATGGAGTGATCGAGAACTTTCAATCGGTGTTCGAGTTGATGCTCGAAGATACTCGGAGAAAGTTGAGCGACCCCGCCATGCGACTCGCTATTACCCTCAAATATTACTTTCAGCAGTCTCAAGAGAACGAAGCTTGGCGTAGCTTTATCACCAATGCTGGCTTGAGCGATGAAATTGTTTTGGTGCAGTCACAATCGCAGTGTCTCGAAGATATTAAAGCAGGACTTCGCGGCGGACGGTTCAGAAGTGAAGACCCCGCTATTACCCAGAGTCTTATTACCGGGATGGCATCTCACGTGTGCTTAGAGATTCAGAGAGGACGATTGCCCGCATCTGCCGTGAATGAGACGGTGCGTCACGTGCTCAGGATGCTCGGCTTGCCGGATATCGCGGCAAAAGCATTTGCTGATGCGCCGTTACCTGAGATACCTGCCCCGTTCCGTGAAGATTTACCAGCAGATCCGACTATTCCTTATCGAGTCGTGGTTGAGCGCCGGAAGTCTCCGCGAGATGTCACCGCGGCGGCATCCTGACTTTTAGCCGAAGACGCTGTTGATCTTGCGCAGGGAAACTTGCCCTATTGCTATTTGATGGCCTTCAGATTTCTGGTTTATCGCGGAGAAACAAAAAACGGGTGCGAGCATGTGTGACTCGTCTCCCGTCCAATGATAGCGACTGAAAGTGTCGGTATTACAGCCCCAACACCATCTTGGCCATGATGTTCCGCTGGATTTCGTTTGAACCCGCGTAGATCGACACCTTTCTGGTATTGAAATATTCGGGTGCTGCGACATTCGCGTAATCTGGTCCAATAGGCAGCTCATTTTGACCAGTCTCGGGCCCAGGATTATCGAACGGCACCGCGTAGTTGCCGGTCGCTTCTAACACGAGTTCAGTGAGCTGTTGCTGGAGTTCCGTGCCTCGGCACTTCAGCAGCGACGACTCGGGGCCAACATTCTTGCCCGCAGACAACTGGCTTAGGATACGAAGTTCCGTGAATTCCATCGCCGAAATAGCGATCTCAGTTTCGGCCAGCTTTTTCTGGAAGCCTGATTCGTCGATCAGAGTATTGCCGCCCTGCTGTTCTGCTTGGGCGATCTTGCGCACCTGGTCAAGGCTGGCCTTTAGGCCGTGGGAGTACGCGTTGCCGCGCTCAAACTCAAGGAGATATTTCGCATAAGTCCAGCCTTTCCCTTCCTCACCGATGAGGTTTTCAACCGGCACTTTCACATCCGTGAAGTGCACCATATTGATCTCCTGATGACCTTCTGGTGGGCAATCAAGCGTCACAATGGGCTGTACTTCAATGCCAGGTGAATGCATATCGATAAGAAGGAAAGAGATCCCCATTTGCCGAATGTCATCGTCGCTAGTCCGCACCAAGCAAAAGATCATATCGGCGAATTGGCCCATGGTGTTCCAGGTTTTGGTGCCGTTGACGATGTAGTGGTCGCCCTCGCGAACCGCTTTTGTTCTGAGTGACGCTAGGTCACTGCCGGAACCCGGTTCTGAGTAGCCCTGACACCACCAGACCTTAGAGGCAAGAATGTCTGGCAGATACTTATCTTTCTGCTCTTGCGTGCCGAACTTCATAATGACCGGCGCAACCATGCCTAAACCAAATGGCACAATATGAGGCGTTCCGGCGCGCGCCATTTCGAGATCGAAGAGATAACGCTGCGTAGGCGTGAAACCCGGGCCACCGTATTCAACCGGCCAACCAGGTGCCGACCACCCCTTGGTGTGCAGCGCTTGCTGCCAGTACACGTGATCTTCCTTACGGAGAGAACCACCGGGCGATCGCTTCTTGCGATCACGCATTTCTTGTGGATAGTTGTCCTCAATCCATTGACGAACTTCCATTTGGAAGTCGATATCGGCTTGGCTGAATGTTAGGTCCATAGGTTCAGTCCTTCTTCAATCTGCGCAGTATAGCGCTAAGCGGCTTGATCAACGAGTGATCGGCCAACAACTTTTAAAGCGAGGGTCTCTTCCGTACCCTCGAAAATAGATAGCACGCGAGCGTCGAGCCAGTAGCGGCTCACATCGGTCTCTTCTGCGTAGCCCATGCCGCCATGGAGCTGCATGGCTTCGCGCGTCACGGCCTCCGCCTGCTTGCAGGTGACAAGCTTAACGAGGCTCGCTTCTACCTGCCCTTTGCCTTCGTCCATCATCCGGCCCACGGCATAGGTGAACTGCCGCCCAGAGGCGATGGCCATGGCCATTTTTGCGATCTTTATTTGCGACAGTTGGTAGTCGGCAATCGGTCGATCAAATACCTTGCGGTCATTGGTATATCGAAGTGCTTTGTCAAAGGCGCCCTTCATTAAACCAATGGCCCGAGCTGCGGTCTGGATTCGTCCGCCACTAAAGCCGCGCATCGTAAAGTAAAAGCCCCGCCCTAGCCCTTGACCCTCACCAATCACGTGGGAGTGTGGCACCAAGAAGTTATCGAAAAACAGCTGGTAGCTATGCATACCGCGATAGCCCACGGTGTCGATGGCTTTGCCCGTTAGTTTGCCGCCAGCGTCCTGATTGACCTCAAATGCGTGATCGTCGGTCGACGGCTTCTCGACCAGGAAGAGCGAAAGGCCTTTATGGCCAAGGGACGGGTCTGGGGATGTTCTTGCTAGGGTCAGGAGCACGTTCGCCTTGCCGGCAAAAGTGCTCCAAGTTTTTGCACCATTCAGCACCCAACCCTCTTCCGTTTGGGTTGCTTTTAATTTCATGGAGGCCACGTCCGAACCAAAGTCCGGCTCAGTGATGGCCACTGCGCATAGGGTTTCGCCAGAGGCGATGCCCGGCAGCCAGTGAGACTTCTGCTCTGGCGTGCCCCCTTCCATAATCGCTCGGGCAAGAATTTCCGGTCGCGTAATAAGCGACCCAGCTCCCCCGAGAGATACCCGTGACAGCTCCTCAGTGACAACGATCATCCCGAGCGTGTCTTCTCTATCGTTCGGCAACAGACCACCATATTGCTCTGGCACCGAAAGACCAAAGCAGCCTAGGTCTTTCAGTCCCTGCAAGATCGCATCGGGAATGATCTCGTCTTCTCGATGAATCCGCTCTGCTAGCGGAGCTACTACATCATCGGCAAACTGCTGGAAAGTATCAGCCATCATGACCTTATCGTCGGCAAGCCCACGCGGACCAAGGTCGCCCGCAGCTTCGACCACCTGACTACCGAGCTTCGCTAAACGTTCGGGCTGCTGACATGCGTTCACAAACTTCAGAACGTCTGCTGACATTGCCTCGTGAGTAGACTCGCCCAGCGACTCGATGGGCGCGAGCATTCGCTCGCTGACTGATTTAATAGTCAGACCGGCGTTGATCTCAGCCATCTCTGAAATTAATGGATGATTGGTAGCGCTCGCTTGCATAGTGAGCGCTTCGGCGCTCCCTAGCTCAGCGGTGCTGAGTGAGCAGTCAAAGATGGCCTGCTGGTACTCATCGATGCTCGCCGCATTTGATGCTACCGCCGCCTTGATATTGGAGAGGCGTGTCGCTACGAGGGCTTTCGCCCAATTCAATTGATCATCGTATTGCATGTCTTTTGTACTTTCGTTTTAGCCGTTCGGTTTAGATGATTACGCTTAATTTTTCGCCGCTTTGAAGGGGACGAAATGAGGGAAAGTGGACGTTGATCTAAGTGCTCACTTTCTTTTCTTTCTTTCCCTTTCCTTTCCTTTCCTTTCCTTTCCAGTCTCTTTTGTTGTTACCCTGTTGCCTGAGACGGGCTAGTGGCGTGGAGTCAGGAAAACAGAACGCAGCACTCCCAGTCGACCGATGACGTGCCGCATCCCAATCTGCGAACAAGTTTGCCATATGCCTCGCCTTTCGAAGAGACTATTGGGACTAATGCCTGCATCATCATGTTCGTCTATGGCGCCTCATAGATTAACGATTCAGTGAATCGGAGGTGGAAAAACGTGCGTGATTGGCAGAACGCACTCGAAGTAGCGTTCATTTTACTGATTTGCCTGATCATGCCCGCAGGTCGACCAGTTACGCCAACTTTTTTTCCTTGGCTGATTATGCCG
>Ga0255780_10005857_pt1 | contig 10306 bp, 10 predicted proteins | sample 071ome_32_FD_179978 | JGI IMG/M metagenome (GOLD analysis project Ga0255780, IMG submission 179978) | Coastal salt marsh microbial communities from the Groves Creek Marsh, Skidaway Island, Georgia - 071405AT metaG (version 2) | ecosystem: Environmental > Aquatic > Marine > Intertidal zone >...
ATCAATAGCGCTTACCGGGCTGATAGGTTACTATGGCCCGTTTTAGCACATCTTCTCTGTAATAAGGAACCTCTTTAAACAAGCCTTCGGTATAGAGCTCGACCTGATCATCAAAGTGTCTCGATTTGGGGTCGCCACTCTGACCTCCTGCGAGCAGTGACTTCGCTCTGACCTTTTCACCAAATTCTACCACAGCCACAAAACTATTCCCTCTCGTGCCGTAAATTTTCTTGGTGTTGTTCGAATAACGCGCACCATAGGCCGCCAAAGCACCCCATCTTCCGCTGGCATGCCCTATTCCAACGCTTGGAAGGCTATCATTAAAGGCCTGTCGTATAGCCCCATCGATACGCTGGTAACGATTTACCTCGGCCCATTCGATTTGAGAGGTGCCAAAGTCTTCTTGAAGCTGGGCGACCACGGTATTAAACACCTCTAAACGAATACCCCCTAAATCTTGATCTGAACCCCAATAAGTAATGAGCTCCATTGGACTGAACCCCTGAGGTCTGGGCGCTCTTTGATAAAGCTCGGTGGCATAAAAATGTGCCAATGTCATTGCCTTGCTCGTTTTAGAAGTGCGGTAATCCCAGGTGCGAAGTAGTTCAATCTCTTCGGAAATTTGAGGTTGAGGAGATCGATCATAGGCGTTGACCAAACCAGGAAGTAGCGCTTCAAAGGCAGGGAGGTGCGTATCGTATGCCAGCTCAATCAATGACTCTAGGGTATGCCTATTGGGCTGCTGCAATAAATTCAATGCATGGACTCCTCTAAAATTCTCTGGGGCAGTACTCATATAATAGGGATAATCCTCTGGTTTAGGACTCTCTGGTCCTGCTGCCGTGAAAGGCGTTGAATTGCAATTTTGTAACCAATTCGTGGCCGGATTAAGCAGTGTAATATGTTCTGACACCTCGTGTAAACCCTTCCAGTCGGTATTAGGATCAGAGCCATCAACAGGTTTCGAAAAATCAAATCGAGTATCGCGCTGGGGGATAAAATTTCCATGCCAATAGGCAATGTTTTGATCGGCATCAGCGTAAACGGTATTGTTCGATGAATTGGTCTTTATATCCATCATCGCCCGAAACCCTTCGTAGTTCGATTGCTTCGTTCTCGTAAACGATTGCTCTAAGGCTTTAGCCGGACTCCACATCATTGCCGTTGCTGTAAGTTGGCCTTCAATCTCGTGTGTGATGGGTCCATGATGTGTGCGGAAGAGGGTCATAATCTTTTCTTGCGGGCCTTGATCCGTTCTTATCGTAAAGGATTGTTTTAAGGAGTCTATTGGTCTCCACTCATTGCCGTAGCGGTATTCTTTGCCGGTCGCAGTGCTTCGCGTCGTTTCAATGTATTCATCAATAACATCGGTATAAGTTGACGTGTGCATCCATCCGGTTTTTTCATTGAAGCCTTGATAGATAAAAAACTGGCCCCAGGTTACCGCTCCGTAAGCATTCAGCCCTTCTTCGCTCACCACGTGCATTTCTCCTCTAAAGAAGAAAGAGGTATGCGGATTTATGAGCAACATGGCATTTCCTGATGCCGTCATCGATCCATTCAGAGCGATACCGTTTGATCCGGCAGGTTCATCATACAGCGATAGCAGCTCTTGCTCTTGAATTTGTGTTTCAACCTGAGCAACGGCCTTCTGAACTTCACCTTCGTACATGGCTTTGATCTTTGCCGTTGAGATACGTTCGATATCTCCACCAATGCTTCCTTCACTAAAATAAAAGGGCATCCAAGGTTCAAAATGAGTAAGCAAACGAGGCTTAACTTCTGGATGGGTATGCAGGTAGTAGTTGATTCCGTCCGCAAAGGCATCGCACAGCTCGCGCAACCACTTTGGGCTATTCTCATAAGCCTCTTCAGCTTCTTCTTGGGTCATAAAAAGGCGTGCACGAACATCACTATAAAGTGCCGACTCGCCTTCAACCTCAGCCAAGCGTCCAATCGCCCAGATGTAATTCTGCTCTATCCGATTGAAATCGTCCTCGCATTGTGCATACAACATTCCAAAGACGGCATCTGCATCTGTTTTTGCATAAACATGAGGAACACCAAAATCATCTCGAATAATTTCTACGCGTTCAGCGATCGCTTCAAGTCGATCTACCTCAGCGTTACTCGAACAACTTAACACTAAAAAAGCGCCAACAAAAAAGGTGCATAAAAGAGAAATCCTTCGCATGGATAAAATTTTTCAAAAAGGTAACAAAATCAACTGAAGATAAATCGCCACACTGCATGCTAATAGTAAGGGGCAGGGTATCTTTGTGTCATGTCAAGCCCCAAATCAAGTCTCAAAAAGGCCTTTAAAACCATCATCATTCCTCGAATTAGGGTCGTGATCATAGGATTATTACTCATTGTTGTGAGTAAAAGCGCCTCCTTTGTCGCACCTATGGCGATGCGCCGTTTCATCGACGAACTCATTCCCAATCAAGACTTAACAGGCATCAAGAATCTGGTTATACTTGTTTTGGTGGCCTTGGTCATTCAGGCCGTTACCAGCTTCATGCTCACAAAGCTCGTGAGTGTGCAGGCACAATACCTTATCACCGAACTTCGGGCAGAAGTCCAACGAAAAGTCTTATCGCTACCCGTGCGTTTCTTTGACAACACCCAAAGTGGGGCACTGGTTTCAAGGGTAATGAAAGATGTTGAAGGAGTGAAAAGTTTGGTAGGCACAGGGCTAGTGCAATTGATCGGCGGATTATTCACCGCGGTGGTCGCCTTCGTTTTGCTAATTCGAATTAGCCCCCCTTTGACGCTGTTCAGTTTAGCCCCTTTGGCGCTTTTTGCAGTGGTTGCTATTAAGGCTTTTTCGGTGGTTCGTCCTGTTTTCAGGGAGCGAGGAAAGATTGAAGCCGAAGTAAAGGGGCGTTTAACCGAAACCTTGGCAGGAATTCGCATCGTAAAGGGATTTCATGCAGAGAAAAGTGAAGAGGCAAGTTTTAATAAAGGGATACATCGCTTGTTTGACAACATCAAAAAGTCAATGATATACATGGCATTAGTAAGCTCGAGTTCGATACTACTTGCCGGTATCGCTACAACCGTGATCACAGGGATAGGGGGCTATTACATCATTAACGACCAATTAACGCTTGGCGCCTTTCTTCAGTTCACCTTCTTACTTGGACTGTTGATTAGCCCTATTTTTCAATTGACAAGTGTAGGAACCGAAATCACAGATGCACTAGCAGGTCTTGACCGCACTGAAGAGTTACTCGCCGAAACCTCTGAATACGATACCTCGGGCAAACAAAGCTTCAAAGAAGCGCTCGAGCAGTTGCGCTTTGAAAAGGTAAGCTACGCCTATGAAGAAGGGCAGTTTGTTCTAAATGACATCGATTTAGAGGTGAAACGGGGCGAAGTTGTGGCTTTGGTCGGAACCTCTGGAGCCGGAAAGTCAACTCTGGCAAGTATTGCCGCTAGTTATCTAACTCCCACCAAAGGAGCACTCTGGGTGAATAGCAAACCCATGTCTGAATTGTCACTCTCAGACTACCGCTCTAAACTTGGGGTGGTGCTTCAAGACGACTTTCTTTTCGATGGAACGCTCAAAGAGAACCTTCTTTTTGTAAAACCTAAGGCCTCTGATGAAGAACTAGAAGACGCACTGAAATCGGCGCATGTCAAAGAATTTGTTGATCGCTTTGAAAACGGAATTGAAACCGTTATCGGAGAGCGAGGAGTAAAGCTTTCAGGGGGACAACGGCAACGGGTAGCTATCGCACGAGCGCTTTTAGCAAATCCTGAATTACTCCTTTTGGACGAAGCCACTTCTAGCCTAGACACCGAAAGTGAGGCGCTTATTCAGCAAAGTCTGGCTACGTTGACCAAGGGCAGAGCGACAATTGTTATTGCGCACCGTTTAAGTACAATCCGAAATGCCGATAAAATTATCGTCTTAGAGAAAGGAAGAATTGTGGAACAAGGCACGCATGAAGCGCTATTTGAGCAGAAAGGGCGCTACTTTGATCTCTATACCCGTCAAGCTAAAATCTAACTCTCTGGAGCGACGGTGACTTTTAGGCCGTCTAAGGCCTCGGTAATCGGAATCTGACAACCCAAACGACTGTTTTCTTTTACATGAAAAGCCTCAGAGAGCATTGCCTCTTCTTCGTCTGACGCCTCATCGAGAGCGTGTTTGGATTCAACGTAACATTGACAAGAGGCACACATAGCCATGCCTCCGCAGATACCCACCGTACCCTCTGCCTCGATCTCATAAGATCGAATGACCTCCATCAGATTCATATTCATATCAGTGGGTGCCTCTACAGTATGCAACTCACCACGACGATCGGTAATATGAAGTGTTACATCGCTCATGGTTAATCGAGCGTTTTGACTACCGCCTTAGGCGCCTCTTTTTTACTGCCATCAAAACCACTCACACCTCCTACGGTAGTGTATTTCATTACGTATTTTTTATCCGGATGAATGCGTTGATAGGCACTTTGGCACATGAGCGTAGCCTCGTGAAAACCGCACAAAATGAGCTTTAGTTTTCCGGGATAGGTATTCACATCTCCAATGGCATATACCCCTGGAATATTAGTCTGGTAATCAATCGTATTATCTACCTTAATGGCGTTTTTTTCTATTTCAAGACCCCAGTCAGAAAGTGGCCCAAGTTTAGGAGAAAGGCCAAAAAGAGGAATAAAAGCGTCACAGGCAATTTCAGTACTGAGGCCGGTTTGAACATTTTCAAGGCGAATAGCCTCTAGCTGATCTCCACCCTTAATAGCGTTGACCTCAGAGGGCGTATACACCTTAATTTTGCCCTTCTTTTTGAGTTCAATTACTTTCTCAACCGAGTCTAGGGCTCCTCTAAATTCATTTCTGCGATGGACAAGATGAACTTCGCTTGCGATTTCGGCCAAAAATATAGACCAATCAAGTGCAGAATCTCCTCCACCTGCAATCACTACGCGCTTATCTCTATATTGCTCAGGCTCCTTTACGAGGTAAGCCACTCCCTTATCTTCAAATTTTTCTATTCCAGGGATCTCTGGTTTTCGGGGTTCGAAACTCCCAAGACCACCCGCAATAGCGACCACCTTTGCCTTGTGCTTTGTTCCCTTGTTTGTGGTAACAAGAAAGAAGTCGTCCTCAGTGCGCTCAAGCATTTCAGCACGCTCTCCCAAAGTGAATCCGGGCTGAAAAGGCTCAATTTGCTTCATGAGGTTCTCCACCAAATCACCGGCTAAAACCTCAGGGTAACCCGGGATATCATAGATCGGTTTTTTGGGATACAACTCGCTGCATTGCCCGCCTGGCTGACCCAAAGCATCTATGAGATGGCATTTCAGTTGAAGAAGTCCTGCCTCAAAAACAGTAAACAATCCAGTAGGACCAGCGCCTATAATGAGTATATCTGTAGTAATCATACTTTTGAATTCACTAAGCGACATTGACCACCTCTTCGATCTGAGGGGCGTGTTTCTTGATGGTCATTTCAACGCCGCTCTTAAGCGTCATTTGGTTGACTGAGCAACCCATACAATTTCCTTCTAACCGCACCTTTACAGAGGTGCCGTTATCTATAGAAACCAGCGAAATGTCTCCTCCGTCGTTCTGAAGAAAGGGGCGGATTTCGGCAAGGGCCTCTTCGACTTTGTTTTGTAATTCTTCTGTTGTCATTTATTTAGCGCTAACAGCAGCACATCCTGCCATAGTAGTAATCCGAATCGCTTCTGTAGGCGGAAGCGTTTCGTTACGTTTAACCAATTCAGCAACCATATTTCGAGTTACTTCTGTGAAGGCGTCTGCAATAGGACTATCCACTTGCAGTGCAGCAGGTCTTCCGACGTCTCCGGCCTCGCGCACACTCTGAACCAGCGGAAGCTCGCCTAAAAGAGGAATACCACTGTCTTCTGCCAGGTGACGCGCACCCTTCTCTCCAAAAATATAGTATTTATTCTCAGGCAGTTCTGCAGGAGTGAAATAAGACATGTTTTCTATCAGACCCAAAACCGGGACCTGAATAGCCTCTTGTTTGAACATTGCTACCCCTTTACGTGCATCGGCGAGCGCCACCTCTTGAGGCGTACTCACCACAACGGCACCGGTTACCGGTAAAGACTGCATAATACTCAAATGAATATCTCCCGTACCTGGTGGCAAATCAACTACTAAGAAATCGAGTTCTCCCCAGTGTGCATCAAATATCATTTGGTTCAGTGCCTTGGCTGCCATAGGCCCTCTCCAGATTACAGCCTGATCCTTTTCGGTAAAAAATCCGATCGACAGTAATTTCACCCCGTAATTAGAGATGGGTTTCATCTTGGACTTACCTTCGACCTCAATCGCTAAGGGCTTCTCATTCTCTACATCAAACATGAGCGGCTGAGAAGGTCCGTAAATATCCGCATCAAGCACCCCAACTTCAAACCCCATTTTAGCCAAAGAAACCGCGAGGTTGGCCGTAACGGTAGACTTTCCGACCCCTCCTTTTCCTGAAGCCACGGCTATAATATTCTTTATACCCGGAATTGGCTTTCCTTTGATCAAATTCGAAGGCTGTCCTTCGGCTTTGGGCGGGGCCTCTACTTTTAGATTTACTTTAATCTTGGCCTTTTCATAAACCTCTTTATGAATTGCTTGTAAAACAGATACTTCAAGCTTCTTCTTGGCCTGAAGGCTCGGGTTGTTAATCGTCACATCAACCTCAACCTCATCACCAAAAATTTGAATGTTCGTGATCGCTTTACTTTCAACGAGATTTTGCCCTTCTCCTGGGGCACTTATCGTTTCTAAAGCCTTGAGAATATCGTCTTTTGTCATGCGCTTCATAGACTACAAAGATACGCACGAAAATGTGGCTACAAAAGCGCTTCAGAAGGGTCCCAAAAGAGGCGATCGAAGTCTTTAACCTGATCATCTACCACGACTATTCCTTCGTTTTCAAGAAGCTGCTGCATCAAATGAATACCCGGAAAATGGTGCTTTCCGGTGAGCACTCCCATTCGATTTACCACCCTGTGGGCAGGGACGTCTTTTGTATGTGACATATTCATGGCATAGCCGACCATTCTAGAGCTTCGCGCCGCACCCAGGTATCGTGCGATCGCCCCATAACTCGTGACTCTTCCGTAAGGCACCTGACGCACTACCTCGTAAACCTTTTCGTAGAAATCTGAACTAGACATACGACCAAATCAAACGGATTAACGAGATTACGGCTAAAGCGAACATGACAAAACCAATCAGGCGATTTGCGCGTCTTTGAAAATTGAGTTCATCAAAATTCACTTTTGAACTGCCGTAACTGTAACCAAAAAGTACTGCCGCTGTTCCGCTCATTGCTGCTGCGGCAAAAACAAGCGTCTCTGAAGGTGCTAAGCGCACCAGAGATGCGTTGCGCAATACAGCATGCATGACCGCATAGAATGGAATATTGAGCACATTCAAAGCCCCCATGATAGCGCCTCGCAGAAAAAAATTTCGCTGGTCCTTTAAAGCTTGAACACTCTTCTGAGAGCGATTGAAAAAGTACCAGGTTAAGAGTGAAAACACCCCAATGCCCAACCAAAGAAAATTTCGTTGCACCTCTGGGTTTTCATAAACAAACTTCGAGAAGGCCGCTGCCGCCCATGCCTCTACTGCAATCACGGTAGCTACCCCTGCAATAAACCTCAGTGCCGGACCGGATCCGTTTGCTACCCGAATGCGGGCTGCATTCATGTTGAGCAAACCCGGTGGAATAGTTGCGCCGGCAGAGGCAGCAAACGCAATTACAAATAAGGTTAGGTAGGCCAAAGATTAGAGTTTAAAGCTAAGGTAGGTGATTGACACACCCTTTTCAAGGTATTGGCTTTCGTAAAAAGTCTTAACAGCTGTGACAATCTCTGGACTTCCTCCTAGTCGATACACATCGTGATTCGCGTACACAATCTCTTTTCCCATTCCTTGAAGCAATCCGATGGTGTATCCGTGCATAAACGCACTGTCTGTCTTAAGATGTACCAATCCATCTAACTTTAAGATAGCCCTATAACGCACAAGAAAGGCGGCGTTGGTCAGTCGGTGTTTGGTTCTTTTGTATTTGATCTGAGGATCCGGAAAAGTGATCCAAATTTCACTCACCTCTTGCGGCTTAAAAGCATAATCAATGAGCTCTATAGACATGCGCAAAAAGTGCACATTTTTCAGTCCTTCTTCGATAGCCGTCTTGGCACCGCGCCATAGTCGAGCTCCTTTAATATCAATACCAACAAAGTTTTTGTCGGGATAGCGACGCGCAAGGGCTAAGGTATATTCTCCTTTTCCGCACCCGAGCTCCAGCACAATGGGATTTTCGTTCTGAAATACCTCAGTCCAGTTCATTTGCAGCATCGCACCGTTTAAAAGATCGTCACGTAAAGGTTGTGTTACGTTTACAAATCCTTCGTTTTCTCTGAACCGCTTTAACTTATTTTTACTTCCCAATAGTTCGCTATTTCTTGACGCAAATCTAAACAATACCCAGTAACGGCGATGAATTTGAGCCATCACACTATACTTGTTGCCCCACTTAATTGGGGGCTAGGGCACAGCACCAGATGCATTCCGATTATAAAAGCGCTGCTAGACCGAGGGGCCAAGGTGATTATCGCTTCTGACGGAGTGGCTCTGGGTTTACTCAAGAAAGAGTTTCCTGGGCTTACGCACTACGAGCTATCCTCTTACCAGATCAGTTACGCCAAGAACGGCCGAATGTTCAAATTGAAAATGATCCTGAATAGCTATAAGATTCTTTGGGCCATGTACAAAGAGCGCCAAGAGATCAAACGAATAGTTAGGGCTGAAAAGATCACTGGACTGATTTCTGACAACCGCCTAGGGGTGTTTTGCAAAGGAATCACCAACGTATTTATCACCCACCAACTGCGCGTACTTTCGGGGAGTACCACTGCAATTAGTTCTAAAATGCATCAGCAAATTTTTAAAAAATACGATGCGGTATGGGTCCCCGATTTTGAATCCATGTCAGAGAACCTAACCGGTAAGCTCGGACACCTAGACAAAAAGCCTAAGAACTTGGTGTACCTAGGGCCCTTAAGTCGTTTTGAAAAAAAGAAAGCACCCTTAACCTATGACCTCTTAATCTTACTCTCTGGACCAGAACCTCAACGTAGCATGCTAGAGGAGAAGCTTAAGAGCAAACTCAAGACCTTCAAAGGCCAAGCTATAATGGTTCGTGGAGTGATAGAAGAAAAACAAACCATTGAAGAGATCCCGCTTAAGAAGGGAAGCCTAAAGGTGGTAAACTATATGCAGTCTGAAGAGCTCATGTCTACAGTACGCCAAAGTGCACTGGTGCTCTGCCGTTCAGGATACACCACGGTCATGGACCTGGCCAAATTGGGTAAAAAAGCCTTCTTCATTCCTACCCCAGGTCAATACGAACAAGTGCACATTGCCGAACGCCTAGATGCACAGAAGATCGTGCCGAGTTGTACCCAGGATGAATTTAAATTAGAGCAGCTAGAACGTGTCGAAGATTACGCCGGGTTGGCCGTCTTCAGCTCAGAGGTAGACTTTGATTCAGTTTTTTCGATTTTCTGAAGTGTAAACGAAAACTCTGACCCTACATCTGGCTCGCTTTCTACATAGATTCGCTCACCATGGGCTTCTACAATATGTTTAACGATAGAAAGCCCAAGACCAGACCCTCCTTCTTTTCGAGATCCACTCTTGTCAACGCGATAGAACCGTTCAAAAAGACGAGGTAAATGCTCACGGCTGATTCCGTCTCCGTTATCGGTTACTCGAACGATCACTTTATCTTTCACTAAATCTTCAACGCTCACCTCTGTCGTTCCGTTAAGGTGACCGTATTTGATTGAATTTTCGATGAGATTAGCTAATACATGTTCGATTTTTTCATAATCAGCCATTACCTCAATAGGATGTGGATAAGGACGATCAAATATGAGTGCGATGTTCTTTTTTTCGGCTTTCATTTCAAGCATCTCAAAAACACTTTGAATGAGCTCAATGACATCCATGGGTTGTTTTACCACCTGTTGCGTTCCTGACTCTAACCTTGTGATAGTATCTAAGTCTTTAACGATATACAGCAATCGGTCTACCGCCTTATTGGTGCGCTCTAAGTACTTTTTACGGATTTTTTTATCGTCCATCGCCCCATCAAGTAGCGTTAGAATATAGCCCTGAATCGTAAAAAGAGGGGTCTTCATTTCGTGTGCCACATTACCCAAAAAATCTTTACGGTATTCTTCTTGAACCTTGAGGCTTTCAATCTCAATCTTCTTTCCTCTGGCAAATTTTTCAATATCTGCCGTAA
>Ga0255780_10005879_pt1 | contig 10283 bp, 7 predicted proteins | sample 071ome_32_FD_179978 | JGI IMG/M metagenome (GOLD analysis project Ga0255780, IMG submission 179978) | Coastal salt marsh microbial communities from the Groves Creek Marsh, Skidaway Island, Georgia - 071405AT metaG (version 2) | ecosystem: Environmental > Aquatic > Marine > Intertidal zone > Salt...
CAAAGAGTACCTATGACCTAATGTATCAATTTCCCCACGGTTTAGAAGAGTTAGAGGGTATCGCCAATAGAACTGATTTTGATTTAGGATCTCATAGCAAAAATCAAGATGAGTTGAGCATTCAAGCCAAGACAAGCAAAAATAATGACTCCAATGCAAAACTTGCTATTCAAAATATTGAATCTAAGAAATGGGTGGTTCCTTATGTTATTGAGCCTTCAGCAGGTGTAGAGAGGGGTCTTTTAGCGGTTTTAAATGAGGCATACGAGAGAGAAACACTAGAGGGTGATAAAGAAAGAATAGTTCTTAAATTAAGGCCCCACCTAGCTCCCATCAAAGCAGCAATTATTCCTCTTAAAAAGAACGATTCGAAATTGGTTAATTTAGCAACAAAGATTAAGCAAGATCTTCAAAAGACCCTTAAGAAAAAAGTAATTCTCGAGAATACCGGTAATATTGGTAAAAGCTACAGAAAGCATGATGAAGTGGGAACGCCTAATTGTGTAACTGTGGATTATGATTCGCTTGAAAAAAATACTGTAACCATTAGAGACAGAGATACTATGGAACAAAAAACAGTAAATATTAAGGATTTAAATAAACACTTGTCTATTTAAATAGACATTTGTTTATATATCTAGGTTTGCTACATTTAGTGCATTAGAGTCAATAAACTCTCTTCTGGGTTCCACCTGATCTCCCATTAGCACCTCGAACGCATCATCGGCATCTTTAGCGTCTTTAATTTTGACTTGAAGCATTCTTCTATTTTGAGGATCCATTGTAGTTGTCCACAGTTGATCGGGGTTCATTTCACCAAGCCCCTTATATCTTTGGACATCTATACCCTTAGAACCAGTCTTTGATAGCTCTTTGACAGTATTTTCTTTCTCTGCTTCATTAGAAGCATAAATTTCTGTTTTGCCTTTTGTAATTTTATATAAAGGAGGTAGGGCTATATAAATGTGTCCATTTTCGACCATGTCAAACATTTGCCTGTAAAAGAAGGTTAACAATAATGTTCGAATATGTGATCCATCAACATCAGCATCCGTCATAATAATAACTCTGTGATAGCGCAACTTATTAAGATCAAAATCATCTTTTCCAATCCCGCAACCAAGAGCAGTAACAAGAGTTCCTATTTCCTGTGATGATAAAACCTTATCAATTCTTGCTTTCTCTACATTAAGTATTTTTCCTTTTAAGGGTAAAATTGCCTGATTCTTTCTATTTCGACCTTGTTTAGCTGAGCCACCTGCTGAATCTCCCTCAACCAAATATATCTCGGACAAAGCAGGATCTTTTTCTTGGCAATCAGCTAGCTTTCCAGGAAGGCCGGCAACTTCTAAAACACCTTTTCTTCGGGTCATTTCTCTTGCTTTCCGAGCAGCTTCTCTTGCCAGGGCTGCCTCAGAAACCTTAGTCAATATCGCCATAGCATCTTTTGGGTTTTCTAATAGGAAGTTATTAAGATTCTTATTTAAAACATTGCTAACTATTCCCTCGACCTCAGATGAAACTAGCTTTTCTTTTGTTTGAGAAGAAAACTTGGGGTCAGGAACTTTTACAGATATAACTGCAACAAGCCCCTCTCTTACATCATCACCTAAAAGCTCGATTGGGGATTTTTTATTTAATTCCTCTTTTTTTATGAATGTTTTTAATACACGAGTAAGGCTTGCTCTAAAGCCTGAAAGGTGTGTGCCCCCATCTTTTTGGGGAATGTTGTTCGTATAACATAGAACGTTTTCACTATAAGAATCATTCCATTGAAGAGAAATTTCTACTCCTACATCGTTGCTTGTGTCTTCACAATGAAACACAGATGAAATTTGTTGCTTTCTTCCTCTTAAGAAATCAACATAACTAGATACTCCCCCTGTATTTTTAAATTTCTTGTTCTTGCCTGTTCTTTCGTCTTTAACTTCGATAGAAACTCCGCTATTTAGAAATGAGAGCTCTTGAACTCTCTTGTTTATTTTTTCAATATCAAAAGTTATCGAAGAAAAAACCTCTTTTGAGGGAAGAAATGTTATCTCTGATCCCGTCTCGGTTGAGTTTTTTGTTTTTGTAAGTTTTGTTTTGGGTTTTCCATTAGAATATTTCTGTTCAAACATCCCGCCGTCCCTACAAATAACCAGACTTAATTCTTCCGATAGGGCATTAACAACCGAAACTCCAACACCATGAAGCCCGCCAGAAACCTTATAGGAATTATCGTCAAACTTTCCACCAGAATGCAGGGTGGTCATTATCAGCTCAGCAGCGGGTATCCCTTCTTTTTTATGTTTGTCTACAGGAATGCCCCTTCCATTATCCTTTACGGTTACAGAGCCATTCTTGTTTACTTGTACCAAGATCTCTGAACAGTGTCCCGCCATAGCTTCATCAATACAGTTATCCACGACTTCAAATATCATATGATGCAACCCAGACCCATCATCTGTATCGCCTATATACATACCAGGTCGTTTTCTAACCGCCTCTAGGCCTTTTAAAACTTGTATATTTGAGGAGTCGTATGATTCAGGATTTTTTTTCTTTGGCATCTTGGTTTAATTGTTCCACGTGGAACATTTTAAAATTGTTAAATGGAGTCTCTATTTTACTATCAAAGAGGTTATTAATGTTTGAAAATATCAACTGATTTTCAAATTTATTAAAAAGAGGATATAGAAATTTTAAATGTTGGTTATCTACCTCTGATCCTAGATCGTCTAAGGTAATAATTGGTTTAGATGAAGAGAGTTGGCTAATGCTTTGCGCATAGCTTAGGCTCCACAATATAGATATAACCTTTTGTTCTCCTCTTGAAAAAGAGTGTTTTAATTGCCGACCATCAAAAAGAAATTTTATGTCTGCCCTGTGAGGGCCTTGGGTTGTTATTTTTTTAAATAGGTCTTGGGAAATGTTTGATTCTAAGGTTTCTAAATAGTTTTCACTTTCATATCCAGGGTTTAGTTGAATTTCTATCCCTTGGTATAAGCTTGCTTTTGGGTGCAAAGAGTTAGAAAGTGTTTCATTAAAATTGATTTTACTTTGAGCAAAGAATTCCTTTCTTTGTTGAGTGAGTTTATTTCCAAGCTCTGAAAGTGCTGGGTTCCATGCCTGGGATTCTCTTGGTGAAGATTTTTTTAAAGCCAGGTTTCTCGATCTAAGTGCATGATAAAATTTCAACAAATTCTCAGAGTATTGTTTAAATACTGAAAACAGGGCCCTGTCCAGGTGTTTTCTTCTGTGTTCTGGATTTGAATCATTGTAAAAATAAGTATTGTGGTCAATCGAAAGCAAGGGTGTTGTGTTTAATAGATTAAGCGTGTTGGTTTTTTTATCATTGATTTTTATTTCTATGGGCTTGTTTCGAAATTTGTTAATTTCGAGCTTTTTTGAGTTATCTGTTATACCCATTAAAGAAAAATAATCTTTGTTTCTTTGTATAGATGAATCAAGAATACTGGTTCTGAATGACTTCGCGGTGCTTAAAATATATATTGCTTCAATGAGAGAGGATTTGCCGCAGCCGTTACTTCCCCAAAATAAACATGGCCCGGAGGCGGTATCAAGCTCAAGCGTGTCAAAGCACCTAAAGTTTTTGAGATAAAGTTTTCGAAGCGCCACCTAAATCAATAGGGGCATAACAACATATAAAGATGAGTCATTATCTTTGGCCTGGATAATACAGCTCTTATCTTCACCAAAGAATCTAAAAACAGCATCCTCAACATTGATGTGATTAAGTATTTCTTGTATGTACCCCACATTAAAGGCTATTTCTAGAGATCCTTTAGAATCAACAGCTATAACCTCCTCTGCGTCTTCTTGATCTGGGTTGTTGGCTGTAATTTTAAGATCCTTGTTATCTAAAAGGAATCTCACGCCTTTGTATTTGTCGCTGGTTAAAATTGAAGACCTGGCCAAGGCATCTCCTAAGTCTTTTTTATTACAAACCATGTCTGTGCTGTCACCAGACGGAATTACTTGATTGTAGTCTGGGAATTTTCCTTCTATTAACTTGCTTTTAAAAATAAGTCCTGGCTTGGAAAGACGACAAAAGCTTTCAGATATTTGAAATCTACAATCACCCTCTTCATCTAAAAATTTAAATATCTCATTAACTGCTTTTCTTGGAATTATCCCGGACACAGGGTTTGGGGTGTTGTTGGTTTTTACATTAGATATTGCAAGGCGGTGGGCATCAGTTGCAACGGTGGTTAATGCTCCATTTTCACAGATAACATATAAACCATTTAGATAATGACGCCAATCTTGGTTCCCCATAGCGAATGATGATGATGAGATTGCCCCCTTGAGTTGACCCATATCAATTTGGACTTCTTCTCCTTCTTCAGCTGCCTCAAGGCTTGGAAAGTCATCGCTTGGAAGCGTTGATAGGTTGTAATTGCTGGTAGAGGTTTTAATGTTAAGTTTGCTGTTTTTAAGTGAAATGGTTAATTGCTCTCCGTCAGGAAGCAGCCTTACAAGATCATTAAGTTTTTTTGCTGAAACGGTTGTTTTTCCTGGCGAAGAAATCTCACCAAGCACAGAAGAAAGAGCTATTTCCGACTCTAGGTCTGTGGCGGTCATATTGACACCATTGTCTGAAAATTCAATTAAGACATTAGCAAGGATAGGAAGAGTTTGGCGTTTTTCTACAACACCCAAAACACTAGACAGGGCACTAGCAAGGTCTTCTTTAAGTAGTTTTGCTTCCATTAATTGGTTAGGGTTCTGGTTAGATTTCTATAATCTTCTTCGAGGGATGGAAGCTCTTTTCTTAGCTCTTTAATTTTTGAGCAAGCATGTAATACGGTAGTGTGATCTCTTCCGTTAAATGATTCTCCTATTTCTGGCAAGCTATGGTTGGTAAGCTCTTTTGTTAGAGCCATGGCTAGCTGCCTGGGCCTTGTAATAGATCTGCTTCTTCTTTTAGACAACAAGTCAGATAGTTTAATATTGTAATATTCAGCAACTGTTTTTTGGATATTATCAATGCTTACCATCTTTGCGGAGATGACAAACAGGTCTTTTAGTGATTCTTTTACAAATGGTATATCAATTTCTTTGTTTGAAAACTTGGAGTTTGCTGTAACCCTTTTTAAAGCGCCCTCAAGCTCCCTGATGTTAGATCTAATTCTTTGCGCAATGTAAAACGCACAATCATTTGGCAGATGAACCCCTAGAGATTCAGCTTTTTTTAATAAAACAGCAGCTCTAGTTTCTAGCTCTGGTGGCTCAATGATAACTGGAAGCCCCCAACCAAGCCTTGATTTTAGTCTTTCCTCCAACCCATCAATTTCTTTGGGATATTTGTCGCAGGTTAAAATCATTTGATGATTTCTGTCTAATAGGGCGTTGAATGTGTGAAAGAACTCTTCTTGGGATTGCTCTTTGCCAGCAAAAAACTGTATATCATCGATCAAAAGAGCATCTGCATTGCGGTAAAATGCTTTAAACTCGCTCATGGCGCCCAATTGAAGGGCTTTTACCATATCTGCTACAAATTTTTCTGAATGAACATAAACAATGCGTTTATTTGGATCGTTTTTTAAAATTTCGTTGCCAACCGCGTGCATTAAATGAGTTTTACCAAGGCCAACCCCGCCATAAATGAACAATGGGTTATAGTCACCCCTTGGATTTTGGGCAACCTGTCTGGCTGCTGCTAGCGCCATGTGATTAGATTTTCCCTCAACAAAAGAATTAAAAGTGAATGCCCCAACTAGGTTTGGTCTTAAGGGGGAGCCGCCCTCTAATTTATCGACAAATGTTGATTTATCTAGTTTTTTGAACTCAATAGCCAAGCTTTCGTCTGATTTTTGTATCGCTGCATCTAGTATATTTAAGTAATTTTCTTCAACATAATTAATAATAAAGTCATTGGGGGCGCTGATTGCTAGAGTTTTATTGTTAATTTCAACAGAGAGTGGTTTAATCCAGGTATTAAATTCTTCTTCAGAAATTGACTTTTCTAACGCGTTTGTAATTTTGTTCCAGGTTTCTTTCATGTTGTTAAATAAGAGAAATTAGTCTATTAAAAAATCAACAAGATATCTACAGAATAAACATATGATTTTTTTGTGGATATCTTGTTAATAATTAATGAATTTAAAATTTTATTTTTTTTTCTTCTTTTTTTGGTTTAATGCTTTATAATTCTGCGCTCTTATAAGTGTAAGCAATATGAAAAGAACATTTCAACCCAGCAATCTAAAAAGAAAAAGAACCCACGGTTTTAGGGCAAGAATGGCAACAAAAGCAGGCCGCGCTGTTCTTTCAAGCAGAAGAAAAAAGGGAAGAAAGGTTCTCTCTGCTTAAGCTTGTTTTTTATTAAAAAAAACAGTCCTGGTTCTTCACCAAACCTATTCATAATAAAAAAGAAATATTTTTCCCTTGCGGTAACTCGAAATAAATTAAAACGCAGGATTAAAAATATATTAAAAGATTTTGGTTTTGATCATGGGTTGGTAATAATATGCAAACCAGGCGCTGATAGGTTTAGTTATAAAGATTTAAAAAATCATGCAGAGGGTGAGCTTAGTAAGCTACATGAAGTAAAATGAAAACTTTGGTTGTTTCGCTGATTGGTATTTACCAGCGCTTTATAAGCCCTCTTTTACCAGCAAGTTGTATCTATACCCCGACCTGCTCTGAATATGCGAAACAGTCTTTTGTAAAACATGGTTTTTTTAAGGGTTTTGGTTTGTCTGTAATTAGAATCTTGAAATGTGGGCCGTGGTCTAAAGGTGGATTGGATGAGGTTGTTTAGTTATGAATTTTAGAATTCTGTATTTGGTTTTTGTTTTGGTTTTTGGATATCTTTTATTTTTTAGTTGGTCTCAGGAAAACAAAGAAAAGGCCGCGGCCATTGTTGCTGTTGAGGTTGACCAGTTTGAGGGCGGCGCTACCTGGGGTGAGCTTGTGTCTATCTCTAATGGGGTTGTTAGGCTTGCTGTTGATGTGGTGTCTGGCTCGATAGTCGAGTCGCGCTTATTGGATTACAGAAAGAACAAAGATGTCCCCAATAGTAGCGTGCGTGTATTTGGTTACGGGGATGGGTTTAAGTTTTATCATCGCTCCGGTTTAAGCTCTGAAAGCGTTGTTTACACTCTTGCTGAGAGCTCTAAAGAAAGGGTTGTTCTGCTCTCAACAAATGGTTTTAAAAAGGTGATTGGGTTTTCTGGTCGCTCCCCCCACATTGTTGTGGTGGAGGACTCTTTTGAGGGCCCTGGTGATGCGCCAAGCCCCCTGGTTTACTCTTCGCTTTTTAGAACCAACGGTCAACCAATTGATGGTGGTGAAACATTTTTTGATAGAAACTCTTTTTATGGTTATGCCTTCAACACCTCGGAAGACCCCTATGAGGGTTACCGCCTTGGGTCTATCGATGAACCTATTAGATATGATGAGTTTGGCAAATGGATGGGTTTTACTGAAAAGTATTTCCTGACTGCTATTTTGCCATCCGAAGATAAAACAACGCTTTTTGCAGAACCGGTTAATTCATCGGGACTCTACAGAGCGGGCGTTTTAAAAGAGAGTTCAAACTCAAACGTAAGTGAAATTTATATTGGTCCTAAGATAAGGTCTGATCTGATAAAAATCGCCCCAGATTTAGAGCTAACTATTGATATGGGATGGTTTTGGTTTTTGGCACAGCCCTTGGTCGTTTTGTTGGTATTTATTCAGGGCTTTGTTCATAATTGGGGTTGGTCAATAGTTGTGTTAACAATTTTGATAAAGCTTTTGTTTTGGCCGCTTTCTTCAAAGGGGTTTCGCTCTATGGCAAAAATGAGGGCTCTATCTCCAAAACTGCAGGAGCTCCAAAGCCGCCACAAAAACGATAGACAAAAACTTGCCCAGGAAATGATGTCGTTTTATCAAAAAGAAAAGATTAACCCTGCGGGCGGATGTTTGCCTATGCTTGCTCAGTTTCCTGTTTTTATCGCGCTATTTTTTGCTTTACGAGAAACGGTTGAGCTGCGGCATGAGCCTTTTGTTTTGTGGTTGGGTGACTTGTCTGCGCCGGACCCATTTTTTGTATTGCCGGTTGTTATGGCTGGAATGATGTATTTAACCCAGAAACTAAACCCGCAACCACCCAACATGGATCCTATTCAGGCCCAGGTAATGAAGGCTATGCCGATAATGATTTCGGTCTTGTTTATTTGGTTACCCTCTGGCTTGGTTCTCTATTCTGTTGCAAATGCGGGCATTTCTTTGGTTCAACAAACATATTTGTATAAACAGCTTGGCGCCAGCCTGAGTGAATAGATATGATATTTGCGCTTAGCACGCCTCCGGGTGTTTCTGCTATTGCTGTTATTCGAACAAGCGGGGAGGGGTGTATAGAGGCGGTTTCTGGGTGTTTAGATAAAAAACCTATTAAAAAAAACCTAGCCTTTGTTACTAATTTTGTGGCCTCCGGTTTGGTTGTTGACAGGGTTGTTGTTACTCCTTTTTTTGCTCCTCATTCTTTCACGGGAGAAGATATGTTAGAAATATCTTGTCACGGAAGTCCCTTGGTAATATCTCAAATTTTTTCTGCGCTTGAGGTATTAGGTCTGCGTGAAGCTGGTCCAGGTGAGTTTTCTGAGAGGGCTTTTGTAAATGGTAAGATTGCATTAAATGAAGCGGAATCCATTTCTGATCTTATTCATGCGACCTCGCTTGAAGAGGCCAATCTAATAGCAAAATCTTTTGCAGGAACGCTTCAGGGATCTTTGTTGGGGTTGGGGGATAAAATTGATGGCTTGAGGTTTTCTGTTGAGGCCTCTATTGATTTTGCAGATGAAGACCTAGATTTAGGTGGTTTGCACCAGATAAAAAATTCTTTGTCTAATTTGCTCATAGATGTAAATGCCTTTATTGGTTCTTGTTATGTTGTGAACTCTAAGAAAAAAGAAAAAAGAGTGTTGCTGGTTGGTCCTCCAAACTCCGGCAAGTCTTCTTTGTTCAATAAATTGGTTGGTTTTGATAGGGCTATTGTTTCTGATACACCCGGAACAACAAGAGACCTTTTAGAGCAACAAGTTTTATTTGGGGGGATGTCGTTTGAATTAATAGATTCTGCTGGTATTAGAAATAGCAATGATAAGATTGAGCAGCAAGGGATTAAGATGATTGGAGATTTTGCAAATAACTCTGATGTTTTAATCTTGTTGTTTTCCACCGAAGAATTAATTGACCTAGATGGGTTTATAGAGACCCTTGATTTTGATGGCAAAACTTTAAAAGTACTAAATAAGATAGATATCTCTGATTCGGTTGATAAAAAAATCCAAGGCTATGATTACCTTATTTCAGTTAAAACGGGTGAGGGTCTCCCAGAATTTATTAATGGTTTAAGGGGTGTTTTGGGTTCGGGGGAGTCGGTACAAAAAAACGCATCCTTCTCCATAAGAGAAAGACATATGACCTCATTGTTAGCTTTAAAGGAAAACCTTAAAACAGCAATTGAACATTGTGTTTTAGGTAGCGAGGAAATTCTTGCTGAAAACTTAAAATTAGCCAGGTCAAATCTTGATTTTATTTTAGGAAAAAAATATACCGAGGATTTGCTTGGGGATATTTTCAATAACTTTTGTGTGGGTAAATAGTGATTAAATTGTTAATTAAACTAGGGGTTATTTTTTGTTAACAATTTATCCTCAGCAACTATTCTGCAAAAAAGATCTTTATCAAGAGGGTTTAAAGGCGCTGGTTTTCTTTCTACGACAGGGGACAGACTACTTATACACAAAATTAGCTTCCTTAATAATAATAACAAACAATATAAAATATATATATTTATAGTTATTAATTATGTTTGATGTAATTGTGGTAGGAGGGGGCCATGCCGGTTCTGAGGCTGTTTATGCAGCAAGCAGAATGGGCCTTAACTGCGCTTTAATAACTTTTAAAGAAAATCAAATTGGTCAAATGTCTTGCAATCCAGCCATTGGTGGAGTGGGCAAGTCTCACCTAGTGAGAGAAGTCGATGCTATGGGAGGCCTTATCGCAAAAGCCACCGATATGTCAGGAATTCAATATCGCACACTTAATACAAGAAAGGGATTAGCTGTCAGGGCTCTAAGGGCTCAATGCGATAGAACTCTTTACAAAGAAGCGGTGCAACAAATTTTAAGCAATACACCTATAACAATTATCGAAGATGAGGTCATTGATTTATTGGTTAACAACAAAAGCGTTAAGGGTGTCCTAACCAAAACAAACGGAGAGATCTCAGCAAAAAAAGTTATCTTAACCACAGGAACCTTTTTAAATGGCAAGATGTTCAAAGG
>Ga0255780_10005883_pt1 | contig 10278 bp, 9 predicted proteins | sample 071ome_32_FD_179978 | JGI IMG/M metagenome (GOLD analysis project Ga0255780, IMG submission 179978) | Coastal salt marsh microbial communities from the Groves Creek Marsh, Skidaway Island, Georgia - 071405AT metaG (version 2) | ecosystem: Environmental > Aquatic > Marine > Intertidal zone > Salt...
GCTTGGCGCTTGCGCCAAATTTGTGCAGTTACAACCATCGCCCAAAACAGCGCGGCCAAAACCAGCAGATCGATCAAAATCGCAAAGCGACCCGACAGACCGATCTGCGGTCCGATATACTGAGCAACAATCCAAAATAACATCGATCCAGCAATGACAAGCGCCACGATGCGCCCCTGTTTGGATAGATGTTGTTCGTCGTGCTGCCCCATCATGCTCTCCTAGTCCACATCTCCAACAGAAACGCGTTTGGAAAACTCTGTTTCTTGGCCAGAGGCCAGTTTGCGGGCCTGTTCGACCCAATCATCGCGGCTGACACGGCCCTTGGACCCTGCCAAGTTATCGTTGACCCATGCAACCTCTGCTGCGTTCCAACCTGCGATTTGACCGAAATGATAAAACCCAAGTTTGTTCAGCATGATTTCAAGCTTGGGACCAACACCCTTGATCATTTTCAGGTCATCCGCCCCTTCATCACGTGCGCCGCTCAACGCCTCGGGTCGGACCGCATCTTCTACGGCCTCAATCTCTGCGGCCTCAGTTTTAGGGGCCTGTGAAACAGGTGCGGTTACGGGTGCAGGTTCGGAAACAGGTGCAGGTTCTGGCGCAGAAGGCTCCGCGCTGGTGTCATTTTTTTGAACCAACGGCTTTAACTCGGAACAGAAAATCCATCCCAACAACAAACCAACAACAATAAAGACCACTGCGCCCATAAAGATTGACGCGAGTATTCCCATATCAATTAGAAACAAACGGACTGCAAGCACAACCACACCAGTTGCTGCCGCTAGAATCCAGCAGCCGCTTTGGCAGGATGATGAACTTATAGGTTTATTCATTTCATTACTCCCATGTGTTTATAAAGACGTCAGCAGACGTCCCCTTTCTTAACACGAGAAGAGAATTCAGTCATTTCGCCTTTTGCGAGAGTGCTTGCTTGTGAGACCCATTCGTCACGGGTCGCGCGGCCCATGAAACCTTCTATGTTTTGATCCACCCAAGAAAGCTCTGCTGCGCTCCATTTTGCGATCTGATCAAAGTGGTAAAAGCCAAGCGTATTCAACAACTTTTCCAATTTGGGGCCAACACCTTTGATCATTTTCAGATCATCTGCACCCGCTTTGCGCGGCACTTTCATGGTGCGTGGTTTTTTCGCCGCAAACGTGGCTTTTTCATCTGATTTTGGGGCCGCCTTTGGTTTTGCGGCGGCTTTGGCTGTCGGCGCTGCTTTCTTGGTAGCCGCTTTTTCTGATTTCACCCATGGTGTGATCAGCGGCACTTCGGTCCCATCAATCCGCTTGACTGTGTCCCCAATATCAGAGGCCAATTGTGCTGAAGCGTTGTACTTGGTTTTGCCACTGTCAAATTCACCAAGGGATGTCAAACCACCCAAGGGCTCTGCTGCGTAACGACCATTTTGTGGACCCGGTGTCGGAACACGGCCCGCGGCCAGTTCGTCCAAAATCCACGCGAATTTTTCGGCGGTCAAATCTTCGTAATAATCTTTGCCAATTTGAACCATTGGCGCGTTAGAACAGGACCCAAGGCATTCCACCTCTTCCCAGCTGAATTTGCCATCCGCGGAAATGTCATGCGCTTTATCGGCAATCTTTTCCTTGCAAACGCCGATCAAATCCTCGGCACCGCAAATCATGCAGGACAGTGTTCCACAGACCTGAACATGCGCCACATTGCCCACGGGCTGGAGTTGGAACATGAAATAGAACGTCGCAACCTCAAGCGCGCGGATATAGGCCATGCCCAGCATTTCGGCAACGCCTTCAATCGCTGGACGCGTCAACCATCCCTCTTGTTCTTGTGCACGCCACAACAGCGGAATAATCGCCGATTGCTTACGCCCCTCTGGGTATTTCTTCATCTGCGCTTCGGCCCATGCTTGGTTCGCAGGGGTAAAGGCAAAGCTTTCAGGTTGGTCGTGGTAAAGACGTCGTAGCATTAGCGGTCAATCTCTCCGAATACGATATCCATGGTGCCGATAATCGCGGCAACATCGGCCAATTGGTGGCCTTTTGCCATGTGATCCATGGCCTGAAGATGCGGGAACCCAGGTGCACGCAATTTTGCGCGATAGGGTTTGTTGGTACCATCCGCGACAAGATACACACCAAATTCACCCTTTGGCGCCTCAACCGCAGCGTAAACTTCACCTGCTGGTACGTGGAAGCCCTCGGTGTAAAGTTTGAAATGGTGGATCAATGCCTCCATCGAGGTTTTCATGTCCGACCGTTTCGGCGGGGTGAGCTTGCCACGCGCCAATACATCACCGGGACAGTCGCGCAATTTCTGAACAGCTTGCAAAATGATGCTTACAGACTGACGCATTTCTTCCATGCGCACCAAGTAACGGTCGTAGCAATCGCCGTTTTTGCCAACGGGAATTTGGAATTCAAATTCGTCATAGCACTCATAGGGCTGCGCACGACGCAAATCCCAAGCAAGGCCCGAACCTCGCACCATAACACCCGAGAAGCCGTAATTTTGGATGTCTTCCTCTGTCACGATGCCAATATCGGCGTTACGCTGTTTGAAGATGCGGTTTTCGGTCAACAGATTGTCAATATCATCCAAACGTGCCGGGAACTGATGCGCCCATGCTTCGATATCGTCGATCAACTCGGCAGGTAGATCCTGATGCACACCACCTGGACGGAAATAAGCCGCGTGCAGACGCGCACCGCAGGCGCGTTCATAAAAACACATCAGCTTTTCGCGTTCCTCGAATCCCCAAAGAGGCGGCGTCAATGCACCCACGTCCATCGCCTGTGTGGTGACGTTCAGCAGGTGGTTCAAAACCCGTCCGATTTCAGAATAAAGAACACGGATAAGGGATGCGCGACGGGGCACTTCGACATTCGTCAGTTTTTCAATCGCAAGACACCACGCATGCTCTTGGTTCATGGGGGCCACATAATCCAGCCGATCAAAATACGGCAGGTTTTGCAAATATGTGCGACTTTCCATCAGCTTTTCAGTACCGCGGTGCAACAATCCAACGTGCGGGTCGCAACGTTCGACAATTTCACCGTCCAATTCCAGAACCAAACGCAACACGCCATGTGCGGCAGGGTGCTGTGGACCAAAGTTGATGTTAAAGTTGCGGATTTGCTGTTCGCCTGTTTGGGCGTCGTCGAAACCTTTTGATCCGTCCATCATTTCGCGGCCTCTTTCTCATCACCCGGAAGGATATATTCCGCCCCTTCCCATGGGCTCATAAAATCGAATTGACGATATTCTTGGGTCAATTTCACGGGTTCATAAACCACACGCTTTTCCACCTCATCATAGCGGACTTCGACATATCCCGTTGTTGGGAAATCTTTGCGCAATGGATAGCCGCGGAAACCATAGTCCGTCAGCAGGCGGCGCAAATCAGGGTGGTTTGTGAACAAAATGCCGAACATATCGAACACTTCACGTTCAAACCAATTCGCGCTTGGATGCACGTTCACGATAGAGGGCAACATATCCTCTTCACGGATCGACACGCGCAACCGAATGCGGTGGTTTTGATACATGGATAGGAAATGATAAACTACATCGAACCGCTTGGCCCGTGCTGGATAATCAACGCCTGTGATATCGACAAGCGTTGAAAATTTGCAGCGTTGATCCGATCTCAGGAATTCAACAAAATCTTCGATGTTTGAGGGCACAACATCCATCGTCAATTCATCATGTGCGATGGACCATGACAAAACGCAATCATTGCGTTTCAGCGACAGGTATTCACCCAATTCTTGCAAGGCAGCCGTCATCGTACCAATGTCCCTGTGCGTCTGATTTTACGTTGCAATGCCATCACCCCATAGAGCAGTGCCTCTGCCGTTGGGGGGCAGCCAGGAACATAGACATCAACAGGAACGATTCGATCGCACCCGCGCACAACTGAATAGGAATAGTGATAGTACCCACCACCATTTGCGCATGACCCCATAGAAATCACATACCGCGGTTCTGGCATCTGATCATAAACCTTGCGCAGCGCAGGGGCCATTTTGTTGGTCAACGTGCCCGCAACAATCATCAAGTCAGACTGACGTGGTGACGCGCGCGGCGCTGTCCCAAACCGTTCAAGGTCATAGCGCGCCATGGCAGAGTGCATCATTTCAACCGCACAACAGGCTAGACCAAATGTCATCCAGTGCAGCGACCCTGTTCGCGCCCAATTAATGATATCCTCGGTTGAGGTTAGTAAGAACCCTTTGTCTTGTAATTCGCGGTTCAGCTCTTGAATAGCAACGTCGCGGTCATAGCCCGCGGTGTTTGCTCCGGTCATCACTCCCATTCCAAGGCTCCTTTTTTCCACTCATAGGCAAAGCCGATGGTCAAAACTCCCAAGAACACCATCATTGACCAAAATCCAACCATGCTGATGTCCTTGAACGCGACGGCCCAAGGGAACAAAAAGGCGATTTCCAAATCAAAGATGATGAACAAAATCGAAACCAGATAAAAACGGACATCAAATTTCATCCGCGCATCATCAAATGCATTAAAGCCACATTCATAGGCCGATACTTTTTCTGGATCAGGATTACGAACGGCGATCACAGCGGCAGCAAGGATCAAAACAAGTCCTAGTCCAATCGCAATGGCCAAAAATACAAGGATAGGGAGGTACTCCCGCAGCATCTCTTCCACAGATTGCTCCTTTCGCGTGCTACAATCGAAGACGATTGCAAATCATGTTGGCTTGCGCGTGGTTTACTCCTGCCGCTGCATGGGGTCAACAGATACGCAAAACATTCATTTTTGTGAATGGGTTGTTGGTTCTCACATTGAATAATAGCGGCAAAACCCCATGTTATTTAATCCTGCGGTCATTATTTTATGCAGGCCCCAATTCCAAAGCCGATATTGCACGACATCTTGTCACAAAGAAAAATGCAAAAAATTCGATTTTTGGTTTCCGAAAGTGCGCTTATTCTGCGTCCTGCGATGCAAATTGAATCAATAAATCACCTGCCTGCACCTGCTGTTCGGGATTGCACAGCACCTCTTCGATCACACAATCGCGTGGCGCACAAAGGATGTGTTCCATCTTCATCGCTTCCAACATTAACAATGCATCGCCTTCTTGCACCTTTTGGCCTGCCGTAACCGCAACCTGTTTGACCAATCCGGGCATGGGGGATTGAATACCCGTTTGCGATGCCCCTGTATCGCTTTTGCGATCCAGCGGATCAATCAGTTGAAAATGATAGGGCGTCGAACCAAAGCAACTGACATGCCCGCCGATCTTGCGCGCAGATGGAAGCGGGACACCATCAAGTTCAAATCCACTGGGGCTTGGGACAAGCGTATGGATTTGATCAGCATATTCAATTTGGGTCTGATCCGAACGATAGCTGATCCGCGCCTCATATGTCCGATCCGCGCGTTTCATGGATACGGTCTGGGCAATACTGCCCCATTGGGAATACCCTGCAAAGGAAACATCAATAGGATCATACGTGGCCATAAGGGCCGACAACACAACCGCGATTGGCGGTTCATCAGGTCCGATCAATGCGGTTATGTCCCGTTCGATCAATCCCGTATCAACGCGACCTTGTGCAAAATCATTATGACGACACAGCGCGATCAAAAATCCGATATTCGTCGTGACACCCACGATTTCAGTCTGCACCAAAGCGTGGTGCAATTTGCTCAACGCCTCATCCCGCGTTTTGCCATGGGTAATAACCTTGGCAATCATCGGATCATAGAACGGAGAAATATCGTCCAACGGACGAACGCCTGTGTCATTCCTTGCAGCCTCTGAAAAGACCAAGTGGTCAATATGGCCCGTCGCTGGCAAAAACCCCGCAGGCACATCCTCGGCATAAAGACGCGCCTCAAAGGCATGACCGTTGATGCGCAGGTCCTCTTGTCGTGCAGGAAGCACAGCACCCGCCGCCACACGCAATTGCCACTCAACCAGATCAACACCCGTAATCGCCTCACTCACAGGGTGTTCAACCTGTAGGCGGGTGTTCATTTCCATGAACCAAAACCCATCTGTACGCAGGCCAGTTGATCCATCCACGATGAATTCAACCGTCCCTGCTCCCTTATACCCAATAGCCTTGGCCGCCTGAACGGCTGCCTGCCCCATTGCGGCACGCACGTCTTGGGTCATACCGGGGGCTGGGGCTTCTTCAATCACTTTTTGATGGCGACGTTGCAGCGAACAGTCGCGTTCAAACAGGTGGATTGCATCGCTGCCATCACCAAAAACCTGTACCTCGATATGACGGGGGGATAGGATGTATTTTTCGATCAAAACATCCGCATTACCAAAGGCGGATTGCGCCTCGGCCCGCGCAGAGGCGAGTGCCTGATCAAAGTTGCGGGGATCGTCGACGCGGCGCATCCCCTTGCCCCCGCCCCCTGCGACAGCTTTGATCAACACAGGATAGCCGATATCGGATGCCGCAGCACGCAGATGATCATCCCCCTGATCCGCTCCGTGATAGCCTGGAACGACAGGGACACCCGCCTGTTCCATCAATGCTTTGGCCGCATCCTTTAACCCCATGGCGCGGATTGCTTCACTGGATGGCCCGATGAAGGTTAGCCCAGCAGCCTCAACCGCCTTAACAAAATCTGGGTTTTCTGAGAGGAAGCCGTAACCAGGGTGGATCGCCTCAGCCCCGCGATCAAGTGCTGCCCGAATGATCACATCAATGCGCAGATAACTTTCGCTGGGTTGGGCACCCCCAATATGCACCGCCTCATCCGCGCAGGCCACATGCAAGGCATTGGCATCTGCATCCGAATAAACGGCTACAGTTAGAACACCCATATCCCGCGCCGTGCGCGCAATCCGACAGGCGATTTCCCCACGATTGGCGATCAGAATTTTTTTAAACAAGCGTGTCTCCTCCTGAATAGCACGCAACCATGCGCGTCGTTAGCCCATCGGCATTCAGCTCCATCGTATCAACAACCTGAATTCCGTTTTCACGCGCATAGAACATCGACATAGATTTCACACTGACGTGAACGGATTTGAGCGTAAATTGCAGATCAGGATTTCCCATGCTAACGGCGAAATTATCCCGCAGTGCCGATTTACCGTGCAACCATGCGTCTGATTTATTCAATCGGCGTTTGACCAAAGGGGAACACAGAGACACGTCATCTGCATAATGCATCATCACGGCATCCAACTCGCGATTGTCCAACGCATCTATCCAGTTTTGAGCCTTGGTTTGGGCGGTGTTTTGTGTCAGGTTCATGAGGTCTACCTACATTCTAAAGACGCCGAATTTGGTATCCTCAATCGGCGCATGCAGCGCAGCATGCAAAGATTGATAAAGGACTTGGCGCGAATGGCGGGGATCAATGATCCCATCGTCCCAGAGCCGAGCCGAGGCATAGAGCGGGTGGCTTTGACGCTCAAACATATCAATCGTGGGCTGTTTGAATGCGGCTTCTTCCTCAGCACTCCATGTGCCACCCGCGCGATCAATCCCGTCGCGTTTTACGGTGGCCAAAACGCCCGCCGCCTGCGCACCGCCCATCACAGAAATGCGACTGTTGGGCCATGTCCATAAAAACCGTGGTTGATAGGCGCGTCCTGCCATTCCATAGTTGCCTGCCCCAAAACTGCCCCCCACCAACATCGTGATTTTAGGAACAGAGGTTGTGGCAACGGCCGTCACCATTTTTGCACCGTGGCGTGCGATCCCTTCGTTTTCATATTTTTTCCCAACCATAAAGCCCGTGATATTTTGCAAAAAGACCAGCGGGATTTTGCGTTGTGAACACAGTTCAACGAAATGCGCGCCCTTTTGCGCGGCCTCTGAGAATAGAACACCGTTATTGGCAATGATCCCAACAGGACACCCCATAACATGAGCAAACCCCGTGACCAATGTTTCGCCAAAGCGCGCCTTAAATTCATCAAACCGCGATCCATCAACCAGTCGGGCAATCACTTCGCGAATATCATAGGGTTGGCGCAGATCATTTGGCACCACACCTAACAACTCAGCGGGGTCATAGGCGGGATCTTCTGGGGTGGCCCAGTTGTTCGTATTAAGCGAGGAGCGATTCAGGTTTGACACCGCCTGACGCGCCAATGCGATTGCATGGGCATCATCCTCGGCCAGATAATCCGCAACGCCCGAAAGACGTGTGTGCACATCGCCCCCACCCAATGCTTCGGCGCTGACAATTTCGCCCGTTGCAGCCTTGACCAAGGGAGGACCCGCCAAGAAAATTGTTCCCTGCTCTTTCACGATGATGGTGACATCCGACATCGCAGGGACATAGGCACCACCCGCAGTGCAGGACCCCATAACGATCGCTACTTGTGGAATGCCCTTGGCGCTCATCCGTGCTTGATTGTAAAAAATGCGTCCAAAATGATCGCGGTCTGGAAACACCTCATCCTGATTGGGCAAATTGGCGCCACCGCTATCGACCATATAAATACAGGGCAGATTACATTCTTCGGCGACTTCCTGAGCGCGGAGGTGTTTTTTGACGGACATGGGATAATAGGTGCCACCCTTTACCGTCGCATCATTGCACAGGATCATGCAGGTGACGCCCGAAACCGTGCCGATGCCTGCAATCATCCCTGCAGCGGGGGCCGCCCCATCGTAAAGGCCATGCGCGGCCGTGGCCCCAACCTCAAGAAATGCGGATCCATGATCCAACAGGTTTGCCACACGATCACGGGGCAACATTTTGCCACGCGCCAAATGGCGCTCACGCGATTTTGCGCCACCCCCCAATTGAGCAAGTTCTGCAGCGGCGCGCACCTCTTCTAGGGCCGCCAAATTGGCATCTTGATTTTGACGAAAATTTTCTGAGGCCGAAGATATATTTGATTTCAGCTTCATTGTTCGGCTCCTTCATTTTCTGCACGCGCACGGGCACGCAATTCCTTGCGGATAACTTTTCCTGTGACGGTCATGGGCAATTCATCCAAAAAACTAATTTCTCGGGGATAAGCGTGTTTCGCCAACAGCTCTTTCACGTACATTTTTAACGCATCACGCAATTCATCAGATGCTGTAAATTCAGGCTTCAAAACCACGTAGGCCCTTACGATTTCGGTGCGCATCGGATCAGGTTTGCCAACAACCCCAACAGTGGCCACGGCGGGATGGGTGAGCAGACAATCTTCAATCTCAGCAGGGCCAATGCGATATCCTGCTGAAGTGATTACATCATCATCCCGTCCTACAAAGCGGATATACCCCTGATCAACAATGCCCCGATCCCCTGTCAGCATCCAATCGCCGCGGAATTTTTCCTGCGTGGCTGCGGGATTATTCCAATATTCAATCATCATGCTAACCGCCCCGCGGCGGATGGCGATATCGCCCTCTGCCTCTGTGGGGAAACCCGCATAATCAATCACATTTACATCAAATCCGGGCACGGGTTTCCCGATTGCCCCGTGTTTTACGGGGAACGCTGCCCGCCAACTGGACACCACCATGTTGCATTCGGTTTGTCCGTAAAATTCATTGATCGTAACGCCCAGCGCATCCCGCGCCCATTCCAACATTTCTGCACCCAGCGGTTCGCCCCCGCTGGCAACCGAACGCAGGCCCGCAATATTGCAATCCGCAGCCTTAATCATGCGCAGCGCAGTCGGCGGGAAAAAGACGTTTTTGACGCCTAATGTTTCAATAATCGCTTTCGCCGCATCAGGTGTGAATTTCGCCAATCGCGCCGCCACCACAGGCACGCCCAGCGCAAGACCCGGCATCAACACGTCAAACAGCCCGCCGATCCAGGCCCAATCCGCCGGGGTCCAAATCATATCGCCATTTTGGCCCAGAAAATCATGGCTCACCTCAACCCCAGGTAGGTGTCCCATCAAAACGCGATGCGCATGAAGCGCACCTTTGGATTTTCCCGTGGTGCCAGAGGTATAGATCAAAACGGAGGGTGTTTCCGCGGATGTATTTGTACATGTGAATGGTTGATCTGATAACGTTAGCTCCTCTGGCAGGACCTGCGTCACGTTCAATGCATTCAACTCTAAATGCCCCTCTTCATCCACAATCACGCATGTCGCGCCTGCATCCAACAGGCGTGATGACAAGGCTTCGGGTCCGAACAGTTTGAACAGCGGGATCGAAATGGCACCCAGTTTCCAAATCGCGATATGCGCGGCGGCGGTCCACAGGTCCTGACTGCGCAGCACACCGATCCGATCCCCTGAAACGATCCCTAAGTGTTTCAGATGATGCGCCAGCGTATCCGTCGCGCGCGACAGATCGGCGTAGGTGTAATGTTTGATATTCC
>Ga0255780_10005885_pt1 | contig 10277 bp, 8 predicted proteins | sample 071ome_32_FD_179978 | JGI IMG/M metagenome (GOLD analysis project Ga0255780, IMG submission 179978) | Coastal salt marsh microbial communities from the Groves Creek Marsh, Skidaway Island, Georgia - 071405AT metaG (version 2) | ecosystem: Environmental > Aquatic > Marine > Intertidal zone > Salt...
AAGATTGGTGTAACCATTGGATGGCTTTGCTGAAACACTTTCAGTGAACACTTTTTTGGACTGATCAATAATCTTTTTTTTAAATTGGGGATACGACTGAATATAATTAATCTGATTCATTGGGATGAGATTGATCATTAAATTGCCACAACAAATTCCATTAACCTAAAGGACAACAGGGTAGATCACATTCGTTTCTACCGAGTCAGGCGTGACTGAAAGATTTTTTTCACACTCGTCCCGATTGCATCGGGACGGGTGTGAGGAATCAAATCTCTCTTTTTGAGCGCTTCCTGAAATAAGAGGTGAAATGGTTCAGGGGGAGGCATAGCCCCCAATTATTGTTGTTTGATTTGATAAAATGCGGCTTTCATCCATGCGTTGCGGGGAATTTCATATTGAATTTCTCCTGTTTGAAAGAAAAACGACATGGCTCCATGACTGATCAGTTCAGGGATGTCTGTGTCTGTGATGCGAATTGGTTCCAGTTCTGTCCAAGTGATCAAATCCGAGGATTGCATGAGGGTGTAATTTCCCGCCTCTGCATGAATGGAAAAAGCAAAGCTCCCAGATTCTGTGAAATGGATGTCCCGGATGTTTGGATAAAAGGTGGTTTCAGCTCCCTCCAAATTCACGATGGGGAAGTGCCAGGGGCCGCGCGTTCCGATGTCGACTCCTGCAGGCATGGTCAGTGTGTTGGTTTTACTTTTATCGGTGTTAAAATCCGAGATCCCCAAGTATTTGAGTTGTATTAAAGTGGTGTCAGCATGCACCTGATTCAAAGGATTGGCGCTGGCATCCACAAACGTTAAATTCTCAAGAAAGCCGGGTAGGTCCAGGCGAGTGAGCTGATTGAATTTTACATCCAAGATGCTCAGTCGCGCCGCACCTGATGTGAAAGGAAGATCCGTGAGTTGATTCTGTGCAAGATTAAGGATTACCAGGTTTTTCCAATCATCGGAAAATTCAAAAGTGGTGATTTCGCAATTGGATAGCTCCAATTGTCTGAGGCTTGTGAGTCCGGGGGGAACTTGACTTGATGGAGTGGGTTTCCATGCAACCAGAGGTCCTTCAGATTGGACATGGAATCCAGGAATGAAAGATCTTTTATCTGATTTGCATTGACTTCAAGATACTCCAATTGAGTGAGCGCCTTGAGTGAAGGAAGGCCAGTCAGGAGATTGGAGTTCAGACTGAGTTGGCTCAGGTTGGTCAGGGAAGTAACTTGGGAGATGTCTTCCAGTTGGTTGTTATCCAAGTGAAGAAAGTTCAAATTCACCGCATGTTCTAGTCCTGCAAGAGATCGGATGTTTCGATCCCGTGCGTCCAGCCTAATCAGTGTTCTCATGTTCTCAAGGGAGATGGTTTCTTCTTCCTGGCCTAACGTTTCATGAATGACAGCCTTCAAACCAGGGTCAGGTATATCGATCATTATGCCAGTTGGCTCACCTTCTCCGGTGGTTTGGCCTGAACCCTGGTTGATTTCAGCTCCTAGGATGGATCCGATGCCACTGCCTGCATCCAGTCCCCCCCATGAAAAAGCTGCCACCAGTAACAGTCGAAAAAGCATGGTTCGCTGTTTGTTGATTGCTGTTTGTCCTGAGGTTTTTCTCATCCTGATTTCCTCTTTGAAATTTTCATGCTCTGATGGTGAAAAAACAAGCCAAGGTATGACGGATTCCAATATTAAAAGGAGCCGAACCTCCTGAAGTTTTCAAGATGTGTGTGTCTCGCTGAGTTCATATAGCCGGATGGTTTGTCCTCTGAGTTGCTCCTGGAGTGGTTTTATCCAGGATGCCCGACAGTTTGGTTTGATTGATATATCTTTACTCTGAATCCGGTCAATCCTTCTGGCTCATGGCGAAGTTTTCCTCTGATTGGACCGGTAGTTGGAGCAAGCGTTTGGATTCCTTCAGGAGAAATTCGGGATTGTTGAATGGTTCGTAACTGATGTCCTGCCAGCGGACCAGACCGTCGCGATCAATCAGGAAGGTGCCGTGCAATGGCTGGTTCTCGAAATCGTCGAAGGCCCTGTAGGCTTTGAAAGCCTCAAGATCGGAGTCGGATATCAAGGGGAAGGGGAACCCGCCCGCAAGTGGATTTTCGTCCAGAAATTTCTTCAAGTCTGCATCCGGTTCATATCCGTTTATTTTTCCCTTCAATTGACTGACTTCATCCGTACTGATGGCAACCAGTGAGATGCCAGCGTCGAGGAAGTCCTTCGTTTTCGGGGCAAAGGAGGTGAGCTGTTCGGCGCAATGAAGGCAGCCGTGTCCGAGGTAAAAGATCACCACGACGGGTTTTCCTTTGTATTGATTCAAGCCCACGAATTCCCCGTCTGCATTGGGCAAACTCCAATCCGGAGCCGATTGCGGGGTGTAGCGCAGCGGGCCAATGCTGTCCAGAGATGGGCGTTCCCCGACATCTGGGGAAAGTTGTTTGGCAACACGCCAATCCGCCGGAAAATCGAGTGCCGCTGCGACCTCTGATAACCGTTGGAATGGGGGATGGGTCAAGTCATCGATGTCTCCGGAAATCTCACGCAGTTTGGCAAATGCTTCGCCAGCTGCTTCTGTCTTTCCAATTCGGAAGAGAACGTCGATTTGGTTTGCCAGGGGAATGACCTCGTTTTCGGCTGAGTCAACGGCTTCCATTGCCAGACTCTCTGCTTTCTCATGGTCCCCAACCCGCAGATAGAGCCTGGCGAGTCGATCCTTTCCGATGCCTTTTACCTGATCGAGCAGGATTTTGGCTGTCTCACTCGTGCCGACCAATAGACCTGAGCATGCGGTCAGTTCGGCGACCGCGTTGTTGAGTGACTTGATTCGGTTATCGAATTTTTTTCCGGCATTGGTTTTGGCCTTTTCGATTTCTTTTTCGGGTTTTTTGGAATCTTTGGCTTCCTTTTCCGCTTTGGACTGGGCATTCGCTTGCTCGGTTTGCACCTGCGCCAACCGGCCCTGCAATGCGACGAGCTGGGCCAGGAGTTTGGCGGAATCTCCTTTTTCAAAATGAGCGATTCCCAGAGCGCGGACGCGTTTGTCCTGTTCTTCCGGCAGGTCGGTCGGTTCCAGATACATGGTTTCGCTGAGATGGATGAGTTCGTCCCACATCTCGAATCGTTGGAGCACTTGAAACAACCTGGCACGTCCATACGAAGCGCTGCGTCCGCGTCGGGCCGCCGTGTTATACTGTGGATGCCGGGGGTGTTCGACCAAATTGGCAGCGATGGCGAGCGCGTCGCCCGATCGGCCAATGTTGATCAGATTGCGGGTCATCCACTCCTGGTTGTGCGCATAGTTGTGGATCTGATCCGGCATGACGCGATCGCGCTCCATGTGAGCGTGATCAGCTCGCGAAGAGGCTTCCTGTTGCCATACGGCGTCGCTGTATCGCTTCAAGCGGGAATAGATATGTCCGGGCATGTGCCACAAATGAGCGATGCTGGGGCCTGACTGCCCCCCTCGAGCGGCTGATCCAAGAGCGCGTTCCGGCTTCTCACGATCCCAAAGGTGAATCCGGTAATGATGAGCTGGGTGCATGGGGTTCAAGGCAAACACCTGATCCAGGATCGCATCGACCGCCTGGTGGCTGACGATGGGGAGATCGCGGTTGAATTGATACAGTCGCACGGTCAAAAACGCTTTGGCTTCGATGTCATCAGGATATTCGTGGATGATTTCCTCCAAATTTCGGATGTAGTTTTGTTTGGCGGTCTTGGCATTGTCCTTTTTGGCTTTCAGATAGGCATCGAGTCCGTCGATCCATAGTTGTTCGCGTTTGTTGGCGTTTTCTTTTCTTGCTACGGCTTCCTCGATGAATCCCTTCGCCCGCTTTTCATTTTCGAAATTGGCCATCGCCATGCCCCAATAGGCCATGGCGCATTCTGGATCGAGCTTGGCGACCTGACGGAAAGACCGCTCGGCTTCGAAATACCAGAAACCGTGAAGCTGACCGATTCCCTGATTGAAGAACTGCTGGGCAAGAGCGACATCTGTCGACACGGGGAAACTCACGTTCCCGGTGCCACCCATCAGGTAAGCTTTTTGGCGAGGTCCTTCGTTAAATGCTTCGCCGTGGAAGGAGTGGCCTTCGAGTATGTCCTTGGGATCGTTCGTGTCCTCTTGAGACTTGGTTGGGGGATTGTTTAGAACGTCGGCGCTTTGCTGTGCAAAGGTACGTTGCGGCACCAGAACCACAGAGAGGCCGAGTGCAAGGATGATCATGGTTGTGGCCTTTAACAGTGGCGGGCATGACCGCGGTCTGATATTTGCGGTTGCTGACTTTTTAAAAATTCTTTTCATTTCGGTTTCCATTGGCTTATCGACGGGCTGAATAGGTCGATCCTTTCTGTTTCGGTGCACTTGTCAAGATCTCAAATGCTGCAAATCTATGAAAGGGCACGATTATTTCCTCGGGGTAAACCTATCAAAACCACAGAGGGCACAGAGCTCACAGAGAATTGCAATAAGTTAGTGTAAAAAATGTTACCCCTGTGCTCTCTGTACCCTCTGTGGTTAACAATCAATACATTCAGCCCCCACATTTAAGCGCATCCTCTATGAAAATGGTATGATTCAGCGTGGTGGGATATCGGTTGGATTTGCTTGGGATTTCGACACATCCCGATCGTAAGTGCAATGGCGTATCCGCACACCGCAACGGTCATTTGAACGCCTCACCGCGCTCGCGGACCCGCGGCAGCGGATCCATACCTTTAACGGATGCCACTCTGATGGAAGAATATTGCCCGATCGTCCCCGCGTGCTATGGTGTGTCTATCTTCTCATTCCGGTGGGACCAGTTATTCGAAGAACTGAAAGGTCATTGGGACGAAAAGCATTATTGGACGGGAATTCTTGAATTGGAAAAATTGAAAAACAAAAAGTGATGAAAAACGTATGGCTTTTATTTTGTGTCGTTGCCACTTTCACTGTATCAGCAGGAACAATCAGGGTGATCGAAGATTTCGAATACGCCAGTGAGGACGATTTGCTTCTCCAATACGAACCCAGCACAGGAGCTGTGCCTTCTTTATCGACAGATGTCGCCGACGGTGCGAAAGGGGAAACGAGCATGAAAATTGAACTGAGTTTTCCATCGGCCGCCTGGGCTACCCAAACGGTCACAGGGCCGCTGTTGGATGAAATTTTCTCCATAGAACCCGAGCAGTATATCAGTTTTCGTTTGAAGGGGGATCCTGCTTTTGAATCTGCTGACTTCAGGAATATTTATCTTTATGTCTACGATGACTGGGGTGACTTCGCGCGTTGGGGCGCTGAGGTTCCCATTACCGATGGCTGGCAGGTGATCAATTTCGGTGGTGGGGATTATCAATTTCCATGGAATGCCTCCGGTGAAATCGACATGACCTTTCTTTCCAAGATTGCCATTTTCCAATATGGCAGTCAGGCCGCCATCGATCCTTATGAAGCAACTATCTATATCGATGATATTGAAATTCGAGACGAGCCTCTTATTGATTTTGCGGCTCCTTCCGCGTCACGATCGGTGATCGATGACTTCGAAGGGTATGCGACGAGTGAGGCGTTGCGCGAGTATTATACCTATGAAAACAGCTGGCATCCCGCAACTACCGTTGCTTCCATTGAATCCCCAGCGCCAGAAGGAGAAAATTGCCTGCGGCTTGATATCGATTTTCCTGAGGGACAATATCCCTGGGGAAGCGTTCGCTCACCCATCCTTGAACCATTTTCTTTGCCGGATGACGGAGTGATTACACTAAAAATGAAAGGGGATGCCGGCCTTTCAAAAGTGGCAGACGCAGGTACGAATTTCTGGCTTTCATTCTATGATGCCGCAGGAAATCGCATGAACTACATCACGGACATTGCTCCCGTGATTTCGAGTGAGTGGACCACTCTGACCATCGCCATGGAGGATTTCGGCGATACGAGCACGATCGACACCGGCAACCTTGTGCAGTGGCGCATTCTGGTTGAAGGTTGGGCAGAACCCAATCCAGCCTTGTCCGGATCGTTTTATGTCGATGATATCCGGGTTTCACACCTAACAACACAACGACCGGAATTGGCTGCTATCCGTGAAGGAAAGAACATCCGTATCGAGATGAGCCAGCTGACTCCTGGGAGTAAATATGAACTGGTCACGTCGGAGAATCTCACTGAGTGGACCTTGGTGACCAGTATGACTCCGGACACGGATACAGTCACTCACCTTGTGGATGGTGATCTTAAAATGGCTTGCTACCAACTGATCAAGAAGCCCTGAAGGATACACGCCTTCCCGCCCGCTTGAAGGTGTCAACAGGTTGAGATGCGGCGTGACCTGAACATGTCCATTTCCATTTATCAACGAGATAGCGGATGGTCTTATATTGATGGGTTACTTGTTTTTTTGCTTACATGCCTTGGGTCCCAGAGGTGTCAAATGTTGAGCAATGACTGTTTTTGACTGCCTACGAACTCATTGGGTTGGAAAGCCGGGATCCGGTTTTCCAACCGCCATTGCGTCCATTTGCATACTGAAAAAGATTTTTAAACATCATGATATCCAAAGAAAGCTCACCGTCGATTCCAAGGGATTCGTGATGAAACCGTCTGATAGCGCCCTCTGGATGATGGTGTTTCGAGTGGCTTGAAACCAAATACAGCAGAGCTATTAGACACGTAAAGCCTACTGCATAGCGCAAGGTTGTATGCGGTGTGGTTGCCCCTCTTTCTGTCTTTGATTCATTGTTCATGACGTCTTTTCAGCAAAATGGTTTAAGGTTGATATCTTCTATTTCATGCTTTGCGTAACAAACTGACATAAGGGGACAGTTTTTTTCACTTTTTCGAATCGCGGTATGATTGTTTTGAGGGGCATTCAATTTGTTGACTGCTTTCCTCACGATTCCAGCCGGTCTCCAGAAAGGTTGGCACCTTATGTCTTGAGAAATTCCCTTGGGAATGGCTAACCTCCCTCATGCATTGTTCTCTGTATAAGCAGATCATTGATTTGACATTGTTCGCACAAACATCTTTTCGTGTGAGAGCCGTACTTCCCTGGCTCCTCATGGTATTATCCTGTTGCGTTGTGACGAACGGGAATGCTGCTCGTCCAAACATCGTCATCATTTATGCGGACGATCATGCGCAACACGCCATCAGCGCATACGGTTCCGGTATCAACAAGACGCCCAACATTGATGCTTTGGCCCGTGACGGAATGATGTTTACTCAGAGTTTCGTTGCAAACTCCATTTGCGGCCCCAGTCGGGCGACGTTGCTGACCGGATTGCATTCTCATGCCAATGGGCAGGTTGGTAATCGGTCGAAGTTTCGCGATGATCTTCCGACCTTTGCCAAATCGGTGCAGGCCGCCGGTTATGCCACTGCCGTCGTTGGCAAGTGGCACATTTCCACCAAACCAAACGGTTTCGATTACTGGGCGCTCAAGCAGGGCAGCTTCTACAATGCTGATTTTGAGACGAAGACCGGGATCGAGAAAAGCCTGGGCCATGTGACAGATACAATCACCGAACGTTCCATCGAATGGATGCGTGAGCACAAGGAGCAACCATTTATGATGTGGATTTCACACTCCGCCGCTCACCGCACCTGGGAGCCACCCATTCGGCATCTCAAGAAGTATGGCGAGCGCGATATTCCTCAACCCGAGACGCTCTTCGATGATTACAGCGGGAAGAACCCTGGCGCACATACGGCGCAGATGCGTATCTCACGCGATCTATTCCCCGCTTACGACTTGAAACTCCCGGTGACAGGAAAAGGAATCCTTGATCAAGCCGCTCAAAATCAATTGAACCGCCTGACCCCGGAACAGAGAAGCGCATGGGATGCCGCCTTCGGACCGGAGAACGAGACGTTTGCCAAACTTAATCTTTCCGGTGATGAACTGACCCTCTGGAATTATCAGCGTTATATTAAAAACTATCTTCGAAATGTGGATGGTCTGGATGACAGCGTTGGTGAGGTTCGGGAATTCTTGGCCAGGCAAGGTCTGGATCGAAATACGATTGTCATCTACTCGTCCGATCAGGGTTTCTTTCTTGGTGACCATGGCTGGTATGATAAGCGATGGATGTATGAGGAATCGTTTCGCACGCCTCTGATTGTCCACTGGCCCGGCGTCACGCATCCCGGGAGCAGCAATGACTCGCTCGTTCAGAACATAGACATGGCTCCCACCATTCTTGAAATAGCCGGGCTGGGCATTCCGGAATCCATGCACGGTCGCTCCTTGCTCCCGCTGCTTCGTGGAAATACCCCCAATGACTGGCGTGACGCCATCTATTACCATTATCAGATGGAAGAACCGCAAAACCGCACGGCTCACCTTGTTGCCAAGCACTATGGTATCCGCACGGACTCTCTCAAGTTGATTCATTTTTATGAATCCGACACATGGGAATTTTATGATCTTGCCAAAGACCCAATGGAAATGAAAAACCTTTATCATGCTTCAGAAAAGGTTCCCATGATCGCGGATTTAAAAAGCAGGCTACACGACATGCAGAAACAGTTTGATGATCCTGTGCTCAAGCAGGGTTTGCGATAGTCTCTCTAATGGGATCATCTATGAATGACTCAAAATCAATTCGGACATGGCTTGGGCATCCTTTGAGTCTATCCACGTTGTTCTTCACCGAGCTTTGGGAACGGTTCAGTTATTACGGGATGCGGGCCCTATTGGTGCTCTTCATGGTGGACGAGGTCCAGAATGGCGGCATGTCACTGGACGATGAAAAGGCCACCGCCATCTATGGCTTGTATACCGCATTTGTGTATCTTGCCTGTTTGCCGGGCGGATGGATAGCGGATCGACTGTTGGGAGCTCGGAAGGCGGTTTGGGTAGGCGGCCTGGTCATCGCGGCGGGACATTTTACGCTGGCCATTCCGAATCAAACGGCATTCTTTACCGGGTTGCTTCTGGTGGTTCTCGGTACCGGTTTGTTGAAACCGAATGTCAGCGCCATGGTGGGGCAGCTTTACCCCGAGGGAGGTGCTCGACGGGATGCCGGTTTCACCTTGTTTTACATGGGAATCAACATGGGGGCGTTCCTTGGGCCTCTCGTATGTAGTTATTTGGGCGAAAACGTGAACTGGCATATGGGCTTTGCGGCTGCGGGTTTCGGGATGGTTTTTGGTGTCATTCAATTTTGGCTGACAGGGCATCGGTTGGGAGATGCGGGGTTGATCTCCCGGCGATCAGGTGACGCCAATGATTCTGGTTCCCGAATGGATCGTGCCTGGTTTCCGGTGATTGGGTTTGTGGCTGCGTTGGGTCTGTTCATCGTCCTGATTGTTTCAGGTGTTTTACAGGTGAATGCCTTGTCCCTGGCTCAGTACACGACTTATGTCATTGTTGGTTTGGCAGTCGTTTTCTTTGTTTATCTCTTTGTGTTTGGCAAGCTGAATTCGGCAGAGTTCAAACAAACCCTGGTCATCGTTGTATTGTTCATTGCTTCCGCTGTTTTTTGGTCGGGCTTTGAGCAGGCAGGTTCTTCCTTGAATTTGTTTGCGGAACGTTACACGGATCGTCTTGCTTTCGGTTTCGAAATCCCGGCCGGATGGTTTCAATCGTTGGGCCCCTTATTCATCGTCGCCCTGGCTCCTGTATTCGCTTCGTTATGGGTGCGCTTGGCAAAAAGGCAACTGGATCCTTCCATGCCTGCAAAATTTGCACTCGGTCTACTGCTGCTTGGACTCGGTTTTCTGGTGATGGTTGGCGCGGCAAAATTCGTTGTGGCCGGACAAAAAGCCGCGCCTTACTGGCTGGTTCTTACCTATCTGATCCACACCATGGGAGAACTCTGTATGAGCCCCGTGGGCTTAAGCTCTGTTACCAAACTGGCGCCCAAGCGCTTCATGGGGCAAATGATGGGGATCTGGTTTTTGGCAACTTCACTGGGAAATCTGATTGCAGGCTTGATGGCCGGGCGATTCGATCCTGAAGCCCTGAACGAAATGCCGGACATATTCCTGCAAATTGTTCTGACCACCGTAGGAGCGTCCGCGATTCTTTTTGTGTGCAATCAACCGATCAAAAAACTAATGACCAAGGAGAATTGATTCATATTTCAATATTCGACACTTCCGTTTCAAACGCGTTGATTTCCTTTTTCTATCTGTGAAAACGGCGGATAAACTGCTCGGTGTCGGGGAAAGAGGGATATGTTCAGTGGTTCCGCAAAGAGTGAATATCATGCGTGAGATAAAATCAAAGAACACCAGTCGACGGGAGTTTTTACTCCAATGCGGCACTGCCATTTCTTATGCCGCAGTTTGGGG
>Ga0255780_10005893_pt1 | contig 10271 bp, 3 predicted proteins | sample 071ome_32_FD_179978 | JGI IMG/M metagenome (GOLD analysis project Ga0255780, IMG submission 179978) | Coastal salt marsh microbial communities from the Groves Creek Marsh, Skidaway Island, Georgia - 071405AT metaG (version 2) | ecosystem: Environmental > Aquatic > Marine > Intertidal zone > Salt...
TAGTATCCCACTTGACTTTGTTGATCACTTAAAGCAGTCACATAAATGTCTGCACCAGTTGTGACTTCTATATCAAATGTTATAGTTGTTGTATTGTCTGCTAAACTTTCAGTAACGGTGTAATCACTACTTGGACAGTACTTGCCATCTACATAAACTTTTACATTCGGTGTGTTTAAGCCTGTCTTTAGTAACACGTCTAACACTAAAGCAGAACCATCGTATGTAAAGTTAAACACTTGATCATCTACATATTCATCGATGTGTGTAGTCCATCCTATTTCGTTTGTGTATGTAGTTCTATCACTATACTTTCTTACAAAGCCATCTGAAATGTTTTTCTTGATGTCTGTGATATCGTATGTAAACGTGTCTGTGTATAAATGATTTTCGAAAACAATATCACCAATGTTATCAATACTCAAATACTTTAATGGGAATCCCAATGTAGCATCATCGATACCAGTACCTCTGCCGTACGCAAAAAGTTTTGTACCTGCAAAAGTTGTTCTCTTATATGTGTTTGTGCTACTAAAACTGTTTCCATTTGTATCGTATACATCAAACAATGGTTCTTGGTTTAGTCCAGTTTTTTGTTGAGATAAAATCCAACTTGTTCCATTGTAGTGGTAAACTTTACCTTGTTGTGTATTACCGTTTGTGACTACAACTAATTGATCGTTTAGTATTTCGGTAGTGTCTTCAATTAATCTAATTTCTTCTGTACTGTCATCTTGTACATCAACCATTTCAACAATGTAAATTTTATTTTTTACATTTGGGTCTGAGTCGTTTGCAAAAATTATTTTTGATCCGTTAACTAATTGGTAGTTGTCATATTCGTGACTGGCCGCACCATTGACATTACTGAGTGCATCTGTTTCTGTCAAATCAATAATGTTTACAGAACCTAAACTTTCAGTTCCGTAGTTAAAAAGTTTTAAGTTGGGTTTAAATTCAATAATAGGTCTTACAGCACGATTGTTGTTGTTAAACACTGGAGTAGTATTGTTGTACTCTGCTGATTTTTCAATTACATTTTTGTGTACCCATCTGTTTCCTCTAGTCCATGGATTTAGATCGTCACTTGCTCTGTTAATTGTAAAATAATCTAACCCCAAAGGAGAACTCAATGCTTCGTCATATGCACTCGAGTCATACCCTAAACTATCGTATGGTTGTGTCTCACTTTCGGAAAATGTCTCTGGTGTTATTAAACTTTCTGCAGGTACTAATTTAATACTTTTACCTACACCCTCAATCCAATAAGTTTTATCTTTGTAAGTTTCTGGTTCGATACTTCCTTTGAATATAACTTTTAAACCATTAGTAAATTCAACTCCGTTTGGACTTGTGTAGTTTGGCTTTCCAACAATATCATCATCGACATATAATGTTACATTTTCAATACCATCGACTAAGTTTATAATTCCAAATCTATCAGGGTTTGTAGCGTCTTGATAATACAGTTTACTTTCTGATGCCGACAACAAAGGAACTTGATCAAAGTATCCTGCTGAATTTTTATAGAATGTAATTCCAGCATATTGTGTGCCGTAGTTGATATCAAACTTTTCTAAATTGTTTACTGCTTTGATTTTGTTTAGTTTTAGTACTGTGCTATTGCCACTTGTCAAATATTGGATTTTGTAAACACTGTATCTATCTGCTTGTGAATCAATATATGTTGGTTCGTCCATTGAATCCGACTCAAAGCCATCGTTTGATTCAAATAAATCTAGGTATTGCCAACCCAAGTCTGCACTATCACCTGCTGTCTTATCTAGGAATACAATTGTCTTTCCTTCTAAGTCTGCTATGCCATCGATTGTTTCTAAATTACTTAATACTGCACCATTAATAGAATCAAATCTAGCAAATGTTGCCAAGTCTACATTTGTAATTTTTGTTAAATCGTGATAGAACTGTTGTGCTGTTGCAGTTGGTACTGCAAACTTAACAATGTCTCCGCCGTTATTAGTTACACCATGTACATCTCTAGAACTCACGTTAGGTGTTGCGGCTTTTGTTCCTGCTACACCCGGTTCTGTTTGTATATAAAATGTTCCATTTTGCGATGACAAAAAGTTGTATACGCCACCACGTGCCAATGTTAACGTTGGATTCTCTCCAGCAATCTCAGAGAAACTATAGTAGTTGTCTTCAGGAGTTACTGTGTAATCATCTTCCAAGTCAATTGTTGTTGCTTGTACATCAACACTATCAGGACCATTAGGCATCCAATAATATTGTGTGTGATTAACAAACTTATCTAAGTCAATTAATGGACTCCAATTGTATGCCTCGCTACTAAACAGTCTATCATGGCGAGTGATGTTTGCACCTTGTGTTTTAAGTGCATCAATAATTTCAGGATAAGTTATTACCTTGTCGGCGTCGTTGTTGTCGTCTTCGAAAACTACACCTGGTTCTAGTTGGTAGTTTGCTCTTTCAACAGTTGGTTCAGTTAAATAAGTATCGTTTGTTTTTACGCCGCCTTTAAACTTGTTACCAATGTATCCTTGTATTTGTTTTAGTTTGGGTTCTTGTGTGAGTTGGTCAAGAGTAGCAGAAAGGAATTCTTTGTTGGGATCTGTTTTAAAAATCTCAGGTAAAAAATCTACTGATCTATTTCTTGCCATTTGCTATTATCCGTTTAAAGTACTTTGACTCAAGTTCTTAACAATCACAACATCATTAACTGTTAAAGCATTTACAAAAATTTCATTTGCCGCTGATCTTATCTCATACAAGTTTCCAAAACTCTTGCTTGTATCCTTTGGTGTAATTACCACACTTCCAATGATTGTTCCCAATTGTTCGTGTAAGTAAGCCGAAAGTTCTGAGAAGTAAAATGTATCTCCAAAACTCCAATTATCAATATCAAAATAATCATTAACTGTACTTACTACTTGACTTTTAATTTCACTGTCGCTGATTACAGTGCTAGGTGCTTTTACAACTTCTATGTTTGCTCTTAAATCCGAACTTGCCTTAGTACCAAACAATGGTTTAAATGTGACACTGTTGAGTACAATGTTATCACTTACCATTTTCTTATCTTCTAATTTTGTATATGCAGATGTTAACTCATTTATTGTTGGAGCAATTGGTTCTGCAACAGTATCAGTTGTGTCTTGAACATAGTTTCTATAATTGTTATAGTAACTTTCTGTGACCAAGTACATATCAATGACGTTTGTTAATCCAGGATTAATTCTTTGTGTTTCGCCGCTGTTGTGTCTGTATTGGAATTGTAAATCTTGTCTTCCTGTTTTTAGTTTTAGATCAGTAACAACAGTTAGTTCGCCATCGACTAACTTTCTAAATTTGTTTGTTTCATTAGCAAAGTAAAACAATTGATTTTCCGGATAACTTGTTAATACTAATCCGCTGTCTGTTGTTTCATTAAAATCTGCTTCTACAGTACCACTTGCTAATGGTAAATCACGTTCCAAATTGTCTGCATCAGTTGTTGTTTGGAAAAATACTTGCCCACTTGACTGTGAAATATCTGTAAAGAAATCTGGGTTGTCTGCTACTCCATCTGAATCGTCGTCTGTATAACTTACTTCTACCAAGTAGTCATTAACAAATCCATCGCTGAGTTCTGGTTGATCAATAATATCTAATTTAATATCTGTTTTTAATTGATTATTACTTCCAGGTTGTGTGTTTGTTTTTAATACTTTGACAAAGTCATTTACCACTTGTCCAGTTTTTGGATCATATATTTTATCTTTTTTATTGTAGTAGAATCTTGATTCAATAATACTACTGAAATAGTAATTTAGTCCTCTGCTTGTCACTGTGTAAACATTATCCGAAGCAGTAAGTTTTACAAACCAACTTGCATCAATTCCTGTACCGCTTGTATCTTGTGCGTTTGCTAAATCAAAGTCTCCGGTCTTGTCGATGTTGGTACTTGTGATAATATACCATTCGCCTTCGTCTGCATCATATCCCAGACCGAAATCGTTATATAATTCGATTTGATCAAGTATGTCTGATTCTAAAGCAGTTGGTAAGTCTGTGTTGTAAACTGGAATAACTTCAAGAGGTACTGCATCAGTTGGTATAAAGTCTGTAACAACAACTGGACCAACACCGTCTGCATCATTTCCTGTACCAAAGTTTGTGCCATCTAATTTAACTGTCTTGATACTAGTCCAAATCTCAGTAACATCTGTAGTGTCTAAAGCAACTTTTTGTTTTAGTCTATTGTTTGCATCAAAATAATAAACTCCGCCGCTGTCGGCAGTTGGAGTTGTAAATTTAACCAAGGCGTTTTCGGCAATGTATTGTGTATCGTCACCTGCGTAACTACTGATTGCTAATGGAGTTCCTGCAGATGTTTTAAAATATCCTGTTGTTGTATTTGTAGTTGTTGTGCTTTGATTCCATTTGATATCAATACTACTAATATCTTTTCTTGTGTATTCGCTGTGATATAAATGTACAGAACTTCTATCTGCCAGGATAGGTTCTAGTTGATTTCTAATTACATCATCAATATCGTTTTTATCATCAAAGTCAAATGTAAAACTTGACTGTGTTGAATCTTCAAACAGAACACCGTCTGAATTAAAAGTGTTTACACTGGAATACTTGCCAGTTGGATCTACTAAGTCTAAGTGTCTGCTAGTACCAATGTTTGATCTTACAATTGCTTTTGATTTAATAATGCTACTGTATGCTGTGTAAGGATAGTTGTTGTAGTCTTCGCCATTTACCATTCTATCCTGTGTGTAAAATCTAGCAGGAGCATTACGTTTTATATCATCGATAGTTTCTTTGCTGGCCGCATTGCTTACATTTTGTGTCAACGACATTGTAAACGTTGCTGATTCATTTCTTCCAGATCTACTGATATAAGGTACTGTGATGTTTACACCTGTTATATCATTTTTGTTTATGGTGTAATCTCTGCCGTTACTTACTCTAATAAATGTTCTAAAGAAACCCAACGGAATATCTGCAAAAGCATCATCGCCAAAGTTGTATGTGATTTGATCACTTGCTCTACTTGTTATACTGTAATATTTTTTATCACTGCCTTCCAACTGTGTAGTTTTGGGAGCATATACATTTTCTACTTGTTCCCATTCTGCTATAACGTCGCCGGATGTTTTGTTTAATTCATATAACCAAACATCTGAGTTATTAATACCTTCTACATTTACATCAACACTTCTGTTTGCAATTCTATCATTTAATGTAAAGTCTTTGTTTGTTAGTGTGCCTTGTTTAAAATGGAAAAAGAAACCTGTGTTTGCAGATGCAAATCCTTGCTTGTCATTTCTGTATAAGAAATTAAAGTCTCCGTTTAAAACTGGAGCAGGTTCATAAACACTTGTACTGTTTGCTGTTGTGGCACTGACAATTTCAAAATTCATTGCAGTTCCATTTACATTTGAATTAAATGGAATCACTGGAAGTAAATTGTTTGCCAAGTTAACTGTGTACTCATCTGTATCAACACCCAACACTGTTGCTGATCTTCCAGGATTATTAATTTTTTGTGAATCAACTAACAAAGCATTTAGTACTGTGTTGAATTGATCTTGCCAATCGGAATTTGTTGAATCATTCCAACGTACTTTAACATTTGCTAAATTAGTTCCATTGTAATCTACAATGTTTTCTGTGGTAGCAACACTTGTTACTTTTAAAAACCCACTTGCGTTTTCATTACGTTTTGGTGTGTATCCAACTAAGTCTGCTAAACGCACAACTGAATCTCTGCGTTCTGCTGTGTCTAGAAAATTCTCTCTTGTGTTTAAGTCTTGTCTATATGAGATTGCTTGTCCCATAAAAGCAATAACATCTAACAGTGCTACAAATTCACTCGACTCAACATAGTCGTTAAAGTCTTCTGGATAGTTTTGTCTAATGTAATCTACAAAACTTTTTCTCAGTGTTTCAAAGTTGTAACTTTGGAAATCTGCTTGATTGTATGTCTTGTATAAACTACGCCAATCTTCTAATCCAAAAATATTTGTTTGTCTTGAACTTGTTGCCATAATAACTTAAAAAATAACTTTCTGTTATTTATGACTGTTATAAACTACGTAGATTATGAAGTGTATGTTGCTTTGTCTGTGTTTTGGTCAAACATGACATTTAACTGTTGAAGGTCTACATTTGGATGTATTCTAGCATTTATTTCCATTAACACAGTGTGTGCTTTTGCTTCGATATTGATTTCTTCTGCTGTGATTCTGGGATCGGTGTCTATCAAACGATTTATTTCTGCACGTAATTTACGTACAGTATCTTCTGTGTTTGGATCAAATACAAAGTTCCAAAGTGTTGTACCAACTTCTGGACGTCCAGGAACCTCACCTTGCCTTATGTTGAGATTATTTAAAAAATCTCTTTTTACTAAATCGTAGTCTGAGATTTTAAAATTTTTAATTCTATCAATTGTGGTGTAACCTTTGTATGCCATTATGTGTATTTAGGTGGTTCAACTTTTTCATTATCAATTAATGTAATAATTTGTTTATCTAACTTGTCTCTGTCTATAGGTGTTATTCCAGTATCTCCTACACCGTGCTTTGCATATGGTTCGTGAGTGGGAACTACTGTACAAATAGAACTTAGACTTTCACTTTCGGTCGCTGTCCAACCATCATCTGTTATTTCAACGTCCTTATATTTATTTAGTGTTGTAGTGGTTGTACTTGCACCGCTCTTGTTTAAGTCGATTTGTTTAGCACCAATGTTTGTATTTTCAGTAGATTCTGTGTTGAATGTATTTGCGGCTTTTATGTTTACATCATTTCCAGCATTAATGTTTACATCTTTGTCTGCGTGTAAATTAATTGTGCCTTGTGTTCTTACATTAACAGAGTTTGTACTAAACACATCTATGTTTCCTGCTTTGCCTAATTCAATCCATGATTGTCCATTTGCGTGTGTGATGTAAAAAGTTTCACCATCGTCGCTCATTGTTATTTGATGACCCAAACTTGTACGCAAACGCATCAATTGATTAACACCTTCTAGATCGCCATCGTCCATTACAATTGAATGTCCACCTCTACGTCCAATAATCTTTACATCTTCTGGATCTGTTTCTTCGTTGGAAATATTTTCTTCTAATGTTTGTTTGGCATTAGCATCGTACATACCATTGGCATACACAGGACGTCCAGGCGTTGAGATACCAAACACAGTACTTGGACTTTCACGTTGTGAAGAACTTGTTATAGGTCCTCTTATAGTATCGTTTTGTAATCCTTGCTGATACATTGTGGCAACAACAGATTTGTGTTCTGGTTTGTCACTGTTGTAATAACGTGGGTCTTCTGTGAGTTCTTTATTTTTGACGTTAATCTCTGTAACGTTACCACCTATTGCCGGAACCATATGTGTTAGTCCACTTTCCGGAATACATCCAGTGTAGTATCCTAGATTTGGATCGCCGTTTACAAAGAAACACATAACACGTGTTCCTATATCTGGAGCAGTAAACCACATTCCATAACTTTGTGTATTACCTACAAAAGTTCCCGTACCTTCGGTTGTGCCATTGTGTTCTACTCGACCATAGTAAGGTGTCATGTAACTGACAGTTCTCCAACCTGTGGGATCGTCTTTGCTTAATTTAGAAAACTCTTCAATATAAACTTGTACACGTCCAGTTCTGTTTGGATCTGAATTATTTTTAACAATACCAATAAAAGGACCACTCTCTGTAGGGATACCTCCTCTGTCAAGTTTATACCCTGATGTACGTCCTCTGCTTTTGATAATATTATCGGCCATTAGTCATCTCTTTCGGTTGTTTCAGTACCAACGTCTGAATTGTCATCAAGTTCTTGTGGGAAAACATATTCTCCAAATTCTTCGTCGTATATCATTCCACTCACAGGTGGATTTTCAACAATAGTTTTCTCAACAAGGTCGTTCATTTCTTGTTGTTCTGTTTCTTGCTGTTCTTCGTTAGGAAATAACATTAGACTACCTTGTAAGTTTTGTCTAAATGCACCTCCACTTAAATATGTAGTTATTGTGTTTGCTCTATAAACAAAACTAAACTGCGAGACGCCAGCAACTCCACTGCCTAAATTTCTACCTAAGTTTTGTGTGCCTGTGTCGGCAACGCCTGTTGATAAATTGTAGTCCACTGGTGTATTGTAATTGACACTAAACAACACTTCCGACGCATCATAATTTACACTACCATCATGCATGAATGGACCCAATCCTACACCCACAGCATCAGGACTATAGAACAATTCACTTTGTGCAATCCAATCGGGATCTCCTAGAATTGTCAAACTTGCTGTTGCTTGATCGCTCGGCGAGTAAAGTATACTTGCCGCATTGGCGGCCCCTTCTGCAGATCTATTTCTTCCACCTTGATTACTTTCGCTTGAGTTTGGTTGATAATATCTCTTTTGTAATTCTCGAGCATTGTTTTGTAAATGCGGAACTCCAACATCACCGGACATTGTTTGATAGTACAAATAGTTATAGTCTTGTCTAAAGTCTAGTACTTCTGTGTTCTCACCAGTAAACCAGTAGTTGTATTCCTTGTGAACACCTCTGTACTTTGTGGGTCCAAAATAAGGACTGCGAACGTTATTGACTTGATATCTCGAAACAATATATTTTATTTCATAAGCAAAGTCGTTACGTTTGTTATCGTATTCTAGCATCTTAACTTGTGTTCTAATTTTAAACCACTGTAACACATCTGGTGCTTTGTCTTTCTTTGTTACTTTTCCAGTTTTTTCGTCAAAGTTAATCCATTGTTGATTGGATATGTATGTGCTTGTTCGTATGATCATATCAATTGCTTGAACAATAGACTGACCTGCTTGTATCGAGAAACGTTTTGTTTTAGGATCGTAAAATCCTTTGTTGGTTAATAAATTTTGCTGTGCCTGTTGTACTAAGGACATATTTGTAGTATCTAGATCAGTTGTATCTGCTGTTGTGATAACACTGGCATCGCCGATGCCACTGTCTTTTTCAAATTCTATTTTGTAAACATTTGGATACTCGTAGACTTGTTTATTAACTAAAAGTTTTTGCTCGAGATTGAGTGCATTGATTAAAGAAACTTGATGATTAGTTTCTAGTAGTTCGTCTTGTGCTTCTAAATCTTCCGCAGATTGTTCGCCCTCTTGTGTTGCTTCTGCTTGTGATTCTACGCCAGACAAAACTTGTTTTACACTTTGTCCCATTAGTTCTACATTAAATGGTATTGTCGAATTAGCAACACCCATTGGTATCTGTGTTTGCGGTGCCACTGCTTTACATCTATATCTAACTACATCATTTTCAATAGCAAACTGTATGCTACTAAATTGAAAAGGAATATACTTTTCACTGACAGAAGTTAAATCACTTAGTGATTCGCTTACGCCTATGTCTCTGCCTGTTATTTGTTTTCCGTTTTTGTCATAACCATAAAAACGTACAACCATTAAAAAGTTTTGTGCCGCATAATTTATGCGTTCTTTGTTGACACCTGCCGCAACATTATATTCCTGTACAATTCCATGGAGTTCTTCAAGAAATGTTAATCCATTTGGTTCTGTGACTTGGAAGTTAATTTCAAAAGTGTTATGAGCGGCTCTGTTTGATGTGCCACTTACCATTCCTTTTAACTCTACATCATCGATATAAAAGTCTTTTTTAAAGTACGACGAACTTCTTTTAGCACCATAGTTGCCTGCAGGATTGTTGCTGATGCCACCGCTCTGCATAATGAGATATAAACCTTGTACTGATTTAACACCTGTGCTGACCATTTGATTGTATTGTGCTTTACCTAGAATGTATACACTCACACTGTATGTCATTGTGGCAAAGTCTTTGAACTTGTTAGGTGTTGCTTTTATCTCTTCGAAAAATTCTTGAGCAATATTATCTTCTGCTAATTTAGTTGTTTCTGCATCAACACTTATATCGTTGTCGCCATCTTTGTTTGTTTTTAATGTAACTGGTCCTCTGACACTTGTTCCTGCTTCTGTGAAATCTGCTACACCAACTGCTTCTTCTATTGTTTGTATGTTTGGGGTATTGGCATTTGATTTGCTGACAACATTTAAACTTAAATCATCGCCGTTTGCTTTATTTGTTATTGGACTTTTATCAACATCACTAGTAAATGCTTCTTGTAAAAAAGGTGATTGTACTCTCGATCCTTCTTTGCCTGCTTTTTTATCTTCGTTTACTAGTGATGCCGCTGTGTTTTCTGCAGAGTTTCCAAGTGTATCACCTTCTGGTGTTTTCTTTAATATAATTGGAAT
>Ga0255780_10005894_pt1 | contig 10270 bp, 8 predicted proteins | sample 071ome_32_FD_179978 | JGI IMG/M metagenome (GOLD analysis project Ga0255780, IMG submission 179978) | Coastal salt marsh microbial communities from the Groves Creek Marsh, Skidaway Island, Georgia - 071405AT metaG (version 2) | ecosystem: Environmental > Aquatic > Marine > Intertidal zone > Salt...
GTCGTCGCTTTTTCGACACCACGCAACGAGGATGACGAGGACGACGACGCGGTGGGCGTCTTCGCCAGAGCGCTTCTGGCGAAGGACGCCGCGGCGGAGGACGACGACGCGAGCATGACCCGCGCTCTAAGACCGACGGGGCGTTCGCGCGGGCGCGAGTGTGCCGCGAGCGCGACCGACGGACACTCCGATTGATGATGCCCGAGACGCCGGGCGCACCGATCGCTGCTCTTCTTCCATCACTCAGAGGCCGACTCAGCTCCCGGGTGTTGGACGACCGTTCTGAGCACGCCGGGTGCACCTACATCCTGTATCAGGATGTACAATACGTGTATCAGCTCGTATCAGCTCGTATCAGCCGAATGTCCGATTGTATGCGTAAACAGTTTAAAAAGCTGATACGAGTCTGATACGAGCTGATACGAGCTGATACGAGACAAAATCGGTGATTTTCAAACTGTTTGCTCATACGGAACGTCTGATACGAGCTGATACGCTGATACGAAGCTGATACACGTATTGTACAGCCTGATACAGGATGTAGGTTTACCCGGCGTGCTCAGAACGGTCGTCCAACACCCGGGAGCTGGTCCAACACCCGAGAGCTGGTCCAACACCCTCCGACGCGTCACTGTCCGACGCCGATCGGGTCGAACGACGGCGTCGCTGAACGAGATGCACGGAGTCGAAATGGAAGATCGCACGCCGTTGCTCCCGAGCGCGCGCGCGTCTCCGCTCGAGACGAACGCGCGTCGGCGGCGGCACTTGTACGGTTTCGGCGCCGCGAGCGCGATCGTCTTCGTGGTGGCGTTGAGCTCAACACGCGACGGACTCTTTGCTCGCGCGCTCGGTGCGGTGACTGAATGGCGCGGCGTGAACGGAAAGCTTCTCCCTCCGCTGCCGGGAAGCGACCAAAACTCGCTTCGAACGTTCACAGTGTACGATCACTGCATATCGGAAGCCGCGAGAGAAGAAGGCTTTCGAAGGGACTTTTGGAACTCGCCGCGCGCCGGAGCGAAAATCGTTCGGCATAATTACGACACGTCGTCGTTCTTCGATTACGACGATGGGATCGCGCTATCGAGGACGGAAATCTCGGACGGGCTTTACGCGTGGACCACGACGACGAATCAGGTGGACTGGGAATTCGGATTCGCGCTCGCGAACGACGCGGGAGATACATTTTACGACATCGGAACGTCTCTAGACCCAACGACAAACGAGCAGTCACCGTTGGCGGTTGAAGGCTTGGAGTGCGCGCAAATGTACGGCAAGTACTTTAATAGAGTGATCACGCACGAGGAGAATCCGCTGGACGTGTCTTACGTCTTTGGCTCTTGCAACAGAACGTGTGCGGCCGGTTATACCGACACAGCGTTTGCGTCTCAACCTTTGAGTGACAAACTCGAGTCGCCGGCGACGAATCCATCAGCGTCGGTCGATTTGGGCGAATCCCGAGACGCTCGATTGATCGTTCCGCAGACGGTCATGTTCTACGCGGATTCACAGGATCAATACGTCGGCATGAACCCACACCTCAGGACGGGGATGCAAAAAGACGCAGATTTCGTCGAGAGCAAAGACGCGGTTCGATGGATCGTGGGTGGAATCGATTACTGGCGCATGTACCTCAAGATGGCGAAGATTGAGATTTATCTCGACAACGGCCGCGCAAAGATGCGTTTCGTCTCGCAAAAGCGTCACACGTTGGACGCGAATAAGGGGTACCCGTATCGGACAAAGGCGATGAACGACTGGCGTGTTAATAATGCGCACGTCGTGGGCTGCACGAATGTGTATTGCGATCCGACGCAGTATGATCTGACGACGTTGTTTAATGATCCAACGAATGCCGACATGAATCAATACGTCGTGCAGGCGTTGCAGTACAAATCACTCAAGGTTGGGGACTCGGCGCCGACGGTGTACAGCCTCACCACAGGTATTCAGTCCGAACCGAACTGTAAAACTTCAATATCCGGAATCACGTGCACCGCCGCTCAGAGGGCATCATCGCACTTTCTCGAGGGTGCCTGGGGTTCCGGTGCGAACGCGCAACGGACGCTCTTCGAGGCTGGGCAGTGGGGCCCGGATATCGACGCGCGTCGAGTCATCGTGAAATCTGGCGTGTTATGTTCTTATGGACAAAACTATGAGAATTGCATGTATGCCGTCGCTGTACCGTTCAATCCGGGAAGCGGAACCTGGGGGGGATACTCCGGTCCCACCAAAACTCGCAAACAGTGGATCCTCGTCAGTCTCGTCGGTATGGGTTGGAAGATGGCCCGCATCGAAGTTTTCGTTTCCGCTGGCGCGTTGAAAATCAAGGCGGTGGACTCGGCGCTCGACCACACGAGTCCCGCGTCCGATTTCGATCAAGACACGGGCGACGCACTCCTCAAAGACATGTCAAATCATTACAAGAACCCCACGCACTCCCACGGCCCGTACCGCGATTGGACTGGAACCAACGGGGAAGAGATGGGTGTCGGTGGCGTTTATTACGACCTGGCGGGTACGATGGTTCCATCGCTCACCGGTTATGACTCTCAGGTGCTTCCAATCACATAGACGTGGTCATTCAGTCGCGTCGCACTGAATCCTAGACCACGCACAGTTTCGACTTTTTTGTTATCAACTTTAAATGAATCAAATGAATCCGCCTACAATGAATCAAATGAATCCGCCTAAACTAGATTTTTCCCGCTTCGAGCTTCGCCATGGTTGGGCTCGCTGCTTTTGAACCTCCTCGACGTCCTCCTCGTCCGCCACGACCGCCACGACCGCCACGACCGCCACGACCACGGCCACTTCGGTTCGGCGGCATCGGAGACGCCTCGCGCGTGGATGGGACATTCGTCCCAGGAAATCCGCCCTGCGACGTGTTTGCGCCGTTTCGCGGCAGAGACCATTTGACGCGCGCAGAAGCTAGGGCGCGAGACTTTGCGCTCAACGTCGCCCCGGAAAAGTGCTCATCGAGCGCGGTCGCGAGCGCGTGCGCGCTGAGTACCGCGGATTCCACACACGCTGGGCCGGTTGAGCACCAGTCACCAATCGCCGCCGTGTTTGTGTCGAAATCAAGCACCGCGTCAACATTGGCTACGTTGAGCGGATTCGCCGCGCCCCATAGTTGAGACTTGAAATCCACAACTTTGTCGAGTAATGTGCGATTCGTGCATCGCTCTAACGCCGCGACGAGCGACTCCATGACTTCGCGAGCCTTTTCTTTCGGAACCGCCTCTTGTGGAACCTTGTTGTCCCGCGCGTATTCCGCCGTCGATTGGAGCACGATGCACGTTTTTCCAGCAGAGCTGCTACTCGCAGACGCTCCGGCTTTGCGTTTGGCAGATATGTTTGACACCCATGAAAGGGGTTCGCCATCGACGACGTGCGCGCCTTCGAACCCGAAATCGAAATCGCCCTCGAGAACGACCATGACGCTCCAGATGCTACTCAATACAAGCCGGTTCTCGGCTGCGATTTCGTCATTCGGCTTGACGCCAAAAACGCATTTCAGCGAGTTTCTAACTTTGTGGCACGCCCCATCGCCTTTCGCTGTGCTCGCCAATCTGTGTGCACACTTGCCATTGTGCGCGATGACTACGAAATCGAACACGCCGAGCTGTTTAGCCCTGTCGTTATCGCTCGTTGCCAGTCGCCACTCGGTTATGCGTCCGTTGGTGTCGAAACGACTCGCCGACATCGCGCCCACCCACTGCGGCCTCCTCACGTCGTCCGCGTACCCTTCCAAGTGCTCTGCGAGCGCACGAAAACCGCCAACACCGACGTAGCGGTCGGCGCCATCTTTGAAAGCTTCGAACCCTTCGCCCGAACGCAGAACCCCGACCGCTGCGTCGCTCCACGTATCAACCACGTGCGCTTCGAGGAGAGGTTTAACAAACTCTTCGCGAAAGACTTGCGACGTCGAAGTAAAGTACTGCGCCCCGTGGTCGACGTCGACGCCGTCGATGGATTTAGACGAGAGACGCCCTCCGCACGCGCGCTCGCCGGTGTCGAACACGGTGACGTGGACGTTCGCCGAGCCCCGCGACAGAAACGACGCAAGAGACAGTCCAGCGACGCCACCTCCGACGATTGCGACGCGACTCGTCATATCTCGACGACGCCGACGCGACTGGTTAAGACGTCGACGCGCGGTGAGCACGATCGGAGATCGTAACGTTGCCCGACGCGAACGTAAAAGCGGGGCGCGTGTGTCACAATGGCGACAGCGAATCCGCCCTACCTCCCGCTCTTGAAGCAAAAGATGGCTCGAGATCCGTACGCGATGTACATCACGCTCGCTACAGTCGAGAACGGTCCGAGGGGCGGTGTCGTTCCTCGCGCTCGCACGGTTGTTTTCGAAGGGTTGGTGCGGGACGAAGCGGATCGACTCGGCATCGCCGTCAAGTGTTCGGCAGATTCTAACAAGATTGCCAAGCGAGTGAGCGACGAGGTGGAGATATGTTGGTGGATGGACGCGGCGCGGACTCAGTTTCGGTTTCGTGGTCGAATGGCGTTTGACACGAGAGCGGACAGCGCGAACAGAGTGCAAACTTGGCGACATTTGAGCGCCGGCGACCGCGCACAATTTTTCTATCCGCCGGACAAAATCGCAACGTCTCACACCGACGAACCGTTTGTCGAGCAGTCGGCTCGCTTCCAAGCGTCCGCCGGCGACGTCGCGGAAAACTTTGTTCTCGGCTTGCTATTGCCGCTTGAAGTCGACGTTTTGGATTTAAATGATTGCTCGAGAAAGTATTGGCGTCGCGAGAGCGTCGAGAAGGATGATTGGAGCGAGACGAGCGGCTTTGCTCCTCCAGTGGTGAGCTTTGACGCGTTGGTCGAGTAGGTTGTGTACTAAAGAATAGAATTCTACAATAGCTCTCGCTCGCGTCAACGACCGCCGCGCTTGGTTCTATCCGTCGTCATCTTAATCACCATGTACGTCCACGCGAACAGGATGCCGACCACGGCGAAAATTATCCACGTCCAACAAGAACCGCGTTTGTTCGCTCTATACACATCGGTTTGTCGCTTGACGCTCGATTTCACACCCGCGACGTTTCGCTCGAGCCGACTCTCCACGTTTTCGAGCGCCTTGCTCGAGCTTTGTAAACCTTGTTCTAATGCCACGGCGTTGCGCTTCAATCCCGTCGCGAGCTCGCTCATTTCGTCCGTCAAGCCTTCTTGAATAGCTCGTTGTCGACGAAGTTCGGCTTCGTCTTCCAACGTCAAAGCCTTCACAGCCGCTCGCCTCTTCGTCGTCGTACTAGTATTACACGCATCGACATCTCCCAGGTTAACACCAGACACACCCGTCGGCCCTTCGCTCGTTCGCGCCGCTCGCCGCGTCGGCGACGAAGGCGCCGTCGTCGTGCTCGCCGTGTTCCCACTTTTTTCTGCGACGCGCGCGTCCTCCTTCAACTTCTCTTTCTTCTTCGCGTACACCAGTTCCAGTGCGTCAACGCGACGCGCGTATCCCTTTAACCGTTCCTCCGCATCGTCGTCCGTCGTCCCGTGCGTGGACAGCGCGCGCATAAACTCTCGCATCGCATCGACGTGTTGTCTAAACTTTCTGTCTGGTGACGCTGTTGAAGATGTCGTCGGTTCGTCGCTCTGGCTCTGCACGCGCGCCTCGCACGCGGAGATCAATCTGAGCAACGCCAACTCTTTCGCCTTGGTCTCCGTGGACGCTGACATGGTGACGACGACGGGCGACCGACGCGCACTGAAGTCGTTTCGATCGAAATGAAATCTCTGTCGTTCGTTATCGAACTGCACCCGGGCCGCAGTCGTTGACGCATCCGCACGGCTTTTTGGTCGTTTTGAAAACTCGAAGATGTCGGCTCGAGACGCGGCGATGATGTACGTCATAGACGTCGGGGCTTTTGAGAGGATCGCGCGCGCTTCTTCCGCGTCGTCGTCCTCGGACGACGCGAGAAGCGTCGTGGCATCCGCCGTACACGATTGCGTCAGCGCCTTCGTGGCGAACAGAACGAAATCTTTGAAAGAGCACACGCGCGGCTTGACGCTGTTCGGATGCGCACGGACGTCGAACGACGTGGCGAGTGCGGCGAAAGAAGAAGACGACGGTGGAGACGAACTCGACGAGTACGCGGGGATCGTTTCAGCTGGTTCGTTGAAACCACCCAACGCCGAGACGGGTTTGGATTACGAAGCGTTCATCTTAAGAGAAAAACCGTCGAAAGACGCAGAGACGCGTCCGGGTGATTGCGCGGAAGCCTTGGCGGTGGCGTGCGACGAGTTGATTCGCCGTTACACACCCGAGGATGCGACGGCGGCGACGCGTAAACGGTTGGCGGCTTGCGTGAAAGACGTGGTGTTGATAACAGATGCGGCGGCGTGCTCCGAGTTTCCGCGTGATGAATTCGCGTCGACGCTATTCGAGGGGATGCGCGCGCAAAACGTGCGTCTGCGCGTGGGCGTCTTGACGATGAACGAGATTGCGCGCATGCGAGGAGAACCAGGGGCGGAGATCGCGAAGGAAACGGAGAGTCAACAAACGACAGACTTTATAAAGTCTTTAGACGCGTTACGCGAGGGTGCCAACTTTCTCGCGGGCGAAGACTCTAGCAACGAGAGCGGCGTGTGCGGCGCGGCTTCGCTCTTGCTCGGCATGCAATTGAAGAAGGTGCGACCCACCGCGGGTTTCCGTGGGGTTCTGTCCTTTGGGTTCGGCGCTGCGCTCAACGTCGCCATGTATAAGCTCAACACAGAGGCTAAACCTCCGGCTTTAACAAAGTACTCGGACGAACTGGATAGACCAGACGCGACGCACCGCGCCGAGCTCGATGTCGCGTTTAAAAACGTGAATGATCTAGACGGCGAGCTCGTGCCAGTTGAAAGACACATTCGGGCATATAGATACGGGAAACAACACGTGCCGGTCGACGCGGACACGGAGTCGAGGCTGTCGATGCGATTCGACAAGGGCATGCAAGTTATCGGCTCGCTAGCTGTAGAGGAAGTACCGATTTGGCTCAGCGCCGGCGAACCTTCCGTTGTAACGCCTCAGGCGAGCACGAAGACGACGGGCTTGACGCCGCAACGCGTCAAGGCTGATGCCAAGGCGATGAGCGCCATCGCACAGGCGCTCGAACGCGGCAAGTTGGCCCTTCTCGTACGAGGCGTGTGGAGTGATGCCGCCAACGCCGTACACATCGGCGCGTTGACGCCGCGAATCACAGAGGCTGGGGATTTCTTACTTTACACACCTCTTCCATTCAAAGAGGATTACAACGAGTACTCATTGCCGCCGCCGCCGCCGAGCAGCCGCATCGATGCGGACGACGCGCGCGTCGCCGAGGCGGTGGATTTCGTTAGAGCGCACTCAATCGACGACGCGCGCGCCATGCCTTGGGAAGCTCTCAATCCATCGCTCCGCGAATACCGAGATGCATTCGACGCGCGAGCGGTCGGGGCACCATTGGAATTACGCCGCAAACCGACGTCATTCGGCGCCGATGAGAAGCGCGCGACGTCGTTCGCGTCGACATTTGCTCTCGACGACAAAGTCGCCGCCGGTGGCTACCGTAACGTGCGTCCACGCATAGAAGACGCCCCGGAACGGGCGGAAAGTACAGTGCCGTCGGAGCCGGTCGAGCGCGAGCGGCGCATGCCTTCACCGTCGTACGCGACGGACGGTGTGAACGACGACACCAATGATCCATGGGTGGACGTCATCAAGTGCGAACACGACGACGACGAAGCGACTCAGCCAAACGCGCAACGCATACCGAGCGTCGACTTGGACTTTGACGAAATGGAATAGGCGATGCGAACCGAAGACGGTGACTGCTTGTGATTCGATATATGGACGAACGAGTAGGTGTCGAAGTTGACGAAAGCGCGAGGACTGCGGCACGCAGCACGGGGCACTGTTCACCGTCAATTAGACGATGTGTAGATAAAAAGCGAAACGCAAAGTAGCATGCTATTGCTATTCATCCAAGGATGTAAAAACAAAGTAGAGACGCTTTTGATTTATTAGAGACGCTTTTGATTCATCGCGCGCTAATCACGCGCTAGATACCCACGAGCGACGGAACCATAGAGCCGGCGAGTTCGAAATAGAGCCCTCCAACACCCATCTTGTTGCCGTCAGTTTCCAGCCAGCTTGGCATAGGCCCTACTGTAACAACTTTTGGCGATATCTTTCGATATATCGCTGAGATGTCCGCCCGCACAGGGTCCCCCGTGATGTCGTTGTGATCAGCAGCAGCGACGGAGTGGTCGCACGAAGAGTCGAGCGCCTTGACCTTTAACGCGCCAGCCTCGAGGAATACTTCGATACGAGCCATCTTCCAGCCAGATCCTACAAGAGCAGCGAGAACGTATTGCTTTCGCATGGCCGTGGGACCAGTATATCCGTGCCACCCGCTTGAGCCCGGGTCGAACGCTCGCGCGATTGAGAACATGCAGTTTCCGCCATTTTGGATTGTCGAACACAACACGCCAGACGTGACGGTCAAACGACGAACATCCATGTCTGGTCCCCATGTCCCCGCCAGGAACAACGTTCTATCCCTATTAGCGCCCGTTGACCAGGTGCCTTCGAGGAAATGTGCCGCAGCGCTCTGCTCCGAGGTGCACGTTTGCTTGCGACAGTTGGGCTCTGACTGGATGCCAGTCGTCAACTTGTGATAAGTGGGCGCCGAGTCACCCACCTTGAGAGACCTGTAAAGAAGCGCTTTCAGGATATAATTTTGCATATCTGCGTTATCGGCATCTCCGTACAGAGTTGACAAGTCATACTGCATGGGATCACAAAAAACATTCGTGCAACCATTGACGACCACGTTGTTCACGCGCCAGTCAGCTTGGGCAACTGTCCGATATGGGTAGCCCTTAGTTGAACTGAGCGTGTGGCGCTTCTGCGAGATGAAGCGCATTCTCGCATGTCCGTTTTCGATATATATTTCGACCTTGGCCATCTTCAGATACATACGCCAGTAGTCAATTCCACCCACAATCCACCGCACTGCGGCTGGTGATTCAGTGAATGTAGTATCTTTTTGTAAACCCGATCTGAGAATTGGGTTGATACCAGTATCTTTGTCCGTCGAGTCAGCGAGAAACATGACGGACGAAGGAATGATAAGACGGGCGTCCTGAGATTCGCCCAAATCCAATGATGCGTTGGGATCAGTTACCATAGAAGGGAGTTCGCCGCTCACTGGTTTTGGTACCATGGAGTGATCCGTGTAGTTCGCCGGACACTCACGCAGGCACGAACCAAAGACGTAAGAAATATCCAGAGGATTTTCCTCATTCGTCACCACTCGATTGAAGTACTTTCCGTACTTTTGAGCGCAGTCAAGGTTTTCCGATCGCGCAAGCGGCGATTCCGTATCCGAGGTACCAATTTCGTAATATTGCTCATTCTCCACATTCCCGAGGGCGAAACCGAATTCCCAATCAAAGTCACGCGTTTCCAATGTCCACGCATATAGCCCATCCTCAATCATTTCCCGTTGCATCGGGATTCCATTCTCGTATTTGAAGAAGTCGCCAGTCTCGTAATTGTGTCGAACCACCCGAGCGCCTTCGCGACCAAACGTCCAAAAATCACTTTCCGCCCCCTTCGCCTTGGTCTCATCATCCACACAGTGATCATACAGCGTCACTCGTCGCAACGGTCCGTTCGGTCCCGCACGCGCGGACTCCGCCGGTGTCGACGGCAGCAACTTCCCATTCACACCGTCCCAAGCGCCCAACCGATACGAATGTGCCGCCGCGACGAGACCGACCATCCCACACGCGCTCGCCCCGAGCGTAACCCACCGCACGTTACGCCATCGCGTGACGTCGTCCTTCTTCGGTCGCAGCAGCGGCGAGGCGTCGGTGGCGGTCATCTCGCGCGCGTCCAAGTGCGGTCGTCGACGGTGTGCACCCCGATGGTGTTACTTGCGGGTGTTACTTGCGGGTGTTACGTGGGGCGATGAGGAGCCCCACGAGTCCCACCGCAAACGACGAGTCATGAACAGACGTGACCGTTCATCTGCCTCGCGCACGGCGCGGGAAGGCGATGCACGCTCGTCTCCCGATGAGACCGACGCGAACGACGCGACGACGGACGCCCGGGACGGAGCCGACGCGATATGGTGCGCGAAAAACGCCTCTTGTGTGTGTTCCGAAAACGCCTGTTCCTTTTCCTTCACTTCACTTCCGCCGTTGTTATTTTTTTTCTCTCTCTCTCTTTCTCATCTGGCTCCTCGTACCGTCTCCCTTCCTTCCTTTTTCTAGG
>Ga0255780_10005907_pt1 | contig 10259 bp, 8 predicted proteins | sample 071ome_32_FD_179978 | JGI IMG/M metagenome (GOLD analysis project Ga0255780, IMG submission 179978) | Coastal salt marsh microbial communities from the Groves Creek Marsh, Skidaway Island, Georgia - 071405AT metaG (version 2) | ecosystem: Environmental > Aquatic > Marine > Intertidal zone > Salt...
GCACTCCCCTCCTCTTCTTCGCTTCTTCGCTTCTTCGCACCGACCTCGATCGAATCAATCTGTCACACCCCCGCTCTTCACACTTGTAAACGTCAAGGTTCGTCCGCACGTTCTTTGAACCGACAACGAGACAACCCCGTCCGTCCCCGAGGTCCGCGCAAGCACGGGAGGACGAAGAACCTGCGGCAAATTCAGTTGCGAAATTGGCTTGGAACAACAGACCCTGGGACACACGCACGCACATTCCCAACATGCGCGCGCCCTCACACGTGCGACGAGTTCAACCGTACAGGTCGGGGCTCTTCGCGCAGTCCGCGTCGCAAAACCAACTACGACCGGCGAAATTCAGAGGAAACCTCTTCCCGGGAATTCCCTCGGCCCGTTTTTTGGCAGTCCGCCTCCGCGCCTCGCGCCCGGGATCCGGAGAGCCAAACGAAAACGGTGGCGGAGAGAGAGAAGGAGGCGAGGAGCAGGCGGTGTGCGAATACGATTCGGACGACTACGAGGAGTTCCAGATCGACAGTGGCGAGATCGACCAGAGCCGACGGCGAGGGGAGACGGCGACGGCGCTCCCCTCGACGTCGTCTCGATCGCATACGCATTCCGTCCTCGCGCGAGTCACGGCGCCCGTGTCGCGAGCGTACAGGGGGGCGCAGGCGATGCTGAGGCCGTCAATCACGCGGACGTCGGCGACGATCCAGCGGGTGCGCGATCGCGCGCGGCAGATTCACGAAGAGCTGCCCGAGGATACTTGGGGGAAGCTGTTGTGGGTGTGGGACCGGCCCGGGATCCAGAAGATCCGACTGACGTTTAGCATGGTGAACCTGAGCTTCAGGCTCCCGGCGCTGGTGGCCTTGATCGTGACGCAAGGTGCGACGATGTTTCGGATCGTGACGACGTTTGGGGTGGTGACTGGTGACTGGTGATGGGGGTGGGGGTGGGGGTGGTGATTGATGAGGGCTGTGATGAGGGCCTCGACTCGTCAGGTGGCGACTCGTCATCATCGGCGACCTCGCCCTGACCTCGCCAACCGAGTCTTTTCCACCCCCATCATTATGTCGATGACAAGTATTATCTCTCCCGCTCACTCTCAGTCCCCTTCCCCTCTCCATCCAACAGGCTCGCTGCTGGCATCGCAGGTGTCGCTGCCGATGCTCGCGCCGCTGCTGCTCGGTACGGGTATGATGATGCGGTCGATCAAGACAAACGCGTCGTTCCTGTTCCCGCGGCTGGGACTGCTGGTGGTTATGCTGTGGATCCTGTGGTTCACAAACTCGGTCATCCAGAATACGATCCAGTACCTGAAAAAGCAGGGCGCGTTGGACGACAGGATGGCGGGTGGCATCATCACGGTGACGGAGATATCGACCCTCCTCGTTGCCTCCGTGGTGTTGCTGTCGATGATCGGCGTCAACGTGTCGGCGCTCCTGTTGCCGGCGGGGATTGCCGTGGCCGTGGCCGCCAAGGACCTCAGTCACAACTTTTTGGCCGGTTTTTTCCTGTTCATGGCCCAGCCTTTCAAGCTGGGGGACCGGGTTGCCGTCTCGTCGGTCGCGCCAATGTCGGGAGCCGGGGGCGGCTTGGGCGTGGCGGGGTCGGGCATGGGCGCGCCGCCGGGGTGGTTCGAGGGCATCTGCGAGAAGGTCGACCTGCGGTACACGGTCGTCCGCCAGGGACGTCGCAAGCTCATGATTCCGAACTCGGCGTTCCTGACGCGAGAATTCATGGTGCTGGACGAGTCTTACAGCGAGGCGTCCGACAAGGGAGATGAGGGGGACGAGCGGAGGACGGAGATGCTCACTGCGGACAACAGGCACGTATGGCAGGACTTGGACAGCCCGCCGATCCACAACGAGCTGATGCCCGGGGATGGAAATGGGAACGGGAACGGGAACGGGAATGGCGGTGCAGGGGTCGGGGTGGACGGTCACCACATGGGAAACGGTCACCACATGGGAAACGGTCATCACATGGGAAACGGTCATCACATGGGAAACGGTCATCACCCGCCCCCGATGCAGCAGATGCCCCCGCCGCAGGGCAGCCCGATGCCGCCGCAGTCCACCCAAATCCCTCCCCAGGCCACCCAAATCCCTCCCCAGGCCACCCAAAACGCTCCCCAGGCCTACGGGCAAGTGTACTACTACAGCAGGCCCGGGTACGTCAACCCTCCGCAGCAGGAGTCGATGCGGCCGTGGGCCGCAACCTACCAAACGCAGGCAGATATCGAGCGACGTCGCGAACAGCAGAACAACAATTGAGCACATACGACAAATATACGACATGACATGACGACATCGCACGTACAGGACCGTGTTACAGAATTTCATTCCATCTTCGCCGAGGCGACCGTTCCACCTCGGATGGGTCGTTGCCCAGACCCCCCTATCGTTCGTTCGTGTTCACCCACCTCAACATCCATTTCAGTGTTCTCTATCTCGCCTCGGTATCCGTCACCACGGGCCCGCTTTCGAAGAATCCGACCGGCTTTTTCGCTTTGATCATCCCGTACTCCATGAGCCCGTCGGCGAACGCACGGTGCATACGTTCCAGCGTCACAATCTCCCTCGTCACCGAGTACCAAGCCTTCGGGCCCTTGAACACCACGATCCAAGGGTCCCACACGCCCACCCAGATGCTGTGCCTCCACGAGTCGATCGTCGGCGCCGTCCAGTCCGAAATTGTCACGTCTCCCAGCTTGCCAGTCTCCTGACACAGCGACCCATACGCTTCCTTGCTAATAAAGTACGGATGCGCCCACTCGTCGTACAAAAACTGCAGCCGGGCCGCGTCCTCTTCCGACAGCGGCACCTCTTTGTCGTCCCGCTGGCACCACGTCGCGATCACCAGCGTCCCACCCGGCTTCAGCACCCGCGTCATCTCCTCCACATACGCCTTCTTATCGGGCATATGCTCGCCGGACTCGCAGGCCCATACCAAGTCGAACGAGTCGTCCGGGTAGTCCATCTTGAGCGCATTCATGACCTTGAAGTCGACGTTGTCCAGCCCCCGTTCCTTGGCAAGCTCCGTGGCACGCTTCACCTGGTTCGGCGACAGCGTGATTCCCGTCACCCGGGCGTCCGGGTAGGACTTGGCGAGGTACCGGCTCGTTCCCCCGATCCCGCAACCCACGTCAAGGACAGTCTCTGGCGAATCGGCGCCAGACCACTCGAGCATCTTGTCAATGAACGTATACTTGGCCTCGATGAAGTCGCGCTTTTTATACCCAGCGTCCCGCTCCGCTTTTGTGTAATAGCCCAGGTGGATGTGCTCGCCCCAGTAGTACTCCAGGATGCCGTCGCTCGTCCAGTTGTCGTACTCGTCCCCCACGTTCTGATCGTCGTAATCGTACGTCCTCGAAGGCGTGTCAAACACCTTCTTTATCGCGTAGACGGCGACCGCCGCGGCCGCGATCGCGAGGCCCGCGGTCAGGGCGGGCGGGCCGGCCAGGGCCGCGAGGGGCGGGGCTGGGACCGCGACGCTCGATTTCGGCCCCGCAGCGGCCAGCTCTGCCGCCACATTGTCCGCTCCGTGCCACGAAATGTCAATCGTCGACGACTCGGCGCATGCCTCCCGGTCGAAGGAGCCGATCGCCGCAGCGCGCGACCGTCGCTGATTTGTGTGCGAGGCCAGGAAGGCGCCTCGACTGGCACGGAGGGCGTTCGTGCTCACTTGCATGGTACGCACGTGATGAGATCGTGGTGGTTGTTACGTGAATTGAAAATGCAGTCCGTTCGGGCGTCGTCGTGGTCGTGGTCGTGGTCGTGGTCGTGGTGGTGGGTGGAGTCTTGGGACGAATCGCCTCGATTCGAATGAGGTGCTCGAGCGCACGTCGGTCGAGACCAATACCCGATACCCGATACCCAATACCGGCCGCCGTGTCATCGGACCTCTCGATCTCCACGCATAGTATCATCCCTCCTTCCGCTTGCTGCGGTCGAGGGTGAACGCGTTCGTCTTGGCCGTCTCCGCCGCATCCACGGCCGCCTCCTCAGCCACCTCCACCTCTGCCTCTGCCACCTCTGCCTCTGCCACCTCCGCTTTCAGTTTCTTCTTCCCACCTCCCCCCACTTTGTCGAAGATCGTCAGCGCCTGTGCCACCATCCCGCCCACATCGCCGAAACCGCCGCTGGGCGGCAGCAGCACCGTCGTGCCCTCCTTGGCGAGGTTTCCGAACGCCTCGACGTACTGCTCGGCGACCCGCATTCGCACCGCCTCTACCCCCCGGTCCTTGTTCATCGACTCGGCCAGAATTCTGACGCTCTTCGCCGTGGCTTCGGCCTTTCTGAAAATCGCCTCAGCCTCTCCAGACGCCGTATTGATCCGCCTCTGCTGGTCCCCCTCCGACTGCAGGATGCTCGCCCGCTTCTTCCTGTCCGCCTCTGCCACCAGCTCCATCGCCGCCCGGATCCCTGGCGGCGGCAGAATATCCTTAATCTCGTAGCGCAAAACCTCGAGTCCCCACCCGCGCGCAGCGGGAGCCAGACTGGCGACCACCCGTTGGTTCAGCTCGTCGCGCTGCGAGAAGGCCGCGTCCAGATCGATCCTCCCCAGCTCGCTGCGCATCGACGTCTGCGCCAGCATTGACACCGCAAAAAGCGGATTTTCCACACCGTACGACGCCTTGACCGGATCGACGATGCGCACGAACAGAACGCCGTCGATCGTCAGGCTCACGTTGTCCTTGGTGATTGCCGTCTGGCCCGCGACGTGGATCGGCGTCTCCTTCTGGCTGTGGATGTACGCGATCCGCTCGACCAGCGGGATGAGGAGGTGGATGCCGGGATCGAGGACCCGAGAGAAGCGGCCGAAGCGCTCCACTACCTGGAGAACGAACGAACGAACGAACGAACGAACGAGTGAGACAGTCGGCGGAGCGCACGTCTCGGTCGATTTCAATACACACATATGCAGTCGACTGCGGCACGACGTTCAGGACGGTGTTCACGGCCGAACCCTGGGTCGTCGAACCCGCGAAGGAGACGCCGGACGACGACGGCGAGGACGACGAGGCAAACCCCCGCGTCGAGCTCTCCGGTGTCAGCACCCGCAGCAGGCTGCTTGACCGGCGAATCGTCTGTCTGAGTGTGCCCATGTGGAGCTGCTTTCTCAAAGTTTGTGGCCGTCGTCGTCGCACCAAACCAAAACTCTCGAAAGTTTGGCGAATTCGCCAAAAAATCGCGGCATCCTCACAGGACACGCTCCACACACGCGCATACTCCTCCTCCCGAGCACTTGGATTGGAGGCGCGCGACCAGGGCGACGACGCCCTCCTCGTCTTCGTTTTGATCCGCGCGGAGAGATCTCCCCATGACGCGTACGACCTCCTCCGCGCGTCCCCTCCTCCTCCTCTTCCTCTTCCTCTCCTTCTCCTTCGCTCCGCGTGTCGCGGAAGCCAAGGGCGTGCACAAGTATGACGAGCGCGAGGGGATCATCGTGTGGGCTGCCAAGATAGGGAGCGTGTCGTCACCGGCGAGCACGTACAGGTACCACTCGCTGCCGTACTGTTCACCAAAGCTGGAGCGGGGCAAGCCGCTGTCGTTGGGGCAGGCGGCGGACGGGAACAGGTTTGTGGCGACGCAGTATGACGTCGCGTTCAAGGTGGACGCGCCGTCGGCCGTGTTGTGCTCGAGGAGGCTGTCTGCAGAGGACAGGGCGGCATTCCGGCGGGCCGTGGAGAACGACTTTTACTTCCTTCTGGACGTGGATTCGTTGCCGGTTTGGGGTTTTGTGGGACGCCAGGAGGAGGGAATGAACGAGCTGTGGACGCATTACAGCTTCGAGATGGAGTGGAACGCCAATCGGGTCATCTCGGCGAGCGTTGTCCCGGGCAAGCCTGTGAGCCTGGACGACGCGGGGCTGGATGTGATCGACTTTACGTACGATGTCGTTTGGAAGGAGACGAAGGTGACCTTTGGAAAGCGGATGGAACGGTACAGGAACCACCAGTTCCTCGAGGACCACATGGACATCCACTGGTATTCGATCGTCAACTCGTTCGTGACGGTGCTCCTGCTGTCTGCCGTGCTGGGCAGCATTCTCGTGCGGATCCTTCGGAAGGATCTGGCCAGGTATAGTCTGCTAAGCGACGAAGAGGCGTTCGACGAGGAGGAGAGCTCGGGCTGGAAGCTGGTGCACGGGGACGTGTTTCGGTTCCCACCCGCAAAGGGCCTGTTCTGCGCGCTGCTGGGGACCGGGCTGCAGGTGCTAGTTCTGGGATTCGTGGTATTTGCGTTGGCGCTCGCAGGCGCTTTTTATCCCACGAATCGGTCGGCGCTGCTGTCCATCTTGGTGTTTGGATTTGCGCTGACCGCCGGGGTGGCCGGGTACACGAGCGCGAGCTACATGAAGCAGCTGACCAGCGAGGACCGGCGATGGATCGGAAACTTGCTTCTCACCGTCGCGTGCTTCTGTCTGCCGCTTGGGTGCGTGTTCGCGGTGTGCAACTCGACCGCGTTGTGGCACAAGTCCACGTCGGCGCTGCCCGTCTCGTCGGTGCTCGGCCTGCTGGCCCTGTTCTTCCTGGTGTCGCTCCCGTTGACTATTGTCGGCGGGATCATCGGGAAGAATGCGGCGCAGCCGTTTGCACAGCCGTGCAGAACGCGGAAGTACAAGCGGGAGGTCCTCCCCGCGCCGTGGTACCGCTCGCCCATCGTGCTCATGCTGACGACCGCCTTCCTGCCGTTCACCGCGATCTACACCGAGCTGTATTACGTCTTCAGCTCCATGTGGAGCCTCAAAGTGTACACGGTGTTCAGCGTGCTCTTCGTCGTGTTTGTCATCCTGCTGCTGGTCACGTCCCTCGTCAGCACGATGGCTACCTACGTCCTCCTGAACGCGGAAGACCCGCGGTGGTGGTGGCAGAGCTGGGCCAACGGGGCGGCCGTGGGTATCTATGTCTACGCCTACTCGATCTGGTTCTGGGTCGTGAGCAGCGGGTTGTCCGGGAGCCTGCAGGCCGTGTTCTACTACGGCTATTCGGCCATCGTGGCGTACGCGCTGGCGCTGATGCTCGGATACGTGTCGTTCAGGTCCAGTCTGGCGTTTGTCCGGGTGATCTTTGCGAGGGTGAAGGTCGAATAGGTCGTTGATGAGTGGGCTTTTTCTTCTTCGAAGCATGCAGCAAGAACCGCCATTCTCGCCAGTCGCATCGTGGACGCGTACGCCATGCCGAGGGGCGGAGCGCGGGGGCGGTGGACGGCGGCAAAAACTGCGACGGCGACGACGAGCGAGTCGAACACGACGCGCGTGGCGGCGCAAGCACGGCGGCGGACAGCGACGCGTCGCTTGCGAGCATGGGGGACAGGAACCCGTATCTGTTTCTCCAACCTCCAGCCAATTATTCTACGGTTCTTTTTTAAATCAACAATGGGACCTCATAAACCGGGTCGACCATTCTACTCAATTCAGGTGGAATCAACATCAAATCAATCGGCGCTAAAAAGTCGCCGTAGTATCGACCATCGGGCGCCTCGCTACATTTCGGCGCGTGGATCGGCGGCGGCGGCCAGACGACTGACCCATCAAGGCGGTGGACTCACTCTGTGCACGCGTCGACGGCGGCCGCCACAGCGTATCCATAAGAGCAACCCGTGCCCGAGAACAGATTGTCGGGGCCGAACTGGAGCTCGAAAGTGGGGGCGCAACCATAGGCGATGCCCAGCCAGCACTGGCCAGCATCATATCCGATAATAGCCGTGTCCGCCGGGTAATAGGCAAGAACGCTGTCCGTACCGTCCCCGCACGCAACCGTAATCTCCGTGGGATTATCAACATCATCCGGGGTGGCAGAGCAAAGCGGAGTCCCGTCGCTGACCAACTGCCAAGCGTTTTGCGGAATGTCGCCAGCGTTCGCCCACGCTCCGACGTAATCGGAACCGCCATTCGGATCAGCTGCACCTCCACAGGCGACCACGACCTGAAAATCCGCATCATCAATAGACAGCGCATTGCCACCAGTAGAAATAGTCCAAGATGCTGTCATGTACTGGGGATCGGTACCAATATTATCGGTAAGCTCGCAAGCCGTGGCAACAGCGCCAACCTGTGGCGCGACCGACGTCGTCACCTCGACCGGGTCACTGCACGTCACAGCATCGGGTTCGCCACACTGATCAGCGGCCAACCCGAAGCAGGTGTACACCTGGTTGTTGATCAAGTCAAGCCCATCAGTGCTCTGAGTAACCCTGAGCTGGTTTGACGGCGGGCTTGCCTCGGAGAGGATCACCAGGTCGTCCCAGGTAGTCGCCACATCAGTGGCACCAGCCGCGAAGGGGCAGACCCCAGCCGCACCCAAAACACAACCCACGGCGAAATCATTAGAATCCGTAGCGAGAGGCGGGTTACCAAGACCGGGGATCGTCTCCGGCGTGACCGGGACATTCACCAGGACAGGATCGAAATCAGCGGACGACTCGGCACCAGACACGTCCACGGGGTCAGCGGAGGTACAGGCGATGTCAGAAGATCCGACATACTTGCACTTCTCGTACCCGTTCGGTCCCTCGGTGTAGAGGAAGCAGTCGTAGATTTCATCTCCCACTGCACGCAACGGTGGAAGCAATCACACGTGAGCGAGCAAGCGACGTCGACGAGAAAGGGAGAAAAATACGACGTGATACGAGTCGATACGAGGGATAATAGAAGGAACGTACGCAACGGCGAAACGACGACGTCGACCTTCGAGAGGGCCTTGCCGGTCTCACCCTCCTGGGAAACCGGGATCACGGTGGAGTCCGCGGCAGCCGAGCAGGACGTCAACGGGACCAGCTCGCCATCCACCTCCTCGCGGGCGAAGCAGTCCACCGTGAAGGCGTACGAGTAGAGGTTCGGCCCGGTGATGAACTCGACGGTGAGGCTGGACTCCTCCACGTCCTTGATCTTGGGGGCGACAGCGGCGGCGAGCAGACGGGACTCGTCCTCCGGGGCTGTGGGGTGAACGAACAAACGAACGAACGAACGAGTAAGCGGGGTGGCGTGGTGGCGTCGGCGGCCTCGGCGTCGAGCTGGTCTGCCTCGGGAAAATTTCAAATTTCATCGGGATGGTCCACGCCGAATCAGGCGCGACGCGACCATCGAAAAACTTTCCGCTCGCAAGAGACGGAAAGCCAGGACACGTATACACCCCCCGCCGCGCGCGCGCACCGTGGGGAAGAATATCGAGGACGTTTCCGGGGATTCCGGGTCAGCAAATCCATGATGAACGCGCGCGCAGACCGACCACGCCACTAAACGCGCCCGCGCCGCGGGCACGGGCACTTGGTGGCGATTGGCACGGGATGGCGAAGCGGCGTCTCGAGGGACCGAATATCTGGGACGTACTCTGACCGAGAGCGCGGATGGAGCTCATCGAGACGGCAACACAGGCCACGGCGGCCTTGCGGCGAGAGAGGGCGTTGGTAAACATGATTAGTAGCGCTGGTAGGCTTCGAATCGGTGGGACAAACTTTGAGAAAGTTTTAGAAACTGAAGAGCGCACGTGGCACTCTCGCATTGAGGGACTGGGATTTCCCGCCAAATGCGTTCCCGAGGCAGAAATTGAATTTCCGCGGCATGTGGCGAACGAGAACGGGGACAACGCCAGCACTGGCTCACTCAAGACTGTTTACAAAGGCTACACAATACGTCAGACACACTGTCTCGTTGATAGCCCCGCGATTCTCCCGAGACACGCCCTGTACCGGCGACAATGCGAGCCAAGAACGAATCAGCTCGGTTCGTCCGTTTTCTCTCTCGGAGGAATTTCGCGCTGATTGCGCTGCTCTTCCTCTCCTTCATCGCCTTCGTTCGTGGACAAGTGTATACATGTCCCATTACGAGGGTCCCGGCAGGGGACGGCGACGAGAGTCGTGCGGAGGCGAAGCCGATGCCGTTGCCTGGTGTGGATCCGGGCGGGGTGACGAGCGCCGAGTACGGTACTGGAGACGGTGATGTGCGGATTCCGTACACAACACAGGCTGTGTACGGAACCCAGTACAATACGGGGACTTCCGCGCAGGTAGTGACGTCCGCGCCGAGCAAGAACATGCCGTACGTTGTGCTGGTTTGCCTGCTTGATCCCGGCGAGACCCGAGGCTTGGCGCCTCACCGGCTGCTCACTGGTTCCTTCCTTCCATCCTTCCTTCCTTCCTTGTTCTACCAGGTATACGGCGGTTGGCAAGCTGTTTAACAGCGGTGGATGTACGTTGTCGGGCAGCAACTCGCGTCTGGATCCAGGCCGTGGATCGCTCCCCCCCCCCCTCTCTCCCTCTCTCTCTCTC
>Ga0255780_10005917_pt1 | contig 10248 bp, 10 predicted proteins | sample 071ome_32_FD_179978 | JGI IMG/M metagenome (GOLD analysis project Ga0255780, IMG submission 179978) | Coastal salt marsh microbial communities from the Groves Creek Marsh, Skidaway Island, Georgia - 071405AT metaG (version 2) | ecosystem: Environmental > Aquatic > Marine > Intertidal zone >...
TCAACATCAGCCATATAGCCTCTATCTGCAGCAAACAAACTAAGGGCTTGTTGTGCAACACTCATTGGCGCATATTGTTTTTGTTTTAGCAGCTCTGTGAATGCTTTTCCGTTAGCTAATTGTTGCTTGGTTGCGTCATCTAAATCTGATGCGAATTGAGAGAAAGCAGCAAGCTCTCTATATTGAGCCAAAGCTGTTCTAACCCCACCAGCAAGTTTTTTCATTATTTTTGTTTGAGCTGAGCCACCAACCCTTGAAACTGAAAGTCCTGGGTTGATTGCGGGCCTAATACCTGAGTTGAACAATTCAGTTTCTAGATATATCTGACCATCAGTAATAGAAATAACGTTTGTTGGAACGAATGCAGATACGTCGCCCGCCAAAGTCTCAATAATAGGAAGGGCTGTTAATGACCCTGTTTTTCCCTTTACCTTTCCGCCTGTAACTTGCTCAACATAATCTGCGCTTACTCTTGCAGCCCTCTCTAAAAGTCTTGAGTGTAGGTAGAAAACATCACCCGGGTATGCTTCCCTTCCTGGAGGCCTTTTTAGAAGTAGTGAAACCTGTCTATATGCAACAGCCTGCTTTGAGAGATCATCATAAACAATAAGAGCGTCTTCACCCTTATCTCTAAAATACTCACCCATCGTACATCCAGCATATGCAGATAAATATTGCATTGGTGCTGGGTCAGCTGCAGTAGCTGAAACAACAATTGTATGCTCCATAGCACCATACTCTTCAAGCTTTCTAACAACATTGGCTACAGTAGATTGCTTTTGTCCAATAGCAACATATATACATTTTATTCCAGTGCCTTTTTGGTTAATTATTGCATCAATCGCGACCGCTGTTTTACCGGTCTGTCTGTCTCCAATAATTAATTCCCTTTGTCCTCTACCAATTGGAACCATGGCATCAACAGCCTTAAGACCTATTTGAACTGGTTGATCAACAGATTGACGAGCTATAACACCAGGAGCAACAACCTCAACGGGCATATTTTTTTCAGCTTTTATTTCACCCTTACCATCAATTGGATTTCCGAGAGTATCAACAACTCTTCCTAATAGAGACTCTCCAACTGGAACTTCTAAAACCTTGCCGGTACAAACAGCTCTTTGACCCTCAATAATTTCAAGATAATCTCCAAGCACAACAGCACCAACTGAATCTTGCTCTAGGTTAAGAGCCATGCCTTTTGTTCCGTTATCAAACTCAATAACCTCACCATACATAACATCACCCATACCATGTATTCTTACAATACCGTCGGAGACGCTAACTACGATTCCTTCGTTTTTTCTTTCTGCAGAAAGATCAAGACCAGCAATTTTTTCTTTTAGTACGCTGGAAATTTCTGATGGATTTAATTGGCTCATATTTTCACCTTAAAAATTTAATTGATTAACAAGTTTATTGACCTTTCCCCTTATAGAAAGATCTAATGTTTCGTCGCCTATCTTTATAGATAAGCCGCCCATCATATTTGGGTCTTTTGAAAAATATACATTGGCATCTTTACCATATGTAGACTTAATTTTTTCTACTATATGATCTTTTGCCTCACCGCCAGGCTCGACAGCAACAAAAACTTCAACTGATTTTTGTTTTTTATGCTTTTCAAGAAGGTCTTTATAAATATCATATATTGGTTGTAACAAATTTAAGCGTTTGTTTTCAGCTAAAATTGAAAGGAGTTTTTTTGACGTTTCTGAAACACTTTCATCAAACAAATTCATTAATATATCTACTATTTCTTTTCTTGATAAAACCGGGTTTTCTATGGTTTTTATAACCCCTTCTTCTTGAGATGCTATGGCCATTGTTTTAAGCTCATCGGCCATTGTATCTAAGTTATTAGATTCATTGGCTGCAGCAAATAATGCTTTGGCATATGGTCTTGCAAGTGGGGTTAATTCAATCACAATCTAAAGTTCCTCGGCTGCTTTTTTTAGAATAGCCTCATGTTTTTCTTTTGAGATTTCATCTCCAAGAATCTTTTGAGTGGTATCTATAATGATATCTGACATTTGTTGTCTGAGATCTTCTTTTGCCTTATTGGTTTCATTTTCTATATTTGCAGAAGCAGATGCCATAATTTTCTCTGCCTCAGTATTAGCTTTTGTTGTTGCGTCAGCAACTATTTGGGATGCTCTCGCGTTTGCTTTTTCAAGAATCTCCGCTGCCTCTGTTTTGGCTTGGCTTAACTCTTTTTCAAAAGCTAGTTTTGCTTCTTCTAGAGAATCATCAGCTTTTTTGGCAGCCTCAAGACCGTCCAATATCCTTTGTTCTCTTTCTTGCATTGTGGCCAAGATTTGCGGATATACATACTTCCAGCAAATAGCTACAAAAACAATCATAACAACTGCTTGAGCAAGTAAGGTAGCGTTAATATTCATATTTTTTTTGTTCTTATATTTAATTTATATTGCAAATAACATGTACATACCAAGGCCAACCCCAATCATTGGAACCGCGTCAGTTAGGCCCATCATAAGGAAGAACTGTCCACGAAGCATTGGTATTAATTCTGGTTGTCTTGCTGCTGCCTCAATAAATTTGCTGCCCAAAACGCCCACACCAATACCAGCACCAATTGATGCAAGGCCCATGGTAATTCCTGCTGCTAAAATACTATATTCCATTTTTTTCTCCTTTAAAGTAGAGGACTAATGTTCCTCTGTTTCATGTGCCATTGCTAAATAAGCAATGGTCAACGCCATAAAAATAAATGCCTGCAATGCCACAATTAAAATGTGGAAAAGCGCCCAAACTAAATGCAGTCCAAAACCCAAAACCCCAATAGGAACACTGCCAAAAAACAACATCAATGCTATTAATATAAAAATCATTTCTCCAGCATATAAGTTACCAAAAAGCCTTAGGCCCAATGAAATAGGCTTGGCAATAAAATTAACCATTTCTAACACAAAGTTAACAGGTATGAGCCATTTGCCAAAAGGGTGCAGGGTTAGTTCTGCTATAAAGGCTTTTGGGCCTTTAACTGTAATGCTGTAGTAAATTGTAAGCACAAAAACTGCAAAAGCCATTCCCAAGGTTATATTTGGGTCCGTTGTTGGCACAACCTTAAAATAAAATGATTCTGGTCCGGTAATCCAGCTTACACTATCGCCCGCAACAGCATATGCTATATGTCCAGCTAAAACTGGCAAAAAGTCTACAGGGACCAAATCCATTAAGTTCATTAATAAAATCCAAACAAAAACTGTTAAAGCTAGTGGCGCTATAAGTGTATTTTTTACTGACCCAAAAAGAGATTGAACGTTGTCTTCAACAAACTCTATACACATTTCTACAAAATTTTGTAAGCCCTTTGGAGCAACATCTGATCCTTTGTTTTTAGACATCCCTCTTTTAAATAAAAATAGAAAAATGCCGCCAAGAAAAACAGACCAAAATAAAGAATCAACATGGAAAGCCCAAAAACCCATTTTATCAACCATGTATGGATCACAAGTCCAAAAAGATTTATAGATACCAGCTTCCTCATTCATTCCAACATGGCCACATGTGAGATTGGTTAAGTGATGGTCTATATAAGATTCTGTAGTTAGTTCTTTTGCCATTATGTGGTTATTTCTTGAGTTTTAATAAAAATCGCGGGGTTAATAGTTGTATTAATTAATATAAGGGCGAACATTGTGACTATGAATGCTTCTTGCATATATGTTCCAACGAAAACCAGGGAAATAACAAACAAAGCCCATTTTATTGACCAGTTGTAAGCAACATTTATTCCAACACCTGATATTTTTGATCCAGCATAATAGGCTGAAGATATTAAACACATGTATAGGGTTGCAACTAATATAAAATATGCATTGGCAAAGGTTCCTGCGATCGCTAGAAAGAGATAAATTATCGAAGTTGCTTTGTTTCTAAGCAGTATGTTTTGAAGGCTTTTCAAAAGATTGTGTTGTTCTGTTATTTTAATGCGGTGAATTATAGAAATTTATGCTCTTTTAAACAAGTTGTTTTCATTTTAAATTGAAAGTTTTTTACGGTTTATTTTTTAAGTTTTGCTATTATGTTTTCGAGCTCATCAGCGGTGTTATAGGTTATAACAACTTTTCCTGTTTTTTTGTTTTTGGCCTCTATCTCAACCTTGTGGCCAAAGCCTTCAGACATTTCCTGTTCAACAATTAAAAGGTCTGTGTCTTTTGTGGTTTTTGTTTTTAGATTGTTTTTCTTTTTTGTTGATGATTGGTTGCTTAAATCTTTAACCGTTAATTTGTTTTTAACAATGTTTTCTGCTGCTTTTATGGCCTCTTGTTCATCTAAAGATGCTAGTAGTTTTGCGTGACCTTTTTCAATTTGTCCGGAAGACAGCATGTCTAATACTTTTGTTGGCAGCGTTAAAAGCCTAAGCGAGTTAGCAATAGTGCTTCTTGCTTTGCCTGTTGCGGATGCGACCTCGTCCTGTGTTAAACCAAACTCTCTTTTTAACCTGTCGTAGCCCCTTGCTTCTTCAACAGCATTTAAATCTTCTCTTTGAAGATTTTCAATTAATGCAGATTCTAGTGCATCTTGATCTTTTTTTTGATCGATAATACACGGTATTGTTTTAAGGTTTGCGGCTTTAGATGCTCTAAGCCTTCGCTCTCCTGCAATTACCTCATATTTATTAAGACCAACCTCTCTTACAAGGATTGGTGAAATAACTCCATGGTTTTTAATTGAGTTTGTGAGCTCTGAGAGCTTCTCAGAATCAAAGTTTGTTCTTGGTTGAAACCTTCCAGGGTTAATATCTTTTAAATCGACCTCTTTAATTGTTTGTTGGTTTTTTTTGTCAGTTGAACCAAGCAGGGCGTCTAGTCCCCTGTTTAAAGTTTTATTATCTTCAGACATATTCGACTTTCCTTATTAACTCTCCTGCTAGCGCAAGGTATGCCTTCGCCCCGTAAGAGGTTGGCATATATTTTACACCAGATAGGCCGTGGCTTGGCGCCTCCGCCAATTTTATATTTCTTGGAATAAGTGTATTGAAAACAAGAGTGGAAAAGTGTTTTTCAAGTTCATCAGAGACCTCTTTTGCTAAATTATTTCTCATATCAACCATTGTTCGTATTATGCCGATCACCCTGTTATTTGTAAGGCTTTTATCAGAAAGGGTTTTAATTGTTTGCATTAATCCTGCGACGCCCTCTAAAGAATAGTATTCGCATTGAAGTGGTATTAATGTTCCAGATGCTGCGAACAGCGCCTCAATTGTTAGTTGGTTTAGGGTGGGTGGGGTGTCAATGATCGTATAGTCGTATTCGTCTTCTATTTTTTTTAATTCTAGCTTTAAAAAACTTTGTTTGCTCTCCTCTCTAATACCAACATCTAGGGCTATTAGGTTTTGGTCACCTGGTAGAACATGGTATTCATCAGCTGTTTTGTATATGCACTCTCTTATATCTTTGTTATTAAAAAAAACATCGTAAAGCGTGTTGGGGTTTTTTTCTTCTATTCCTGTTGCTGTAGTTGCGTTTCCTTGAGGGTCTAAATCAATTAAAAGAACCTTTCTTTTTGTCGCTGAAAGACTTGAGGCAAGGTTTACAGCGGTGGTTGTTTTGCCAACACCCCCTTTTTGGTTTGCTATCGCTATTATTTTATTCACATCTTTTTATTTCAACTAAATGTCTTTCGTATTTTTTATTTACCAGTTTGATTATTTCATACTTATATTTGTTTGTGTCTATTGGTGCCAGTTCTTCTTCTATTTTTTCTATTTTGCCTTTAAGCAAAACATAGCTGCCACCCTTTTTTAGGTTGTTTTTTGTTAGGTCAATTATGTTTTGGGTTGAAGAAAAGGCTCTTGCTGTTATCAGCGAATACTCTTTCAGGTCGTTGTTTTTTTTAAGTGTTGTATTTAAAACTTTTGTGTTTTTTAGACTTAAGAGGTCTATGGTTTTGTTTAAAAAATAGCATTTTTTTTGGCTTTTTTCTAAAAGGTCTATATGTGCTTCTGGTTTAATAATAGAGGCTATTATTCCTGGAAAACCCCCGCCAGAACCAAGGTCTAAGACGCTTGAGTGCTTGTCTATTTTTTTAGTAAGCGGAATACAATCTAGAACATCTTTTTCAATTATTTCATCTAAGCTTTTTCTTACAAAAATGTTGTGTTTTTTATTAAATGTTAGGGCTTCTTCAATAAATAGATTAATTTTTTGTTTTTGTCCTTCAGACAAATCTTTATGCATTGGTTTTTTTTAATTCTTGTTTTTTGATGTTTATTAGAATTAGGTTTATTGCTGCCGGGGTAACCCCTTCTATTCTCGCCGCTGATCCAATTGTTTCTGGTTCTGACCTTAAAAGCTTCTCGACAACCTCATTAGAAAGCCCTGCTATTGATTTGTAGTCTATGTCTTTTGGTATTGGTTTGTTGTTTTGTTTTTTATTTTTGTTTATTTCTCTTTGTTGTTTTTCTATGTAGCCTTTATATTTGATTTCTGTAGAGGCTCTATTAAATAGCTCTTTTTCTATCCCGCTTAATTTAAGTAGTTTTTTTTCGTCAACATCTGGCCTGGCTAAAATTGTTGCGATGCTTTTCTTTTCGTCTAGGTTAATTGTTTTATTATTTTTATCTTTAAACGTTTTTATTTTTGTTTTTTCTAAAACACCGGAAACAAATTCTTTATATTTTTTTTCTTTTTCTTCGAACTCTTTATACCTGTTGTTGCTTACAATCCCTAGCTCAAATGCTTTTTTGATAAGCCTTTGTTCTGCGTTGTTTTGTGAGAGCAATAACCTGTGTTCTGCCCTGCTGGTAAACATTCTATAGGGTTCTGTTATTCCGTGGTTTGTTAAGTCATCTACAAGAACGCCAATATAAGACTCTTCTCTTTGTAAAACAAAAATATCTTTTTTCTTTATGGCCTGTGCTGCATTTATGCCTGCTATTAAACCTTGAGCCGCCGCTTCTTCATAACCGGTTGTTCCGTTGATTTGACCTGCTAAATAAAAATCATTTAAAAATTTAGTTTCTAGGCTTTTTTTGTTTGCTCTTGGGTCAATGAAGTCGTACTCAACAGCATATCCATATTCTGTTATTTCTGCATTCTCCATGCCTGAGATAGATAATATGAATTCTTTTTGCGCTTCTTTGGGAAGGCTTGTTGAAATCCCGTTAGGATATATCAAGTCAACCCCTATTCCCTCTGGCTCAATAAAAATCTGGTGGCTTTCTTTTGAACTAAACTTATAAACCTTGTCTTCTATGGAGGGGCAATATCTAGGTCCAATGCCAGAAATGTTCCCTGAGTACATCGCTGAAAGATGTGTATTGTCTGCTATCACTTTGTGGGTTTTTTTGTTGGTTCTGGTTATGAAACAAGGTAGTTGTTTTTGATGTTTTTTTACCTCCCTTGTTAACGACATAAAGGGTGTTGGTTTTTCACCTGGTTGCTCTTCCATAACAGACAGATCAAGACTAGAAAATTTGATTCTCGCTGGGGTTCCGGTTTTTAATCTTCCCATCGGGAGTTTTAAATCATATAGTTTTTTTGAAAGCGGTATTGATGAGCCATCTCCAACCCTTCCGCCCTGGGTTGCCTCTGAACCTGTATACATAATACCGTTTAAAAATGTTCCGGTTGTTAGGATTGTTTTTTGAGCCAAAATCGTTTGGTTTTTGGTAATAACACCTTTAACCGAATTGTTTTTTATTAAAAGGTCTTCGACCTCGCCTTCAATAATTTCAATATCGGTTTTAGATAGAATTTTTTGAATCCCTTTTTTATACAAGTCTCTATCACATTGAACACGTAGAGCTTGAACAGCATCCCCTTTTCTTGTGTTTAAGGTTCTGTATTGAATACCAGACATATCAGTTGCTATTGGCATAATCCCGCCCATAGCATCTATTTCTCTTACAATATGTGATTTGCCAAGGCCGCCAATCGCTGGATTGCATGACATTTGACCAATTTTATCTTTTTCAAATGTTATTAGCGCACAACTCAAACCGCTTCTAAAAACTGCATGGGCTGCCTCAACCCCGGCATGACCACCACCAACAACAATTACATCAAACTTATCCATATAATTAATAAATCAATAATATCTATATTATATACTTATTGTTATTTCTATTAGTGTGTTTGATTTTTGTTAAAAAGTCTTTCAAAGCCCTTTAAAGCAAGGTAAAGAGCATTTTATAAACCATGTTTAAGCTTGTGTGCAACAACCAAACAACATATACAAAAACCTGTTGATAAAAAATTACTTCTTAATAGATCCACAATTTAATAACAAGTTACTTACCAATACAGAACGAACTAAATATATCACCAAGCAAAGAGTCTGAGGTTTTAATTCCAACAACCTCATCAAGATCAGATCGTGCGTTTTTCAAATCTTCAGCAACCAACTCCAAACCATTATTATTTCTTAGTTTAAAAAAAGCGCTTTCAAGATTGGCTAATGAAGATTCCAACAAAGCCGCATGTCTATTTCTGATCATGTAATTAAAATTATCACCAGTGCTTTTTATAAAAGTGTTAGATAATATACTTTTAAATTTATCAAAACCCTCTCCAGTTTTTGCTGACACCAAGCAATCAAAATCGCCTGGGTTGGAAGGGGAACCCAAATCAAGCTTATTAAATAACTTTATATATTTTTTTTTACCAACAACGGAGTCAAAACTCTCTAAAAAACTGTCATTACTTGAATCAAAAACACCAACAACAACATCAGTATTTTGAATCTGATCTATTGCCAACTCAATACCCCTAGACTCTATTTTATCTTCCGTTTCCCTTAAACCAGCCGAATCTGACAACGAAAAAGAAGTTTCGTTATAAAATATTTCTGACTCAACTAGATCTCTAGTGGTTCCAGGAACATCTGACACAAGCGCCCTTTCAAAACCTAGCAAACGATTAAAGACAGAAGATTTACCAGAATTTACAGGGCCAACAAATAAAACCTTATTCTTCCCAGAAAACATTTTTTTATTAATACAGCCGGACAAAAAAAACCTAAACTCATTAACAAGCGATTCAAAATTTTTAAGAATACTGCCGTCTAAAAAAGCCTCACCCTCATCAGCAAAATCAATCTCACCCTCAACACCCACTCGCAACAGATCAATTTTGTTTGATAGCCCAACCACTTCCTTTGTAAAACCTCCGGCAAGGGTTTGAGAAGACAAATAAACAGCCTCAGAGCTATAACTGTCAATAACATCAACAACAGCCTCCGCCTGAGCAAGACTTATTTTATTATTTAAAAAGGCCCTTTTGGTAAACTCACCAGGCTGCGCCTCATCAAAACCAACCTCTTTAAAAACATCTACAAGCAAAGACATTACACCAAGACTCCCATGAGCATATACCTCAAACGAATCCTCCCCGGTGTAACTATCAGGACCCTTAAAGGCAACCAAGCCAACACTATCTATATGTTTACCCTCTTTATTTTTTATATTTCTTAAATAAAAGGTCCTGTGTTTTTCAACACCAGACCCGGTGAGTGAGGACAGTTTTTCTAAACAACCATCACCAGAAACCCTAAAAACACAAATCGCTGATTTCGCTGGCGGTGTGGCGAGAGCAAAAACCACTGACATAAAATCTAAGCTCCGCCTAAAGGATCACTCAAAACACCATGTTTTTTGTATAAATATCTTTGTTGCGCCAAAGAAACACCCGAGTTAATGACCGAATATAAACACAGGGCTGCTGGGAATATAAGAAAAAATATAGAAAAAACAATAGGCATAGATTTCATTATTTGTTGTTGCATTGGGTCAGCCGTTGGAGGGGTAGGACTTAACTTTTGTGTGAAAACCATAACCAAACCAAAAAGAACCGGCAAAATAAACAAAGGATCAGGAACAGAAAGATCCGAAATCCAGAGAAAAGAAGCATGTCTTAACTCAACCATTTCCCTTAAAGCAAAAAAGAACCCTATAAAAAATGGCACCTGGGCCAAAACCGGCAAACAGCCACCAAGCGGATTAACCCTTTCCCTTTTGTAAAGATTCATCATTTCTGATGAAAGCTTCTGCCTATCATCCTTATACCTTTCTTGAAGTTCTTTCATCATCGGACCAACTTTTCTCATCTGACCCATTGAAACAAAACCTTTAGCGGTTACAGGAAACAAAACCAACTTAAGAAGCAAAGTAAAAACAACAATAGAAATAGCCCAATTGTTTAAATAAGTATTAATCAAGTCTAAAAACCACACCATTGGTTGAGAGATAAACCAGAACCACCCCATATCTATTGAAAG
>Ga0255780_10005922_pt1 | contig 10244 bp, 5 predicted proteins | sample 071ome_32_FD_179978 | JGI IMG/M metagenome (GOLD analysis project Ga0255780, IMG submission 179978) | Coastal salt marsh microbial communities from the Groves Creek Marsh, Skidaway Island, Georgia - 071405AT metaG (version 2) | ecosystem: Environmental > Aquatic > Marine > Intertidal zone > Salt...
TTGCTTTTTTTGAAGGTTTGCGCCTGGACGAGAGCAACGCAGATTTGAAGAATGGATTCGAAGAAGCCGTTTCGGAAGGCAGAAGGATGTTCATGCAGCAAGAAAAGAACATGAAGAAGAAGTAGAAAATTACCAGTATCGTCTCAAACTTAACACACAATTAATAAAAATGTAATACACGAGTGTTTTTATTTACTATATACAACAGAGGTACAATTCGCGATCGTTTTCATCGCCAACATATCGCGATCGTCGTCAACTATGTTATCAAAGAGCTGGAGCGAGTTCCTCTTCGGTTTGATGCATTCCGTTGGAGTTGTCGGTTTCGTTAGGACTTTCCGCGGCGCTTTGCTTCGCCGCGTCCATCCTTCGCGTCGCTTCTTTCAAAATTCTTCCAAGTCGGTCTTCACCGTTGACCATGAGTGTCGCTCGATCGCGTATTATTTCTTCTAACGCCATTTGATCGTCCAATCCAGTTCGGATAAAGTTTTGAGGATCGTGCTCGTGAATCTGTAATTGTTCGACGAGTTGTAACCATAAAGAGTTGTTGTTTTGACCGGCTGAAAAGACGGATTCTTTCTCTTCTGTCGTGGCTTCTGTAGTCGGTACGGATGCCGTCGCATTCAAAACTGGCGCAGGCAGACTCGCCGTCGTCGTCTCGTAAACGGGCGACGATATCGTCTGTTTCCTGCGATTCTCTACCTCCTTCCTTTTCCTTTCCTCCAAGAACCGCGTTCGACTCATCGATAACCTCGCGTGCATCTGATAACAGCTCACGCACAATCGAAAACCTTTCTTTACTTCGCCTTCTGGCGCGGTCGAATCTCCATCTAGGTTGTTCTTATCGCCAGAGGCAGTGGAAACACCGCCACCAATCGAGGCAGTATTGCTACCACTGTTAAACACAGTTCCTTGACTCTGGTGCGGCGACTGCGGCCCAATCTCCAACATCGTACTCTTTACTCTCTCTTTCTCGCGAACAGCCATGTTTCCAACTCCGACGATCTCCTCGCACCCTTCACACGACGGAGACGATGTATTCTGCACGTGTTCTCCAACGCGCGATGTTGTCGTCGCCATCGCGAGGTTTTCCCCGTTTCCATTTTTCATCGTCGTCGTCGTCGTCGTCGTCCCCTCCTTCTCTCCTTCGCAGCACACTCCGCACTCCCACACGAACCCGACCAGATGCACGTTGCACGCGTCGCACCTTTTCGGCGCAGAAATCGACGTTCGATCGATATCCTCCGCGGTTCCAACCACTTCGTCCGGCGTTTCCGTAAACCGCACCGATTTTTTTCTTCGTCCGTGGTGGTGCGACGAGTTGTGGTGTCCGCCTCCCCCCGACGACGACGAGGGAAAGTTATGCTGACTCATCGACTGCTCTCGGTCCTCGCTCGTTCGTTTCGGGGTTTGCCCGGAAAACCCGCGCTCGTCTCCAGAGTTACCACCTCGAGGACTCAAACTGCTGCCCCCCCCGTTGTTGTTCCCGTTCTTCGGTCGCGCGTTGACCAAGATGGGCGGGACGGTGCACCGCGCGTACCCGTTCATGCTGACGTGGATTTAAGCGTAAAAAAAGTTCCAAATCGAATCGGGGCAAAAAAAGGTCAAAAAGAGCTCTTTCCCGCCGACAACACTATTCGACGAACGAACGAGGGACGACGACGACGACGACGACGACGGCGCCCTCTCAGAATGGAGCAGCTTTTGGTTCCGCTTCTTTCGTTGTTGTTGGTGGTGTCGTCGTCGCGGCGAGGAGGAAGAGGAAGAGGAAGAGGAGCGTAAAGGTTGTTTACCTCTGCAGCACTTCTTTAATAAAAGTGCACCTTCACAGAGTGTGGATGGAGGTTTTTTCCGTCGTGATTTTCTTCTTGATTTTTTGATTTCCGTCTACCCCTTTGGGAACGCCGCTGCTATTTCAATATGGTTCGCGTGATGAGCTCCGTCCGCACAAAAACAACTCGGTTTCGAGGAGCTCCGCGAGAACTCAAAAAGTATATCACATACACCAGAAATCACAGAGAACCGCGCAAACATCACAACACGTGAACGCGTTTATTTAGAAAGACACACACACAAAAAAAGCAGACGATTACGATTACGATTACGATTACGATTACGATGATGATGATGCGACAGTGCGGCGCGGCGATGGCTGCGACGTCTTCTTCTTCTTCTTCTTCTTCGTCGCGTTCGTCGTCGTCCGTTTCGAGAAATCATCGCGCCGCTGCTGCTGCTGCGGATGAGATAAAGCGGCGAACCGGCGGGTGTTCGAGAGCGATTTTTGCGCCGCGAAGAAGCGCCAGAAACAACGACGGGAGGAGGAAAACGACGACGCGATTAGGAGCTTTTGCGTCTTCTTCTTCGCACTGTGAATACATCGAAAACGCGGCGTCCATCCCGCGAACGAAGAATACGGAAACCAACATCGAGTCTTTGCTGCGAGTGTGTCGAGCGAAAGGTCTTGAAATCGTAGAACCGAGTCAGAGAAGAAACTTGCACCCGCTGGTGGTTCCGGTGGCGAAAGAAACGTCGACGTCGACGACGATCGGGATATACATCCCACACGACGACGTTGATTCGTTGTCTATCGTTCGCGTGTCTCCGTGCGGGAAATTTTTAACGCTTCTGGCGAGAAATCCGAAGGAGTTTATCCACCGCGAGATTGTCGAAGAGGAAGCGGCGACGGACGGCGCGGAGAGAGCGCTGTTTGACGCCAGCGGGGAAGTCGGGAAAAACGCGTACGAGTTGAACGATTACTCGGAGAAAAAAGGAAAGTTGACGTTAGATCAGTATTTAACCATGAAAGTTGGGAGGTTTCCGAGCTCTTTGAGAGGTTTAGTCGAACGGCATTTGGAGAGGAAAGACGAGGAGTCCGCGTTGGTCGCGTGCGACGTGTTTAAGAATCAGTTTCAAAATTGGGGCGAAGTGTACGCGTTTATTTCAGACGTTTACGCGTCGTTAAATCGAATGGAAGAGGCGAGAGATTACGCGAGATCGGGCGTCCAGTGTCCTTGGTCGACGTTTGAAACCCGAGAGTCGCTCGATCGCATGATTGAACGAGCCGGTTGGGGAGAGACGAGCTCGGTGGCTGAAATTAGAAAAATTTTAGACACGAGAAAAGGACCGGGCAGAGATCAGTTCGTGGACGAGAGCAAAGAAAAAGTGAAAGCTGAAGAAGACGCGGAAGATTGTTTGAATGCGATGGCAAACGGAGAGAAGGCAGTTGTAGATACGGTGATTCAATTGGCAGAGTGTTACTCGAGAGCGGGAAAAGAGAGACACGCGAAATTTGTCATGTGCGCGAGCTCGCCGTTTTAAAATAACAAATCGTAGTATAATAATCATTAATTTTTAATCGCTACCATGATGAATACTGTATGCACACTACTGCTACTGCTACTTCTTACTATATGATAATGGTCATTATGCTGCAAATACGCGTAATTCCGTTTGTCATCCGCCAATGCGTATCATGGATCTATTCTCCATGCCCGCTAAATTCTCCATGCCGGCGTGTTTCGCTTTCTTTCTCTTCACCGCGCCTTCGACAATAGCCTTCAATTCGTCATCCGATGCGTTATCTACGCGCATGGCGTCTCGTAAAGATATCTCGTTGTTGCCAAACAAGCAAACTTTCAAATTTCCGTCCGCTAATATTCGCAATCGATTACACCCGCCGCAAAAATGGTTCGTCATGCTCGTCACGAAGGACACGGTGCCTCGAAAACCGTCGATTTGGAAGTTCTTCCCAACCTCAGATTTGGTTTCATCTGGAATTCGAGCAATAGAAGGATATTTCTTTTGAATTGCATCAAACATTTCCGCGTAGGATACCATTTTCTGCGTCTCCCATTTGTTCCCGTTGAAAGGCATGTACTCTATGAACCTCACGTTGACCGGTTTCTCTTTCGCGAATTGCACGAAATCTAACAACTCGTCATCGTTCTGACCTCTGACGACGACAACATTCACTTTAATCGTCTCAATACCAATTCGAATGGCCTCGTCGATTGACTTCAACACTTTATCCAACCCATCTCTCCTCGTCATGAATTCAAACTTTGCTTTCACCAACGAATCTAAACTCACGTTGATCGACTTCAACCCGTTTCGTTTCAACGCTTCCAGTTTACTCTTCAACGCGACGCCATTCGTCGTCATCGCCACGTGTTCTATCCCATCAATCCTCGATATTCTTTCCACTATGTCCACCAAATCTTTCCTCACCGTCGGTTCTCCCCCAGTCAAACGAACTTTTTTCACTCCGCCTTCTCGCGCGAACAACTTCACCAACCGTTCGATTTCCTCGGTCGTTAACAAATCCGCTTTCGGCGCTAAGTCGATCCCATCTTCTGGCATGCAATAAAGACACCGCAAATTGCATCTCTCCGTGAGCGATATGCGTAAATAATCGTGATGCCGGTTAAACGTGTCCGTGAGCATCGGGTAACGATGCGTCGGTTGTTGTGGGGTCATCTCCGCGCGTCTTTCGGGAAGAAGAGGTTCGGGGCGCTTTTCCCAAGTCGGCGCGCCGGAGTCGTCTCTCGATTCAGCAGAAGCGACGTCGTCGTACGACGGCAGAGGGTTTGCCGCGCATATTTTTTTGAGCGTGGAGATGCACGAGGTCCGAGAGACGAACTTGAGGTGGCGCAGAAGCCCGCTTCTGCCGCGCTGCATGACGTTCTGCTCTCTCTCTCTCTCTCTTTTGTGTTATGCGGACAAGTTTGTCTTTTGGTCGCTTTTTCTACTTCTTGCACGTGTCCGTTTAGGGTGTTTTTTCTGCCTGTGCTGTGTGAGAAACTAACATTTCAATTTTTACTACTCTCTAATAAATCTCTCTACTCTCTCGTCTCGTCGATGCCTTTATGGTGCTACTGCTGCTGTTTCTACGGCTGTTGATGGTGAGGGTGAATCATTCGAGCTAATCCCGATCGAAAAGGTGTGCGAAATCATTGCATTCGAAGCGCGTGCTATTGTTAATGCTGCTGCTGTTGGTATCGCGCCATCAACTCTTCTATGGGCATGTTCGCTTCGTCCTCGAGCGCGTTCCTTTCCTCTTCGGCGTCGAGCATGTCCTCGTCTTCTTGAAGCGCTTTTTCGTCCTCCTCCAACGTCGATTCGTTGTCTTCGGAATCGTCGTCGTCGTCTCGATCGAAATCGGAGGAGTTTTCGGGCGATGGAGACGGTTCTTTTTCTCCAAACTGACGATGGCGCGATTGGTATCGGCGCATGAGTTCTTCGATTGGGATGTTCGCCTCGTCCTCGAGCGCGTTCCTTTCCTCTTCGGCGGTTAAATTCAATCGCTCGTCGTCCTCCTCTAAAGCCGCGCGCTCGTCTTCTTCAATCGTACCTTCATCATCTTCCTCGTCGTCCGAGGCATTTTCCACGGTAAAATCGTCCGAGTTTGTCATCGCGTCGTCGTCGTCGTCGATGTCTTCCATGGCCATGATATCGCACGAGTCGATGTGTCGCATACCTGGAGAATTAATCCCTTCAATTTCCACGGTATCTTTGCCACCAACAACTGTGACGGTATTCCCTGGTTGACCGTCGTCAAAGTCTGGTTGTTCAATTTTAATTTCTTCCACGTCGAGCGGTCGCTCTTCGACGGATTTCGGCGTCGGCACGACGTACTGCGGGATACCTGGTTTCGAGAAACCTTTGATCACCGGCCGAGGGTATTGCGGACCAACAGCTGGGACGTCCAGCTCTGGTCTCGCCAATAACGTTTTCAAAGACAACCATCGACCGGGTCCTCGCAAATCTTTATTCGCTTCCTCCTCGCGTTTCATCGCCTCCTTCGCTTTCTTGATTTGCGCCTTTGTGCGCTTCGTCTGCGGTGCAACCTTAGCCGTTTTGCCTTGTTTTTCTCTGCGCAGTGCCGCCGCAGCCGCTTTAGCCTCCTCTTGCTGCCTCAAAAACTCTTGCATAGCAGCTTGCTCTTCCTTTTCGGCTTTCTTCTTGGCCATTTGTGCGATTTCGCGATGCGTCAGCGCCCCCGGAATGGGTGGATCCCATATCGATGCGCGCTTTGGTTGTTCCTGTTCCTGATCTTGTCCTTGTCCTTCTTCTATTTTTACCGCTACATCTACCGCCGCATTCTCCTTCTCTTCAGCTTCTTTTTTCTCGTATTGTAATCGCAATTGCTTAAACGCATCGATGGTGGCGTAATACATACCAGATTTTGGATCTCGATACTTTGCCGGTAACCCGGTAATCGCGCAAATTTTCTCCTCTTTCGCCGAAGTCGACGGCGCGTGGTTTTCATTTTTCAAATAAAACTCCGGCGCATCTCTCTCAGACACCGCGCCTCGGAGTAACTCGTACACGATCGTACCGGGTTTGTCGGTTTTCGAACTTCTCTGCCGAATCGCCGGTCCGTCGTATCGCTTCTTTCTATCAGTCATCTGATTCCTCTTCTTTTGCTCTTCCTCCAAGTGCAACAAGTGCTCCAACTCGATTAAATTGTTCTTCTCCGTAATCTTTGCCTCTTTGATCATCTCTTCCATGGTTGGAACGATGTACTCAACCTTCGGTCGCACGATTTGCGGCCTCGACTCCCTCTCTCTCCTCAACGCCTCGGACTTTTCGCGAATCTCTTTCGCGGACGCGCGCGACGAGAGTCGAAGTTCCTGCGGTATGACCACCGCCGGCGCAGCCGTCTGTTGTTGTTGTTGTTGTCGTTGTCCTTTAATCGCGGGAGCAGCGGCGCTCGCGGTCTTCTCCACTCCTTCCATCGCATCATCGCCACCACCTTCTTGCTGTTGTTGTTGTTGTTGTTGTTGTTGTTGTTGTTTCTTCTTCTTCGCGGCGGCAGTAGCGGCGTTGCCATCTTTCCTCTCCGGCGCTTTCATCGTCTTCCTCCTTCGCTCCTTCGCCACCTCGACCTCCTCCTCGTCCTCGCTGCTCTCCTCGTCGTCGAAATCTTTATCGAACACGTCCGCGACTTCCTCCTCCGATTCGTACTCGCTGTCGTCCTGTTCCTCCTTGAACGCGTCTTGGTTCCAAAACTCCTCGTCCGCGGAGTCTTCGTCTTCGAGCATGCGCGTCATCCGGCGACCTCGCGTCGAGCGAGGCGGGAGTTGGACGCCTCCTTCGCCCATGTTTCAACGAATTTTATCGCGTGCGTATCTCCCCTCTCCTCCGCGTTTTTATTTCTGACGACGACAGATGAGATTTTGAAAGTGATTTTTTTTTCCAATTCGCCTCATACATTAAAGAGAGAGAGAAACAAACGCCTCGAAGCTTTGTCGATACCGAGAGAGACAACGCCGCAGGAGAAGAATCATCTGGGTCACCGTAGTCGCTCTTCCGCGCGACGCTTTCCTCTTTTTTTATTCTTTTCTTCTCTTTTTAAGAGAGAGAGAGAGAGAGAGCAAAAATGGGCGTCAGAGCCGCCACGACGAAGCAACAGCGGCGCGAATACGAATGCGAAGCGAACGAAGCGTCGAGAAGTTCGATGCTGCGATGGTGTCTGGAAACGATGACGAGGTCGAAAACGATCAGCGGCGGCGGTAGCATCAACAGCGGCAGCGATGTTGTTGGAGCGAGCGCGCGAATAGTCGCCAAGATGAACGCGGCAGAGGCGATGGCTCGAACGAGTTTGTTGTCCTTGGCGAGCGAGTTGGAAGGGAGGACGGAGATGGAACGCGTCTCGACTCTGTGCGCGGAGCACGCGGCGGACGCGGCGAGGATACTCGCGTCGTGGCCGGAGACATCGACGAGTGAGGGAGAGGTTTCTGAAGCGATTCAAGGCGTGAAATTGATTCAGTTTGTGGCAGAGAACGCGTCGACGGAGCGGTTCGCGAAGGTTTTCGCGAGTACGTTGCAGAATCTGGACGGCGCGCTGAAGGAGGCTGGGAAAAGCCTGACAGAATCAAACGGTGCGAAAAGCAACAACAAAGAAGGAATAGCGCAGCTGACGTTAGCCATAGTAAAATGCGTAGAGAGTGTAGCGAAGCGGTCCGGGGCTTTATCTGAACACATGCCCGGGGTAAAACACGACGGGTCGCAAAGTTTCGGAAAGATTTTGCGAAGCGTGGTTGGAATATTAGAGTGCCAACGAGAAAGTGCGGAGTTTCACGAAGCGTTGGAAGTGGGCGCGTTGGAGTGCATCGACGCAATTTGTGCGGCTCATCCCGGATCGGCAAAGCAACACGTCACGAACTTGCAAAGCAAGATTAAAGCGTATGTAGGGGATGGGAGTCATAAAAGTAGAAGAAGCTGTGCGTTTCCCGCGGTTGCGGCGAGATGCTTCGCATCCGTGTTGAGAGCGTCGGGTGGTACGAAAGAAATGGCTCGAATTTGGCAATCGACTATGCGAGCTGCTTTAGTTCAAGCGCATAAACTCGCGAAAATAGCGTTCGAGGGCTTTGAAAAGTTAGAAGTAGCTGAAAAAGGATTGAAAATGCTGACGCCGGTTGGGTACGATCTTCCCGCTGATTTTCTCGTGCAAGCGAAAGTAGAATCATCCAGGGAAGACGCGCACGATAGTTTAAACTGCATATTGCTCGTGTGCGAGGAGTTATTGAATTTGAAAGAGTTCCCGGTATCAGTGAGTGTGCCTGTCCAACCTATCTGCGAGCTCGCAAAACGAGTTTTGAAGTGCAACGGAACGCCACTTTCTCAAGCGCCAGGGCTTCCTCCGGGTGTGCCATCGCCAAGTTTGAGTGCAAAACTTCCGAACACGCACGAAATTGCTTTGAAATTGTTGAATGCGGTAATATTAGCGACAAAAGTAATGTTTTCACCGACGTGTGCGTTTGCGTGTGCGATGTTGGATGACTGCTTGCGAAACACCGCGGCAAACGATCGCACTGGGGAAGTCACGAACGCATCTGTTCGATGTGCGGCATACAACGTATCTATGAACTTAGCGAATACTTTAGGTGCGAGTGCGGTGAAAAGCTTTATATGCGATTCAATCGCTATGCACGCGATTGAAGATGCGGCGACGACGTTTAGAAACGCATCTTTCATCAAAGCCTCATCGGCGAGACTGCACCAATCGCAACAACAAAGAAAGAGAAAAAAACACGGCGCACACGGTGTCGCGACAGAGCAAGACCCCGAGATACTCCGAGAAATAGCCGCGAGAATAGATAACGAGATTCTCTTAGCCGGCGGCCTGACCGCAACGAATCGCGTATTGACTTCAACCGCGGCGCTAAAATGTTTAGCGACATTTTTGCGCGTCGGGGGCGCTTCAATTTCTGGAAGCGCGAGACGTGCCATTGACGACGTCGTTGCAGCTGCGTACGAATCAAACGTCATCGAACCGTCAAATTTGTATCGCGATGAATCGTGCAAGAAAATACTAGATGATTTTAAAGCTGCGAAAACCGAAGCGTTGTTAGCCTCAACACTTGCGCCGACATCCCATCGACCGAGAAACAGCGCGTTGACGTTCGCCTCGTTCGCAAACACGTGCGACGTGGCCTCCGTGAACGCGCGCGTTACTTTAGAAAGTCTCATACATCCAAGCGCACCACCTCTGTTAGAGCGCGCGAGTAATTCGCTGAAAGATGCGACGAGAGAAGAAAAAGTGAAGTGGTCGTTGACTGATAAAAATAACGCCGATTACGCCGAAGATGGTGCGAAACCGACTTGGGGGGACGACGACAACGACGGCGAGGAAGACGACGACGAAGAAGAAGAAGAAGAAGAAGAAGAAGAAGAAGAAGAAGAAGAAGAAGAAGAAAAACCAATTGCGATGAATGATGGCGATGAAAAGCATGAACCAGCAACCGCAAATGCGGGAGAGAAAAAGCCCGCGCTGCCTCCTCGAGACGCAAAAGAAGAGGCTGAGGATGAGGAGATGAAGAAATCTGCGCCACTGGCCGCCCCAGTTGGAGAGGACGACGAGTTTGGCGCTTTTGGCGTGCCGGTAAACTCTAGCAAACTTCGAACCTTAGACGACGCGTGGATTCCATCGAAAGCGCCTCAGAAGAAAGACGCGGAGGTAAAAGAAGACGAACAAAAGCCAAAGAAGAAAAAGTTTGGCGCGTCGTCCTCTGCCGCGAGAAAGCAAGCCGCCTCCGCGGAAGAAGAAGATTCCGACTCAGACGGCGCGTTACCCGACATCGTCTTTGGCGACGAAGACGACGAAGACGAAGACGAGCCACCGGCGAAAAAGAAACAGAAAAAAGGAGGGAAACGCGGATAACATCGTCACCCTTATTTTTATAGTTTGTGTGTAAAGTACCGAGAATTGCAGCGCGCGCTTGCTTTACATATTCATATTT
>Ga0255780_10005926_pt1 | contig 10242 bp, 9 predicted proteins | sample 071ome_32_FD_179978 | JGI IMG/M metagenome (GOLD analysis project Ga0255780, IMG submission 179978) | Coastal salt marsh microbial communities from the Groves Creek Marsh, Skidaway Island, Georgia - 071405AT metaG (version 2) | ecosystem: Environmental > Aquatic > Marine > Intertidal zone > Salt...
CACCAATCACTTGGCCGATTGGTATGGGCAAGCGCCTCAAAGGCGTCATCGATTTACGTGATGAAACCGTTCATCTGTATGACGCAGAACACGGCGGTAAAAAACAAAGCGGTGAAAAGATCCAAGGTCTCGACAATCCACGTTTACGTGAGTTGTTAGGCGATATGGTTGATGAGCTCGTGGATGAGATTGAGCTTGTGCGTGGCGCAAGTCATGAGTTTGATCATGATGCGTACCTGCGTGGTGAGATGACCCCAGTCTTGTTTGGCTCTGCGATCAATAACTTTGGTGTTGAAGAGCTGCTTGATGCGTTTGCGGATTATGCGCCAGCACCGGCAACGCGTGAGGCTGTTCAGCGTGCTGTGGATCCGGCGGAAGATAAATTTTCTGGCTTTGTATTTAAGATCCAAGCGAACATGGATCCAGCACACCGTGACCGCGTAGCCTTTATGCGGGTGTGCTCTGGTAGCTATAACCAAGGCATGAAGATGAAGCATGTGCGCATTGGTAAGCAAACCACGATTGCGAATGCGATTACTTTCCAAGCCGATGAGCGTAAAGCGGTTGAGCATGCGTATCCCGGCGACATTATTGGGTTACATAACCACGGAACGATTCAGATCGGTGATACCTTTACCGATGGCGAAGAGTTGAAATACACCGGCGTCCCTTACTTTGCGCCAGAGCTTTTCCGTCGTGTGGTACTTAAAGATCCGCTAAAGCTTAAACAGCTACAAAAGGGTGTGGTTCAGCTCTGTGAAGAGGGTGCAACACAGGTATTTCGCCCGATGCGTAACAACGACATCATTCTAGGCGCGGTCGGTGTACTGCAATTTGAAGTGGCTGTTCATCGTCTAAAAGGTGAATACAACGTCGAAGCGATTGTTGAGCCCACTCAAGTGCAGTTAGCGCGCTGGGTTATGTGTGATGACGAGAAAGAGCTGCAAAAGTTCCGCGATAAAGCGCACGATAACCTTGCCCTAGATGGTGATGAGCAGCTGGTGTATTTGGCGCCAACTCGTGTGAACTTGTCGCTGACTGAAGAGCGTTGGCCGAATATTAAGTTCCTCGCAACTCGTGAGCTCTAAGCTAGACTGTTGATATGCCAGAAGTTGCCTCAGTTACTGAAGAGATTTTGATTTCACTTCGCCGCGTTATTCGTGCGATTGATCAGCATTCTCGTCACTTAGCCACCACCTATGGTTTAACGGGGCCGCAGGCAGTTATTTTGAGTGAGCTTGTTCGTGAAGGTGAGTTAACCGGTAGTCAGCTCGCTAATCGTGTCAGTCTTAGCCAAGCAACCATTACCGATATTCTCAAGCGACTTGAGTCACGTAATCTGATTACGCGTAAGCAAGATGATTCGGATAAGCGTCGTCAGCTGATCAAGGCAACTCCTGATGCGGAAGTCCTCGTAAGGCAATCGTTGCCTTTGTTGCAAGAGCGTTTTGAAAAGCGATTGGGTGATTTGAAAGATTGGGAAAAGATGCAGCTTTTATCATCATTGCAACGTATTGCTGAAATGATGAATGCAGAAGATATTGACGCATCTCCTGTACTTGCTAGTGGTTCAATTACCGTCTCACCAGAAGCGGTAGAAAATCATATAGACGAAAAGGAAAAGCCTTAGCTTTCTGAATCTAGGATTCTGAGTAGGCTTGCTCTAGTTAATGCACCTTTAAAGATTCGGTCATCATCAATAATAGGTGGTCCATAGGGTGCATCTGCAACCACACCTAAAAGTTCATTCAGCGGTTGATCTGTTTTAATCGGTTCCACGCCATGAATGATTGCCTGTTCAATACTTTCACCGAGCTTGCGTGCATCTTTTAAGCTATCAATAGTTACAATGCCAATAAACGTTAAGTCGTTATTAACTAGATAGCCATGCTCGCGGTCAGTTTCTTGTAGCTGAATAATCGCCGTTTCAATGCCAGTACCTTGGCGACGAATAACCGTCGTTTGTTTTTTACTGGCTATATCACCTGCACTTAAAACAGTTGAGACATCAACGCCGCGGAAAAATGAGCTGACATAGTCGTCCGCTGGGTTCTTTAAGATTTCCTCAGGTGCACCCACTTGAACGACGCGTCCGTCATGCATGATCGCGATACGGTCGCCAATACGCATGGCTTCATCAAGGTCATGCGAAATAAAGACGATAGTGCGTTTATGTTTCTGTTGGAGTTTTAAGAGTTCATCCTGCATCTCGGTACGGATCAAAGGATCGAGTGCCGAGAAAGCTTCATCCATCAAAAGAATCTTAGGATCATTAGCTAAGGCGCGTGCCAGACCTACACGTTGTTGCATGCCGCCAGAAAGCTCAGAAGGGTAGCTTCCGGCCCAGGCTTCTAAGCCCACTTGCGATAAAGCATCAAGCGCACGTTGGTTGCGTTCCTCTTTACTTACGCCAGAGAGCTCTAAGCCAAATGCTGTGTTCTCAATTACCGACATATGTGGCATCAGTGCAAAGGACTGAAACACCATGCTCATTTTTTCGCGACGGATCTTGCGCAGCTCACTTTTGCTTGCTTTAGCAATATCTTGACCTTCAAGCACTAGCTCGCCTCGGCTGGGCTCTATCAAGCGATTAAATAAACGTACGAGAGTTGATTTACCTGAGCCTGAAAGGCCCATGATGACGAAGATCTCGCCTTCGTTGATATCGAATGAGGCGTTAACCACGCCGAGAGTATTGCCCGTCTTTTCAAAGATTTCGTCTTTGCTTAAACCCTTGTCTAAAAGCTTGAGCGCTTTCTTTGGTGATTCACCAAAGACTTTGCAGACATTTTTAAGCGTAAGTAAGGTCGTCATACCCAAAAAGCCGGGCAGAGCCCGGCTGATTTAAGCTAAGCCATATTAACTTAGAAGTTGTAGTGAACGCCCACTTGAGGGTACTCGCCACCTGCATCGTTATCATAGTATTCAGCGAACACGGTTAAAGCATCGTTGTATTTGTGAGAGTAGCCTAACGTAAATGGATTAGTTTTAGTGTTTCCATCTGCATCAGAAGCTGTTGACTCGGAAATATGAGCGCCAATGTAGTCCGCGTCAGATAGTGCATAACCAACATAGGCATTTGTATGCTCCAGACCAGTATCAGCATCTTGGTTGTTAAGGGTGAATGTCCACGCATCAACAGTGTAGCGCAATCCAAAACCGTTTCTTTTTTGAGAATCTGCGTCACCATCAGTGTTAGCAGCAACAACGGTCAGATTTTCATTGACAGTGTAAGTGAGAACTAATTCTTTGTCGTTAGCGCAGCTCGTACCGTCATAGCAAGATGTGCTGTCTTGACCATATGACATGGATACTTTTAAACCATTTAGATCCGGAGAAGTGTAGAACAAGGTTTCACTTGATCGAATCGGGTACTGTGTTTGGAAGCCACTGTAATAACCAAGAAAGCGATCGCTACCAGTTCCCCAGTCAATCTCATTATAAAAAGGAGTCCAATCCAAACCATAAGCAATTGTACCGAAGTCGCCAGTAACTTGAATTCGGTTAACGCGAACCGTGCCGTCATCAAGAATTTTGTTGTCACCTTCGCCAGTGGCGTCTACGCCAGTTTCAAATTTGTAGTTAACTGCAAAGCCTTCAAATTCTTCAGAAGCTTTAATGCCGACACGACTGTATGAATCATCAATGCCGCCATCGCTATCACGACCACCTTGATCATCAAATTGATACTCAACTTGAATGCCCGCATATGGTGTGATTTCTACCGCAACGGCTGATTGTGCTGCAGCCGCAAGAATTGAAGCGCTCAAAACGCTCTTAACTAATTTCATGGAGTTCTCCAAAGTTTTTACATTGTGTCTTTGAGGCGCCAGAGCTGAGTAACAGCTGCTATCGCCAGGTATGGAGTGGATTAGTCGAAATGCCGGAATTGCTTCGGCATCTAATTAATTAACACACTGTTACGAGGTTAATTGAATCCGCTCACTTTTTAGGTGGGCGCGAGTTTAACACAGCAAAAATATGCTTTCTTATTGCATTTTGAACAAATTTTGAACACTTTGGTAATGGATTAGAGATTTGTTGAGCGTTTCGTTACACTCCGTAAGCACTTAGTACACGAAGAATAATTTCCGAGGTTGGAGAGAGAAATGAAAAAGATTTTAGGCTTAGCGTTAGCTGCATCAGCACTGCTGATGGGCACCAATGCGCAAGCGGCTGATTGTGGCGATGTTGTCATCGGTGAGATGAACTGGGCGAGCGGTGAATTCCTTGCGCGCTTGGATGGCTTCATCCTTAAAGAAGGTTACGGTTGTGATGTGTCTTACCTAACTGCAGGTACGACACCTCAAATTACTTCAATGAACGAGAAAGGTACGCCTGACTTCGCTTCAGAGGTTTGGGCTAACGCAAGTAAGACCTTGATCGACGCGGCTGAAGCGGAAGGTCGTTTGATCCGTCTGAACCCAGCGCCAATTAAAGGTGCGGGTGAAGGTTGGTGGATTGATCCTGTCACCGCTAAAAAGTATCCTGAGCTAAAAACAGTTGATGACGTATTGGCTCGTCCAGATTTATTCCCACATCCTGAAGATAAGACCAAAGGTGGTTTCTTGAACTGCCCATCAGGTTGGGGTTGTCAGAAATCAAACAACAACTTGTTCCGTGCATTCGACATGGAAGCGAAGGGTTGGAAGATGATCGAGCCAGGTTCTGGCGCTGCAATGAAAGGTGTTATTGCTAAAGCGGGTGAGCGCGGCTCATCTTTCTTTGGTTACTACTGGGCACCAACAGTGCCAATCGGTAAGTACAACCTACAGCCAGTAGATTTCAATTCAGGCTTTGATGCTGATCACTGGAACAACTGTATTGCTCTGGGTGTTAGCGAGTGTAAAAACCCTAAGCGTTCACGTTGGACAGAATCTGAAGTGGTTAGCTTGGCACAAGGTGATTTCATCAAGAACTCACCAGCTGCTGCTGACTACGTAAAAAATCGTGCATTGACGGTTCCTGAGTTAGGTAAATACTTAAAATACATGGATGCAAATCAAGCATCTGGTGAAGATGGCGCGATTGAGTTCTTGCTGAACGAAGAAGCGGTTTGGTCTAAGTGGGTAACGCCAGACGCAGCTAAGCGCATTAAAAAAGCACTGTAATTCAGTAGCTATGCCTAAGATTGAGGGGTATCTTCGGATGCCCCTCTTTATTTATATCGAGAAGAAAGTATGGATTGGTTAGTAGATTTCCCTTCGTTAGGTCGCGGTGACTTGCGGGATCTAAGAAAGGGTATTGATGAGAGTTTTAAAAACTTCACACGTGAGTACGGTGACAATATTGAGAACTTCTTCGATCCATTACTTCAATTTCTTGTTTGGTTGGAAAAGTTATTACTCGCGACACCTTGGCCCGTCATTATTGGCTTGCTGTGTGTGGCAGCATGGTTTGCAAGCCGTAGTTGGAAGCTTGTGGTGGGTACTGCAATCAGTATGTTCCTGATCGGCTACCTAGGTATGTGGGAAGACACCATGAGTACCGTGAGTATTATCGTGGTGTGTACCTTGCTCTGTATCTTGTTAGGTATGCCGCTCGGTATCCTTATGTCTCGCTCGGATCGCGCACAAGCGATCATTACCCCGGTATTGGATGTCATGCAGACCATCCCAAGCTTTGTCTACCTTATCCCTGTCGTCATGTTACTGGGTATTGGTAAAGTGGCTGGCTTGATTGCGGTGGTTGTCTACGCAATACCACCGATGATTCGACTGACGAACCTTGGCATCCGCATGGTGGACCGAGAAGTGCTCGAAGCGGCAGATGCGTTTGGTGCAAGTGCTTGGCAGCGATTAATTAAAGTGCAGATTCCACTCGCACTACCTAACATTTTCGCAGGTGTTAACCAGACCATCATGATGTCCCTCGCCATGGTCGTTATCGCTGCGATGATCGGCGTCACGGGCTTAGGTCAGCCAGTATTGAAAGCGATCTCTAATGGTTATCTTGCCATGGGTGTCTTTAATGGGCTTGCAATTGTGGCACTGGCGATTATTTTTGATCGGATAAGTCAGTCCTACGGTAAGCGACTACAAAGCTATTCATCTCAATAACAACAAAGCCTGCAGTAGCAGGCTTTTTTATGTCTAAATATGCTGTATGAGTCTTAACTTTAAAGCTGAAACCAAAGGTGCCTTACTGGCATTCATTGGTGCGATGTTTATCGTTCCAGATTCGATTTATGTTCGCTTGATTGATGATGGTCTAGTTACAGCCTTCTGGCGCAATGTCATCGCGGGTTTAGCGATAGCACTCATGTTGTTGGTGACATTAAAAGGGTCGGCGAAGAAAACCTTTTCAGCTATCAGCAAGGTTGGTGCTTGGTATGCCATTTGTGTCTCGGTGTCGTCGATAAGTTTTGTTATCGCGGTTAGCAACACCAGTATTGCAAGTGTGTTGTACATTTTAGCTGCGATGCCTGTCTTCACGGCAATCCTAGGCAAGGTCTTTCTAAATGACGCAGTTGATAAGGTGTTCAGTGCCGTAATGGTCTTTGTGCTGTTAGGCCTCGGCTTAATAGCATTTCACTCCAACAGCTCTAATCTCAATAGTGCTTTTGGTAATGCGATGGCCTTTATCACCATGTTGGGCTTCAGTGTCTCTGTGACCTTGGCGAGAAAAGAGAAGGCAAGGTCCATGTTGCCGGCTCTCTCAATCGGTCTGTTGCTTTCTGGTCTGGTGTTAGTGATGTTTATCGATCCATTCCAGTATTTCGTACACAAGCCGGCGTTATATCTTCTTCATGGAGTCACCTTGGCCATTGCAGTGAGTGCGTTAGCTCAAGCGGCTCGCTATACAAAAGGGAGTGTGGTGACGTTATTTATGCTGTTAGAAGCGGCCTTAGCACCTATCGTTGCTTGGGGTATATTCAGTGAATATCCTGGGGTCGCTGTAATTTCTGGCGGCTTGTTGGTAATGATGGCGGTGGCTATGTATGGCGTTTGGTCGATTTCACGGTCGCGTTAGTGGACTATTTTGAAGGTAGTGCATTGCCGTCCTTTACGCCATCGATAATACCTTTCACTTTGCCATGCCAGCTGAGGTGCCAGTCACCGTTATCTTGTTCGATAACGTCAAAGACCCAAGGTGTGTCTTTGTTCGCCCATTGGATATTTAGCTTGCTCACGCCATCGACCCACCAGGTGCCATAACGAAACTTTTTATCGTTAAAGGTATAGCGTTCGACATCGCCATTCTTGGCGAAATAGGTGTCGCAGTCAGTGTTGTCTTTGGTTTTGATGCAATGTGCGGTTTTGCCACTCAATCTTTCGATGATCACATCATTAACCACTAGCGCTGGCGCTGAGTTATCAGCGCCAACAAAAATAAAGACAATGAGTGCGAAGAGGTAAGCCAAAACGTTAGGCGATTACTTCTTCATGTCAGCAATTTTGACTGACCATTCAGCAGGACCGGTGATGTGTGCCGAAATACCGGTGCTATCCACCGCTACGGTGACTGGCATATCGACCACATCAAATTCGTAGATCGCTTCCATGCCGAGGTCTTCAAAGGCTAAGACTTTGGCGCTCTTAATGGCTTGAGACACTAAGTAAGCAGCACCACCGACAGCCATCAGATAAGCCGCTTTATGTTTCTTGATTGATTCAATCGCAACTGGGCCGCGCTCTGCTTTACCGACCATGCCAATCAAGCCAGTCTGGCTCAGCATCATCTCGGTGAACTTATCCATACGTGTTGAGGTGGTAGGACCTGCAGGGCCTACAGCTTCATCACGCACAGGATCGACAGGGCCTACGTAGTAGATCAGGCGATTAGTGAAGTCGACGTTCTCAGGTAGTCCTTCACCGCTTTCGAGTAACTCTTGGATGCGCTTGTGAGCAGCATCACGACCGGTGAGTAGCTTGCCGTTAAGCAATAAGGTTTCACCTGGCTTCCAGCTTGCTACTTCTTCTGGCGTTAAGTTATTTAGATCAACGCGCTTAGATTCGGTAGAGGCAGTCCATGTGACATCTGGCCAGTCTTCAAGCTTAGGTGGCTCGAGTACTGCTGGGCCTGAACCGTCAAGCTCGAATTCGACGTGACGGGTTGCAGCACAGTTAGGGATCATCGCGACCGGTAGTGAGGCTGCGTGCGTTGGGTAGGTGTTGATTTTGACATCCACAACGGTTGTTAAGCCGCCCAGACCTTGTGCACCGATGCCGAGATCGTTAACGCGGTTGTAGATCTCAAGACGAAGCTCTTCGATCTCATTTTTAGGGCCGCGCGCTTGAATCTCGTGCATGTCGATGTGCGACATCAGTGATTCTTTGGCGAGTAGCATGGCTTTCTCAGCGGTGCCGCCAATACCAATACCTAAGATACCCGGCGGACACCAGCCGGCGCCCATGGTAGGTAAGGTTTTAACCACCCAGTCGACCAAGCTGTCGCTTGGATTCATCACGGTGAACTTTGATTTGTTTTCAGAGCCACCACCTTTAGCTGCTAAACCGATCTCAACTTTATTACCTGGTACCAGCTCGTGATAAATGATCGCTGGGGTGTTGTCGCGAGTATTCACACGCTTACCGATCGGTGGATTCACCATAGAGGCGCGTAGCTTGTTATCGGGGTGCATGTACGCCTGACGAACACCTTCATTAATCATGTCGTTAAGTGACATGTTGCCTTCAAAGCGACATTCCATACCAATCTTTACAAATGCAACCACGGCACCTGTGTCTTGGCATATCGGACGATGACCTTCTGCGCACATGCGAGAGTTTGTAATGATCTGCGCTAAGGCATCTTTTGCGGCAGGTGATTCCTCGCGGTCATACGCACGCCCCACGGCTTGGATGTAATCCACAGAGTGGTAGTACGAGATGTATTGCAGAGCATCAGCGACGCTTTGAATGAGATCGTCTTGCTTAATGGTGGTCATAGTTATGTTCTCTAAAGACAAGACGGCCTCACAAGGAGGCCGTAGAAAGACTGCTTAAATAGGATTTTACACTTGAAGCATCAGGCGTGCCGGATCTTCGAGTAGCTCCTTAATGGTGACCAGAGTTTGCACTGACTCGCGACCGTCGATGATGCGATGGTCGTATGACAGTGCGAGATACATCATCGGACGAATCACGATCTCTCCATTGACCACAACTGGACGTTCGACAATGTTGTGCATGCCTAGAATCGCGCTTTGCGGTGGGTTAAGAATTGGGGTGGAGAGCATCGAGCCGTACACACCACCATTCGAAATGGTGAAGGTGCCGCCGGTCAGGTCGTCATAACTCAAGCTGCCATCACGAGCTTTTTCGCCATATTCACGAATGCGAGCTTCGATCTCAGCAAAGCTCATCTGGTCAGCATCACGCAAGATTGGAACGACCAAACCACGTGGTGAGCCCACTGCGATGCCGATATCAAAGTAGTTGTGATAAACGATCTCATCGCCATCAATCGACGCATTTACCGCTGGGAATTTCTTCAACGCTTCGACAGCGGCTTTGACGAAGAACGACATGAAGCCAAGGCGAGTGTCGTGTTGCTTCTCGAACTGATCTTTGTATTTCTTGCGTAACTCGATCACGTTTTGCAGATCGACTTCGTTAAAGGTGGTCAGAATCGCTGCATTGGCTTGTGCTTCGAGCAAGCGCTCAGCAACACGTGCACGTAGGCGGCTCATTGGTACACGCTTTTCATCACGAGGACCCAGGGCAATGTCATCTGGTGCTGCGCTAGCGGCCGCTTTGGCTTCTTTCGCTTCAGCAGGTTGATTCTTTTGCTCGTCGAGATAACGCATCACATCTGACTTGAGGATGCGACCTTCTTTACCAGTGCCGGTCACCTGTGAAGGATCGATGTTCATCTCTTTAACCAAGCGACGAACCGCAGGCGTGAGGATAGGGTCGTCATCTGACTCTGTTGGTGTTTCTGCAGCGGGTTCACTCGCAGCAGGCGCTGCAGCGGCAACTGCACCTTCGGTCAGGATCGCAAGGATGTCATCTGAAGTAACAACGGCGCCTTCTTCGGCTTTGATCTCGGTAAGCACGCCATCGATAGGAGATGGCACTTCAAGCACCACCTTGTCGGTCTCGAGATCGAGTAGGTTTTCATCACGGGATACAGGATCACCGGGTTTCTTATGCCAAGTAAGTACCGTAGCGTCGGTTACGGATTCAGGCAGGGTAGGTACGCGAACATCAGTCATGTTTATCCTCTCAGGTCCATTTCGCGATTAACTTCGCCGGTGAGTGCGTCGTCGATCAGTTGATCTTGTTCTTCTTGGTGAAC
>Ga0255780_10005935_pt1 | contig 10236 bp, 9 predicted proteins | sample 071ome_32_FD_179978 | JGI IMG/M metagenome (GOLD analysis project Ga0255780, IMG submission 179978) | Coastal salt marsh microbial communities from the Groves Creek Marsh, Skidaway Island, Georgia - 071405AT metaG (version 2) | ecosystem: Environmental > Aquatic > Marine > Intertidal zone > Salt...
TCCCCTCTTTTAGCCGTTTACTTCGAGGGAGAGAATGAGTCAAAATTTCCCCCTCTTCACCCCGGGAGAAGAAAGAGAAAGACCGACGAAAAATACACACAGAAGACAGACAGACACACACACACAGAGAGAGAGAGAGAGACAGAGAAAGCAAAATGAGAAACGAAAAGAGCGCGCGCACTTCGTCTGTCGTCCATCATTTTTCTTCGTTCGCGACCGATGAGCGAGCCGGTTCTTTGGGGGAAAAAATTTTGTTTGTCGTTGTTTTTGTCGTTGGAGACGAGACCGAGACCGAGGCACCTCTCTCTCTGTCTCTCTGTCTCTCTTTTTCACTCGAAAGGGGGGACTTGACTTTAAAAAAAAAAATATCAAAATCTTCTTTCTCTTCAACTAACAACAACAACACCCTCCACACTTACACACACACGGATACTTAATAAGAAAGAAATGAACGACGCGGCAGCGGCAACGTTTGACGCGGTATCGGACGGCGTATCCGACGTGAAAGATGCGGTCGGGAAATACTTACAATTCGACGCGAACAAGGCGAATTTTTTTGTCAAGTTGAGAAAGAATTTGGACGTGAAGTTTCCAGGTACGTGTTTCCAGAGAACTCTCTCTCGACGTTTCTGGTTTCTGGTTTTCGGTTTTCGTTCGTTCTCTCTCTGTCTTCTTTGCATCCGCGTGGTTTTACGCGCGTTGGTTATGAATCCATCTGACGCTTTTACATCTCTCTCTCTCTCTTCTTACTTTTGCGCTTTTGGGAAAAAAATTATATAGCCATCGCGCCCATTCCAAACTTGCGCTTCCAAGTTGGCACCGATTTGAGCTTGGTCTCTCACGACGACAACCGATTCATGGACTTGACGGTGGAATACACTCCAAATTTGCAATGGTCGTGTAAAGAAACCTGGTTCGATGGGGAAATTCAGTTCGACACGAAGAACAAGCACGTGAAGTATGCGAAAGATTTCGATTTGGGCGGCGCCGTCGTCAAAGTTTCCGGTAACTACGACTACTTGAACAACGCGCCTTTCGTCGGGTTCCAAGTCGTCACGCAACAAGGCATCTCCACGCCCGCCAATTGCAACGGTTTCTCGTTAGCCAAGAAATTGACGAAGGAAGTGGGTCCTTTTCAAGCCGAGTGTGACGTTCAAGGGACGTTGACGCTGGGCGAAACAAAGGTGAAGAAGTCCGGAGGAATGGAAATGGGACCGACAAAGATTGAGATTAACCGCGTGGAAATGATCATTTCCTGTTAATACATGCACACGTTGGTTGTGCACTGCTATGCGGATGAATATACGAATAATATCAAGAAGAAAGAAACATACTATAATAACGACGAGACCACATACGCAATGTAGCATCTCATATTTAATAGTTTATGTAATGAGTCAACAATAATATATCAACCGTTTTGTTTTGTTTTCTAATTTTCGCGTTTCGATTATTCCATCTTCGTCTTGTGAGTGATGCGTAACGTAATCACAACTTGACGCACGATGATTAGAAATCGACAAAGTCTGAACTAAAGATATCTTTGACGATTTGTTTGCTTCCGCTTGGCACCTTCTTCGGGAACTTGATGGAATACGTCACGACTAAATCACCGAACTTGCCCGGACTTCCAAACCTCGGCATCCCTTCCCCTTTATAGGTCTGCACGTACCCAGGCGTGGTCACTTCCTCGTTCTTCAACACAATTTTTCTACCGTCGTAATGCGTGATTTCCGTCTCAAACCCGTTCAACGCCATCACCAACGTAATCTCTTTCTCCATGTACAAATTATTATCGCTCGCGCCTCGTCTCCATTTCATCTCTTTATCGTATTGCGCCTTCACGATCATCTTCAAATCCCCAGGCTCACCATCAATCAACACGTCGCCTTCCTCGAAGAACAAAATTTCCTTCCCGTCTTCCATACCGGGTTCGATTTCGCACATCAACGTGGACTTTTCTCTCGCTAATTTCACGTTCGGACACTCCTCGCACTCGTTTTGCGAGTACTGCTGAAACATCCCCGGTCCGACTTGTCGAGTCACCATCTTCTGTCGACAGTTACACTTCCTCGTCCCTTTCGCTGGTTTCAGAACGTCTTTATCTCGTATCACCTTAATTGTATTTCCTAAATACAAATCTTTCAAAGACACGTACAAATCCATCTGCACGGGTTCGCCTTTCGGCGTCTCCGGTTCTTGGTTCATGCCGCCGAAACCGCCAAAACCGCCAAAACCGCCACCAAAGAATTGGCTGAAGATATCTCCGGGGTGGTGTCCACCACCACCACCTCCTCCTTGTTGATGTTGCTTCAACCCTTCTTCTCCGTGTCGATCGTAAATTTGTCTCTTCTCCTCATCCGTCAAAACTTCGTACGCGTTCGAGAGCTCCTCAAACTTACTCTTCGCTTTCTCATCTCCCGGGTTTTTATCCGGGTGATACTTCAGCGCCAGTTTCCTATACGCCCGTTTAATTTGCGACTCCGGAGCGCCTCGCGCGACGCCGAGGATGGAGTAATAGTCCTTCGCGTGCGCGTACATCACGGACGACACGCTCACGTGCAAAAGCAACGCGATGACGACGGCGACGACGTTTTTGATCAATTTACGCGGCATCGTCATCTTCCCTTTCTTCTTTAATAAAAACGCGCGTCTTTCGCAACACGCGCGCGGCGCGATGTAGATTATTCAGCGAGAGAAACGTGGAAGTATCTCTCGCGCCGCGCTCAGCAGAGAAGAGAGAGAGAGCAGCGAGAACAGTTTTTGTGTAGATTACACACGCAGCTGATGAGAGAGAGAAAAGATTGGTTTTTTTTTCTGTGTGCGTACGAACGCGTGCTCGGTTCGTTTTTTGTGCGGACTTTTTTCTTCTTTTTTCTTCTTTTCTTTCCCCAAGAAGAAAAAAAAGAAAAGGGGACGACGCACACAAATGTTGAGCGCGACGACGATATCTGCGAGCGCTGCTGCTGCTGCTGCTGCTGCTGCTGCTGCCTCTGTTCGTCGCGGTGGCGGCAACGACGCGCGTTTCGCTTCTTGTTCTTCTTGTTCTTGTTCTTCTTCTTCTTCTCAAAGTTCGCTTTTGCAAAACACTTCTTGGTTGGGAAAAAGATTAGAAACGAGTAACAGTCACAAAGTCACCGTCAAAAGAAGAAGAAGACGACGACAACGAAGAAACGGAGGATGCGAGGCGTTCATATTCTGGTCGCAGGAAGACGAGCTGCGGAAACGGTTCAAGCAAATCGCGACGGTCATCGCGGACGAGCTCGCCATCGCGTACAGCGGGAATAAAAACGTGAAGACGATTCGCAGAGGCATATTACTGATTGCCGAGTATCCTTTGTTTTCCGTCGGCGTGTTGGTGGCTGGAATATCGGTCGCGGCGGCGGCAGCGAGCGCGGTGGCGGTGCCCATCGCTTTAGCTGCAGTTGGAACGTTACTCCCACTCATTATGTTTGCATCGTTTGGGGCCATATTCGCCGCGACTGCGGCGGCGATGGTGGCGTTGACCGTGCTCGGGCCGTTGTTGCTTTCGTTTTCGTTCTTCGGCGGCATGAGTTTCGTCGCCGTGGCGGCGAAAGCGGCGATAATTGTACCTTCGATTATAATTGGCTCGACGATTTGGGCGATTGCGAGTTTCGGCTTGAAGCGCACGAGCGTTTTAGGCGGCGCCGATGGTACCGTCGTGGATGAGGAAGCAAAGTTTGAAAACATAAACGCCGTCGGCGGCTCCGCGGACGACGAAGGAACCGACGACGACGACGACGATGATGAGAGCTCGAACGAGTTTGCTCGAACCATATTAGATAGATTCGACCGACAGCTCTTAGGTGACGTCGAGTTATGGGATTCCGAAGAAGTTTCCACGTGGTTAAAGAGCGAATCGCTCGACGAAGCGGCTTCGATCGCCAAGACCGAATCGGTCACCGGACGAGCGATATTGAGTAAAAGCGCGAGAGAGTTAGAATCGCTCTTTCGAATAACTTCTCCAAAAGACCAGAAGAAATTCGAGAACGCGTTCAAGCGTTTGCAACGACTCGCGAACGTGAAATTAGATTAGACGTGAGTGTAGTTTAGAAATAGAAATTATATATTTTGTAGTTGTAGAGCGCAAACACAGAAATGGAAAAAAAAGGAAAAATTCGCCCCCGCCGCACAAAAAACAATCGCACACACCTCTCTTCTATAAAAACAACACCATGTCTGCCGAAGCGCTCGAATCGATTTCGACCGACGACCTCATGAAGGAGGTCCAGCGCAGAATCGACTGCGCGAAGAAACCGGAGAAGAGAATCATTCTCATCGGTGCGTTTGCTCTTTCTTCCGTTCGTGTATTGTTCTTTCGTTCTTTCGTTCTTTTCCACGTTATCTCTCTTTCTCTCGTCGGCTTTGGAAAACTAATCGAAATCAATCAACCTCAACTCCGCACGCGTAAACGCAGGTCCGCCTGGATGTGGCAAAGGCACGCAAGCGCCAAAGATTAAATCCGAGCACTGCTTGTGCCACTTAGCGACCGGGGACATGCTCAGAGCAGCGGTTGCCGCACAAACGCCGAATGGTTTAGCCGCGAAAAAAGCGATGGAATCTGGCGGGTTAGTGTCGGACGAAATCGTCGTCGGTATTATTTCCGAAGCGGTGAAAAAACCGGAATGCAAAACCGGTTTTATCTTAGACGGATTCCCTAGAACGGTCGTCCAAGCCGAGAAGTTGGACGCTATGTTGAAGAAGCAAGGCACGAAAATCGATACGGTTTTGGACTTTAACATCCCGGATGAGGTTTTAGTCGAACGCGTGGAAGGTCGCTGGATTCACGCGGCGAGCGGTAGGTCGTATCACACGAAGTTTGCGCCGCCAAAGGTACCAGGAAAGGATGATATTACCGGAGAGGATTTGATGAAGAGAAAAGATGATAATGCGGAGACGTTGAAGAGTCGATTGGATGCGTTCCATAAACAAACGCAACCAGTGATTGATTATTATTCCAAGTTGAAGAAAGTCACGACGGTTGTCGCGAACAAACCAGCAGCTGATGTCGAAAAGCAAATTAGAAACGCTTTGTAAACATATAATATAAGTCGTAGAGTGTAAGAGAGGAGAGAGAGAAAGTGAAGAGTTGTTATTTAAATCATATTAAGTACAGAGTGAATAAGAACGAATCGTGGTAGAAGTAGTAGTAGTAGTAGTAACTGAACACTTGTCTGCGTGCATATGAGCGTGTGTTCAATTCTTATTGCATGCGCGTATACATTCATTCGTTATTCAAAAAGAACGCAAGAACACTCTAAAATCACCAGTCGTCGCTGTCATCGTCGTCGCTTCCGCTTCCGTTGGAAAACAATAGTTCGTCGCCGGCCCAGATGAATGAATCCGTTTCATACAAGTCGCCATTTTCGTCGGTTCGCGTGATCGTATCGCCCGAGCCCGTGCTCGATTCGCCTTTCAACAGAGACGATAAACGCTTGAGAATCGGACGAATCGTCGCGTCTAATCCAACCAAACTCGCCGGAGACAAATCCGTCATACCAATAGCCTCTTCCGCTCTCTCTTGAGCGCACAAATTTCTCAACTCGGAAGCTCTGGCGATGTTATCGATTTCTTCTTCCATTTGCGCCCAAGACATCCACGACTTCGAATTCGTCGGATTGGCTTTTACCGAACATTTAAACAACTCTCTAGCTAAGGGAATGTTCCCTTCTTTGCGCTCTAAGATCGCCCAAGCTTGTAACCCGACCGCGGCATCTTTCGATTCCGGACGAACCCATACGCCTCGCTGGAACAACTCTCTCGCTTTCTCGATGTTCCCGGCTCTGAACTCGGCGACCCCCCACGCTTGCCAATTTTGCTGGTGCGTGGGATCCAGTTTCGTCCCGGCGGCAAAGTATTGCCTCGCCAAGCGCATGTTTCCATCGTTCGCTTCTAATCTCGCTAACGCTTGCAACAAATTTTTATCAGCAGGGTTCAACCTCACCCCTCTTTGAATCAACTCTCTCGCTCTTTGAATATTCCCGATGCTCGCCTCGAATCGACCCCACGCCAACCAGCAGTATTTGCTCTTCGGACACACCTCCAACCCTTTCTTGAAGCATTGCCTCGCGCGTTCATTCTGTCCGCACTCGGCTTCTAACAAGCCCCAACTCTGCCAAATTGCGGCTGATTTCGCCCCTTTCTCCGTGCTCGCTCCGTCTCTGAAGTATTTCCTCGCCTCGTCGTACCTTCCTCTCTCCATCGCCATGAGACCCAACGAGTGATACAAGTGCGCCGAAGCGTCACTTCTCGGCACCTTCATCACGCCTTTCAAAAATAAATCTCTCGCTCTTTGATAATTCCCTTCCGCTCGTTCTAACTCGCCCCACCCGTGCCAAGCCGCTGCGTGCTTCGGATCCGCAATCACCGCGGCGTCAAAGTACTTCCTCGCCTGTTGCACGTTCCCCGCCTTCCTCTCCAACGTCGCAAACGCCTGCCATAAGTACGCATTTTCTGATCCAGTTGCTCTCGTTCCGTTCTCGTACACTTCTCTCGCTTTATTGAAATCTTTTTGTTGCACGTAAATTTTACCCATGCCTACGTACGCTCTCCCGTCCGACGGGTCGTACGCCATCGCCCTCTTAAAAGTCTCGATCGCTGCATCTCTGAGTTTTTTCCGTTCCTTGCGAGTTCGCGCGTACAACGATTGATTCCGAATCCTTTTCGCTTCTTCGATTAATAAGTCTTGGTTGATTTTCAGTGGTTTTTCTCTCCCGAGTTGCGCGTTATACGCGCCGCCTTCTTGCATAAAAGACGAGATAGAATTGGATGGAGAAGACGTCGACGACGCGCTGTTATCAGATACCGGATCCGAGTCGTCTCGACTACTCGCACCGTTCGTTTGAGCACCACGACCACCGCTCATCATCTCATCACCATCTCTCGCGACGTCTAAATTCTTTGAAAATTGGTTCCTCATCGTCAGCACGTCCTCGTTTTCGTCCGAGGAGGACATGGACATCGCTCGCGTCGCGATAGAATCGCCCCTTCTTTTCCATCCTTCGTCGTCCTCCTTGTTGCGTCTCCCGCTGCGATTCTCCGTCGTCGAAGAAGAAGAACTCGTGGACGCCACGGCGTTGGATCGCGCGCGTTCCGTAACCGTCGCTGTTGTTGTTGTTCGCAGCAGCCGCTGACGACGACGATAATCGCTCTTGACGGCGCGATGAAGCGCAAGAAGGGAAGAAGAGGCAAAGGAGAGCGTCGTCATTCTCGGCAACACGGCGTCGTCCTCTCCGTGCCGTCGTCTCTCTCCTTTCGTGTGAAGAAGATTTTATCGTTTTTTTGCACCGAGTGAGAGAAAAACCACAAAAAGAGAGAGAGAGAGAGATCTTTCCTCGCACATCTCTCTTCTCCCCTCTTCTCTCGAAAAAAAGAGGAAAAAAAATGTCTCTCGTCGAAAACAGGGTTTAGCAGCAAAAAGAAGAGAGAGAGAGAGAGAGAGAGAGAGAGAGAGAGAGAGAGAGAGAGAGAGAGAGAGAGAGAGAGAAAAAAAAAGAGAAAAAAAGAGAAGAGAGAAAACGAGAACACGAGTTCAATCTCGCGCGTCAACGTGTTTTTAAATACCTCTGTGTATTGTTTCGCAACTAACTAAGTAAAACTATGAGCTAAAAAAAAAGGAATCCCATAATAAATCGATCAATTCTCTTTCTTATCGCTGCTGCTATTATTTTCAGGATTAGTAGTAGTAGTATCCGTTCGAGTTGGCATGACGATTGGCGTTTGAATGCGTCTTCCGCCAACCGTTCTCGGCTCGCTCGTTCGCAAACCCGCGGAAGCGCGGCCTTTCGCGGACGGTCTTCTCCTTTGGCCGCCGTAAATGTTACTGAGCACGGACGCGCCGACGAAGGACGGTCCGACGTGCGGAAGAGCGTCGTCGTCTTCGTCGTCTTCGTCGTCTCCGTCGTCTTCCTCGCCCGAGGAGGAGTCGCCGTCTTCATCATCATCGTCGTCGTCGTCCGAAGATGGAGATGGTGGCGCTATTTTCTCGTCTTCTTTCGTCGTGTCCTCGTCGCTCTTTGGTTGGGTACTCTCCTTCCCATCTTTGTCGTCGACAACATCGTTCTTCTTACTCTTTCTCTTCTTCTTCTTCCCGCCTTTTCTCTTACTCTTTCGCTTTCCTCTGCTTTGCAAAAACTGCATGAAAGCGCCCCAAAGAGATAACGCCAACCACATACCAATCACCGGCGACAACTCCGCGCACCTTTGAATAGTTCCCTTGACGCGTTCCATCAACGCGTTCTCGTTCACTTTACCATCCGCGGTGCCGCTCGTAATCGCTTCCATCGCTCTTTGCAATTTTACGAAATACTCCGATTTCATCGGGTCGTTTCCTGTCTTATCCGGGTGATACTTTATGCTTAAATCTCGAAACCGCTTGCGAATTTGCGCCGCCGAAGCGCTTTGCGACACGCCTAAAACTTGAAACGGATTTTCGCCGCTATCGTCCACGAATCCTAAAATACCCTGGAACCACTCGAACTTCCTCCAATACCAGTCGTACTCTTTCTTATTCCTTCTCTTGATGAACCTATAGAATGATTTAATATCAAACATCGCCCATAAAAAGGTCCCCGCGATGGGCACGCAAAACGCAAACGCCGTCAACCACGCCGCGAACGCGCCGACTCTCGCCGTCTTCGCCCCGGCGATCGGCTTCAAATAAAACACCACCATCTCTTGCATCACCGGCACCGCTTGAAACAACAACAAACCTATGAATAATTCTTGCACGCCTTCGTTTCTCCACACGAAATACATCACCAAAGACATAAACGCCGGAATCGGCCACATCTTCGGAAACGCGAAGCACCGAAAAATAGGAAACACCCCAGTCGTGATTAACAAAAACCACGTCAATCGTTTCGACCCGCTCTGCACCAACAAATACGCCATAAAACTCGCCACTCCAAAGTGCCACAGCATGCGTTTCATCGGAAACTTCGCTCTTCGCAAAGCTTCCGGGTGCACTTTCCCGATTCGCACCAGCTTCGGGAGCATTATTTTCCCTTGCACCAACTGAAATCCCGAGTGCAACGACGAGGAAAGCATCACGTACCCGATGTTTGCTAAAGCGCCTTCGATGTTGTCGCCTTTGATCATCGCGAGCATGACGATGATTCTAAACCACATTATGTGTCTTGTTACGATCTCTCTCTCTCTCTCTCTCTGAGTAGTGTGAGTTGTTCTATAATTCTCTATTCCTATAGTATATTATTATTATTACATCTCCGTACTGACGAATTTTTTCCAATTTTTTTCTCTGCTCCCCATAAATAAAACTTTTGTGTGTTTGTTTTCTCTCGATTCTCGACGTCAAAAAATACGCGAGAGCGAAAGCGCAGCCGGGGGGCAGAAAAATAAAAAAAAGTCAAACTTCTCTTTCTTTTTATTATTTTCTACGTATTTTGATGATCAGAGAGAGAACGAGAATGATGGCATCGTCTTCGTCTTCAAACCCGAAGGCGGATGAGAAGAGCGAGTGCTCGTCTTCTTCTTCTTTGGAATCGCACTTCCATCTGTCGAAATCTCGCGTCAACGACGCGGTTTCGACGCTGGAAAAAACGATACTCGAAACCGCGAAAAAACGAGAGCGAGAACTTTCGGAGAAGAAAACGCTGATCGATCGATTGTACGAGCGGTTAGAATTGACGAGAGAGATGGTCGCGGAAGGGGAGAAAGCGTTGACGGAGTCGGAGAAGAAATTGCAAAGAGCGAGAGAGGAAAACGAGATGTTGAGGAAGGTGGTCGAAGAGTGCACGAGGAAAGAGTCAACGTGGAAACGAAAAGGAGAGTGGCAAGAGAGGAAAGCGAGGGAGGCGAGGGAGCGAGTGCGAGAGTGTTGGGTGAGCATGGATAAAGTCGCGGTGACGTGCGATGCGATAGTGAATGGTGTCGATGACGATGAGGTCGAGACGGTTGATTTTGGAGAAGACATCGAAGAGGATTACGGCGAGCGGGAAAAGTCATCGCGAGAGTTGGGCGAGGAAGAAGCGCGCGAGGAAAAAGAGAACGAATACGCGAAGAAGAAATCCTCCTCCTCATCATCGTCGTCGTCGTCGTCTCGAATTCAATCGCTGGTGAAAACACTCTCCAAGTCCGTTCGTAATCTCGAATCTGCGGTTCAAAAAGAACGCACGTACCGAAAAATGGCCGACGCCGAAGTCGAGAAGGCTCGAAAGTGCATCATGGACGAAGTCGACGGCGAGAACGCCGATT
>Ga0255780_10005942_pt1 | contig 10233 bp, 11 predicted proteins | sample 071ome_32_FD_179978 | JGI IMG/M metagenome (GOLD analysis project Ga0255780, IMG submission 179978) | Coastal salt marsh microbial communities from the Groves Creek Marsh, Skidaway Island, Georgia - 071405AT metaG (version 2) | ecosystem: Environmental > Aquatic > Marine > Intertidal zone >...
GCATCAACAGCAGGCAGACCAGCAACAAGGCCAAGGGCCGCGAACGCCGGCCGCTCTCCTTCAGGACAAACGCCATCGCCCCCATCAACAGGGCCCGGACCACCGAAGCCTGACCACCCGCCAGCAGGCCAAACAGCGCCATCGCCCCGAAGGCCGCCGGCCAGCGCACCAGGGCCGAAGCACGGCGCGTCAGCAGCAGCACCGCCCCAAGCAGAACGCTCAGATGAAACCCACTGGCCGCCAGGGCATGGGAGAGCCCCGCCGCGCGGAAGGCCTCCTTGACGCTCAGCGGCAAGGGGACCATCGCCTGCCCCAGGACCAACGCCGCCAGCAGCCCCCCCGGTTGCTCTCCGCCAACCCGCCGCAGTTCCGCCGCAATCCGTCGCCGCAGATCCGCCAGTGGTGTGGGCGGGCGGGCGATCAGGCTCCAGCGCTCGACCTGGAGTTCACTCCAGACCCCTTTGCCGGCCAAACGCTCCGCCGCCCCAGGCAGCAGGGGGTGCGGTCCCGAACGCAAGCGCTGCAGGCGTCCCTCAAGTTGCAGCCGCCAGCCCTGCTGGAGCTGCGGGCAAGGGCGAAAGCGCAAACGCAGCCGCCCCTGCGGCAGCTCCGCCAACACCGCACAGCCCTCGCCCATGGGACGCGTGTCCTGGAGCAGGCCGGCCTGGAGCTGAACCGGGACGGAACGCTGCGCCGCCGGGATCCAATGCACCGGGTCCGCCGCCAAGGGATGGGGACGGCCGATCCAGCCCCAGGTCCCCAGAAGCAGCAGGGCCAAGAGCAGCGCAAGCCGCCTCAGTAACGGCCAGCCCCTACGGCTGCAGCAATAGAGCTGGAGCAACCCCAGCAGAACAGCCAGAGCGGTTCGAGCGGCGAGCGGAAGGGGCAGCACCCCAAGCGACAACGCCGCCAGGGCTCCGCACAACAGCAGCAGCGGCAAACCTCACCCCAGCCGGACTGGGGTGAGCGTTCCCGCAGTTAGGCCGGGACCGCCGCCTCTTGCTTAAGCAGCGGGAACCCCAACGCTTCGCGCTCCTCCAGCCAGGCCTCGGCGACTTGACGGGCCAGGTTGCGGATGCGGCCAATTGTCGCGGTGCGCTCGGTCACCGAGATCACGCCGCGGGCCTCCAGCAGGTTGAAGGTGTGGCTGCACTTCAGCACAAAGTCCAGGGCCGGAGCCGGCAGCTTCTTAGCCACCAGGTCCGCGGCCTCGGCTTCATAGATCGCGAACAGCTGCTTGAGGCGCTCGGGATTAGAAGCCTCGAAGTTGTAGGTGCACTGGCCCTTCTCAAACGGCAACCAGATGTCGCCATAGGAGCGGTTCCCATCCCAGGAGAGATCCCAGATGCTCTCGACGTCCTGGAGATACATGGCCAGACGCTCCAGGCCATAGGTGATCTCAATCGACACCGGCCGGCAGTCGATGCCACCGCACTGCTGGAAATAGGTGAACTGGGTCACCTCCATGCCATCCAGCCAGACCTCCCAGCCCACACCCCAGGCGCCCAGGGTGGGGGACTCCCAGTTGTCCTCCACAAAGCGGATGTCGTGCTCCTTGGCGCGGATCCCCAGGGCCTCCAGCGAGGCCAGGTAGGTCTCCTGGATCGCATCCGGGCTGGGCTTGATCAGCACCTGGTACTGGAAGTAGTGCTGCGCTCGGTTGGGGTTATCGCCATAGCGGCCATCGGTGGGCCGGCGGCAGGGCTCGGGATAGGCCACAGCCCAGGGCTCAGGACCAATGGCCCGCAGCACCGTGTGGGGGCTCATCGTTCCCGCACCCTTCTCCGTGTCGTAGGGCTGAAGGATCAGGCAACCCCGCTCGGCCCAGAAACGGTTCAGGGTCTGGATGATGTCCTGGAAGTGCACGGATGCTGTGGCGACTGGGTGGGCAGGGCTGCCTTGGGGGATTGTCGCTAACCGCCCGCCAGCCCGACCGCCTGCAGCCCGCGCTGGGCAGTCACCTGCAGCACCACATCGGGTGAGCGGCCGGCAACCAGCGCCGCTTCCGGCATGCAGACCTGAAGACTGCGCGTCATCGCCTCGAGCTCTGGATCACTCAGGCCTGCACCCGTCTGTTGCTGCTGGGTCTGGTTCTGCTGGCGCTTCCAGGCCATCACATGGGAGAGGGCTGTGGGCCTGAGCTGCCAGAGGCAATCGAGCTCGCGCCAGAGCGCTTGGTAGGGGGCGAGGCTGCGCTGAATCACGGGCCGGTAGGCCGATTCCGAGGAGGCCAGGGACGTCAGCTCGGCCTCGCTCGCCGGCCAGGGACCCGCCCCGACAAACCAGCCCTCCAGGATCAGCAGATCGGCCTTCAGCGCCCTCCAACCGGCGCGATCCCCGCAGCCCTGCCGTAGGGACTTGTCAAACACGGGGGACTCAAACGCACCGTCGCTGCGCCACTGGCGCAGGCAGTGCTGGAGGAGCTCCACGTCATGGCTACCGGGTATGCCCCTGGGCGCCCGCCACGGGTTGTCCCGCATTGCCGCGTCCAGCGCCTGGCCCTCGAAATAGAAGTCATCGAGGGACACCACCTCAACAGTCAGGTCCTGGGAGGCCGCTGCCCGCTTAAGCCAGGCACAGAGGGTTGTTTTGCCGCAACCCGGCATCGCCGCCAGGCCCAGCAGGGAGCGCTCTGCGCCGCGATCCAGCCGCTGGAGCTGATCCAGTAGGGGTAAACCCACCGCTGCAATCCAGGCCGGATCAACGCCGGGCGGCCAGAGCTCCTGGGCAATGCTCAGGCCACCTCTGGCGCTCCAACTGGCGATCCACTGATCCAGCGAGCTGTAGCCCAAGGCGATGACAAGGGCCTCAAACCCCGCAATCTCCCTGCAACGCTCGAGGGGCAAGCTCAAGGGGTGGGCTTCACCAAGGCACCGCCATTGCAGAAGCGTGCGGACCAGGCCTTCTGTTCATCCAGGCTCAGGCTCGGTTGATTGCGCTGATACCACTCCAGCGAGGTGTTGAAGCACTTGTTCCAACGCACCGACTGCCCGCCAATCGCACCGAGGGACAGGGCAATCGACACCGAACTGGCCGTGGCAATCAGCGCCAACACCGGAAAGAGGTGGGCGTTGATCATGTCCCGTGCCTTGCTCATGAACCGTCAGCCGATCACTGCCCAGAGAGTAGTGATCACAGAACTGAATGGACAGAGCCCCTCAGCAATCCCAACGCCGCAGCAGGTTGCTGTAGCTGCGGCTGATGAGATCAAAGACCTCGTCTTTTCCCGTTCTTGAAAACAACGCCCTGCGGGCCGTATCGAGCTCAAACAACAGCTCCCGCTGCTCCGCCTGGCGAATCCGGCTCTCAATCCAGCCCACCAGCACATAGCGCTCCCCTGCCAGGACCGGCTCCACGCTGTGAAGTTGCGTACTGGGATAAACCAAACCATGTCCCGCAGGCAGGCGGAAGCTCTCGCTTCCCCCAGGAGTCTCCAGCGTGAGGGCACCCCCGTCGTAGTCAGCAGGCGGGCTTAAAAAGACGGTGAACGAGAGGTCGCTCCGTCCTCCCTCCATCCAGGCGTTGTCGATGTGACGCCCATAGCCCTCGCCAGCGGTGCAACGGCTGAACAGCAAGCTGTGGATCGAGCGCGGAAAGGCCGCAGCCTGAACTAGGGGATGCGCGGCCAAGCGCGGTTCAATCGCAGCCACCAGCTCCCGGTGCAGCGGGCTGGAGCGATCCAACTGCTGATTGTTTTTCACCCCCCGGGCATGCCAACCCGCGCTCTCCTGCCCCGAGCGCCAGTCCGCGGCGCGGCGCAATCGCCCGCAAATCTGCGCTGCCTGTTCAGGAGACAACAGGGGCTCCAATGAAAAGCGCATCGCGTGACGACAGCAGCGACTGATGCATGATCGAGCAAGCCGCGCCGATGCGCTGGATCCCTCTCTCGCGACGGGTTGGTCACGCCGGCGCCTCCTGCAGCTGGGAACCCTGGTGATCGGCGGCGGAACGCTCGCTGGCCTTGGCTTGAAGTCTTCGGCGCAAGCGAAGCAGGAACCCGTCCCGCCGTTTGATCCCACCGAGGCCCTACGGGCGTTCAACCGCGGGACTCGCATCGAGGAAAACGGACGCAGCATCAGGGTCTTTGAGGTGGAAGCGCAAAGCACCACGGTCCCCCTTGGAGCGGGCGTGTTGTTTCGGGCCTGGACCCTCGAGGGCCGCATCCCTGGACCGACCCTGCGGGCCCAACAGGGCGAGCGGATCCGGGTGGTGTTCCGCAATGGAGACAGCACCTCCCACAGCCTTCACTTCCACGGGGTCCATCCAGCGGCCATGGATGGGATCGAGCCGGTGCGCCAAGGGCGCAGCACGATCTATGAATTCGACCTGGATGAGGCCGGGCTATTCCCTTATCACTGCCACATCGCCCCAGTCACCCGGCATGTGGGCAAAGGTCTCTTTGGCCTGCTGCTGGTGGACCCCATCGTTGCGAGAGCACCAGCCGATGAACTCGTGCTGGTCATGCATGGCTACGACCTCAACAACGACGGGCAAAACGAGCTCTATGCCTTCAACGGGCTACCTGACTGGTATCACCATCACCCCATCCAGATCCAACAGGGACAGCTCGTGCGCCTCTATCTGTTGAACATGACCGAACTGGAAGCGCCGTTGACCTTCCACATTCACGCCAACAGCTTTGATGTCCTCCGCTCAGGATTTCGTGAGCGAACCGATGTGGTGACGCTTGGAATCGCGGAACGCCAAATTCTCGAATTCCGCTATCCCTTCTCAGGGCGCTACATGTTCCATCCCCATCAAGATCAAATCGCTGAGCGGGGCTGCATGGGACTGTTTGAGGTGACCCCTGCACGGGATCGCCAACCCAGTGCCATTTGATACGACCTGGCGTGACCTGAGGGCCTCGACAAGGGGCCGCAGGACGACAAAGTCGGTGCTCAACCTGGCGCGACATGGCCGCTCCCCGCAAAGCCCTTGAGCTGTTTCTCAGCCTCAGCATGAGCACTGGGGCGGTGCTGGCACCCTTCAGCCCAGCGCTGGCCGCCCCCGCTGACCACCATGGCCACAGCACCAGCCTGGGAGAGGGGGGTGAAGGCGGTGAAGGGGAGCGCACCATCGACTCCGAGCTCGATCTGCTGGTGGTCCTCGAGCAGATGCGCGGTCACCTGCTCATCGCCGAAGAACTGCTGGCCAGCAACGACCCCAGCGGGGCTGAGCCCCATGTGGGACACCCAGTGGACGAGCTCTATGGCGCCGTGGAGTCCCCCTTGCAGGAGCGGCAGATCCCGAGCTTCAAATCCCAGCTCGAGGACCTGCGCCAGCAGGTGCGGCTCAATCCTGAGCCAGCTCTGGTCAAGGCAAAGCTCGGCACTGCGCGCCAAGGGATTCAACAGGCGGAACGGGCCCTTGCGCCGGCACCCCTCAGTAGCCCCCAGGCGATCGCTGTTGCTCGCGCCCTGGCCGCTGTCGCCGCCTCGGAATACACCGCCGCAGAAGCGGGGGGCCAGATCGTCGAGACGATCGAATACCAAGATGCCCGCGGTTTTCTGCTGGCTGCCTCCGCCGTCATCCAAGCGGCCCTGGCGCAACCCAATACGGAGCGCTCAACGCTGATCCAGGCCCAAACCACCCTGCAAGCGATGTTGCAGGCCCTGCCCAGTGCCACCCCGCCGCAACGGGTCGGCGTGAGCCCCCTCCAGCTGCAAAGCCTCGCGGGCCAACTCTGACCCTGCCATGACGATGATCACGCGGCTGAGTCCGCTCCTCCTGGCTGGCCTTTTGGGACTGAGCCAGCCCAGCCCCGCGGCGGAGCAGGAACGGGTCAACACGCTGAGCCAGTTCTCCGATCTTCAACCCAGCGATTGGGCCTATCAAGCACTCAGCAACCTGATCGAGCACTACGGCTGCGTCGCCGGCTACCCCAACGGCAACTTCAGCGGGACGCAGGCACTGAGCCGCTACGAGGCCGCCGCCCTGCTGAACACCTGTCTCGATCGAATCACAGAGGTCACAGATCAACTCAAGCGACTGACGAAGGAATTCGAGCGGGAGCTGGCCGTCTTACGAGGCCGGGTCGATGCCCTTGACGCCAAGGTGGGCGTGCTGGAGGCCAGCCAGTTCTCCACCACCACCAAACTCTCCGGCCTGGCGGTCTTCGTGGTCGGTGGCAACCAGTTCTATGGCAATGCCCAAAGCCGGAACGTGAGCCGCTGCCCCGAAACCCTGGACGTCGAAAAACAAAACGACGACCCCCAGTTCCTGCAGTACGGCATTGAACAATCCAGGCGCTGCTTCGGCGCCGCCTCCTTCAACTACGAACTCGAGCTGTACTCCGACACGAGCTTCAGCGGCAAGGACCTGCTGCGCCTGGTGATGCGGACCGGAAACTTCACGCTCTCCAGCAATAGTTTTGGAGGCCCCTTCCCCGCACCGACCCACCTCTCGCAACTGGAGGTGGCCTTCCAAGAGATCGGGAAGCCCAACGAGATCTCAATCGACCGGCTCTTCTATCAATTCCCTGCCGGCGACTTCACCGTCTCACTCGGTGGGCGCATCGGCCAGGACGACATGCTGGCCATCTGGCCCAGCGTCTACCCCAGCCAGACAGTTCTCGATGTCACCAGCGTCAACGGTGCACCCGAGGCCTACAACAAGAACCTCGGCACCGGGGCGGGACTCTGGTGGCAGAAGGATGGATGGTCCGTCAGTGCGAACTACGTCGCGGACCGCGGCGGCCTGGGCGATCCAGCCATGGGCGGCATCGCCACCGCGGGATCTGGCGGAACCGGCACGGTCCAGGTCGGCTACGGCCGCGATCGCTTTGGCCTGGCGGCGATCTACTCCCTCCTCCAGAACCAAACACCCTGGATTGGCTACAGCACCAACTTCGTGACTGAAAGCCAGCTCCACCATGCCGGCAGCACAGCGGCCTATGGCCTCAGTGGCTATTGGGTCCCCGCCCAAGACGGCTGGATCCCGTCGGTGAGTGCCGGCTTCGGCCTCAACACCACGACCTATGCCGCCGATGTCGAGCGCGACGGACTCGCCAAGAACAGCCGCTCCTGGACCGTCGGGCTCCAGTGGACCAATGCCTTCGTGCAAGGCAACAGCGCCGGCATGGCGGTGGGACAGGCCACCTATGCCACCAGCCTCTATGGGGACCTGGGCGCCAACGACGCCAACTACGTCTGGGAGTGGTGGTACGCCTTCCAGGTCAGCGACAACCTGGCGGTGACGCCGGCGCTCTTCTACCTGAGCCGGCCGCAGGGAGCCAATACCCCGAGCGGCGAGAGCTTCAACCAGCTCGGGGCCCTGGTCAAAACCACCTTCCGCTTCTGAGCCCTAGGCGATCAGTTGCAGCAGCCCCATCTGGCCGCCGGCCAGGAGTTGATGCCGCGCGTGGCTGAAGCCAGCCTCGATGGCCAAACGCTCCTGCTGGGGGCCGGTGGGGAAGCGCGCCAGGCTGTCCTCCAGGTAGGCGTACTGGGCCTCCAGGCCAGCGCGTTTCGCCAGGGGCACCACCAACTGACGCAGGTACACGCGCTGGAACTGGGCCGTCAGTCCCTGGGGATTCAAGGCGCGGTTGAAATCGAGCACCGCAGCGCGACCACCGGGACGGAGCAAGCGCCGCAGTTCCTGGAGACCAGCGGCGGGGTCCGCCAGGTTGCGCAGGCCGTAGGCCATCACAGCACCGTCAGCCCAGGCGTCGGACAGCTCGGTGGCCTGGGCATCGGCCTGGCGAAACTCCAGGGGTAGCCAGGGGCAACGGGAGGCCCGGCGCCGGGCCTGCTCCAGGGGCGCCGCCGCCGCATCCAACCCCAGGACCAAGCCCGCGGGGCGCACCTTCTCGGCGAGCAGCAGCGCGAGATCCCCCGTCCCGCAGCAGAGGTCCAGCAAGCGCTGCCCCGGGGCTGGCTGCAGCCAAGCCACGGCCTGACGCTTCCAGAGGCGATGGAGCCCCAGGCTCAACAGGTCATTCAGCCGGTCGTACTGCGGAGCGATCCGGTCGAACAACTCGCGCACCGCCTCGGGATTGCCAGGCGGGATGGCAGCGAAGGACTCAGGGCTCGGCGGCATCCCAAGGCAGCGAGATCGAGTCGAGACTGACACCCGCCGCCATTAACTCGGACTCATTCGTTTCAAGGGCCGAGAGATAACCCTGGGCCTCCAGACGCTCTGCACTGGTGAAGGTCATGACCATCACCGTGGCCAGGCCGATGGCCGCTGAGCAGACCATGCAGCCCGCCAACATCAGGGAAAATTCCTTGCGATCACTGGCGGCCTGCATCAACTGCAGGGCCCAGGCCACCATCACGATCACCACGAGCACGATGGCCCCGGCCAGCACTGGGGAATGGCTCTGATCGAGGGCCAGCACTGGTGCGCGAGGGAAAGCTGAGCGGATTGTAACGGCGGGTTAAGCGGCGCGCGACCCGGCCTCCAGCGGCCGAATGTTCAGGCCCCGGCCGAGCAGGTCGGTCTTGATCTGCTCCACCGTCAGCACCCCGTCATGCAGCAGAGACGCCAACAGAGCGGCAGAGGCATGGCCGCCGCCTGGTGAGGCATCGAGGGCCTGGGCGATGTGGTCGATGCAGCCGGCACCGCCGCTGGCAATCACCGGCACATCCACGGCATCGGAGACCGCCCGGGTGAGGTTCAGCTCGTAGCCCGCCTGGGTGCCGTCCCCATCCATCGAGGTCAACAGAATCTCCCCGGCGCCGAGCTCCACCACGCGGCGCGCCCACTCGACCGCATCGAGACCCGTGTTCTCGCGGCCACCTTTGACATAGACATCCCAGCCGTCCTCACGGCGACGGGCATCGATCGCCACAACGATGCACTGACAGCCAAAGCGTTCTGCGCCACGGGCCACCAGCTCCGGGTCCCGCACAGCAGAGGAATTGAGGCTGACCTTGTCGGCCCCGGCCCGCAGCAGTTCAGTGATGCCCTCCACAGAGCTGATGCCTCCACCCACGGTGAAGGGGATCGTCACCGCCTCGGCGGTGCGCCGCACCAGATCCACCAGGGTGGCCCGCCCCTGGTGACTGGCGGCGATGTCGAGAAAGACCAACTCATCGGCCCCGGAGGCGCTGTAGCGGCAGGCCAGCTCGACCGGATCACCGGCATCGCGCAGGCCGACGAAGTTCACCCCCTTCACCACCCGACCGTCGGCCACATCCAGGCAGGGAATGATCCGTTTGGCGACCATGGGGGCAAGGCTTGCAGCGGGTTAGCCTGACGCCACTTTTTCGTCGCGCCGGACATGTCCCAGGCTGCCATCACCGTCGGCTCGAAGGTGCGGGTCACCCGGGTGCGCGATCGCATCCCCGCCGACCTGGTTTCCGCCCTCCAAAGCGATGCCACCGGCACCGTCAAGGACTTCAAGGTCACCGATGGCAAGGGCATCGGTGTGGTGGTTGAGCTGAGCAACGGCACCACCACCTGGTTCTTCGACGACGAGATCACCGCCGCCTGAAGCCCCCGTTCGTGAGCGAATCCCCCAACCCCACCGCCGCCACTGGTGGCGGTGCCCGGCAGCTGCTGGGCATGAAAGGTGCCAGCGGCACCACCAACATCTGGAAGATCCGTCTTCAGCTGATGAAGCCGGTCACCTGGATTCCCTTGATCTGGGGGGTTCTCTGTGGAGCAGCGGCCTCCGGGAACTTCCACTGGACCGTCTCTGAGGTCGGCGCCTCCATCGCCTGCATGGTGATGAGTGGTCCGCTGCTGGCTGGGTTCACCCAGACCATCAACGACTACTACGACCGCGAAATCGACGCGATCAACGAGCCCTACCGGCCGATTCCTTCTGGAGCCATTCCCCTCTGGCAGGTCAAAGCCCAGATCTGGGTCCTGCTGCTGGCTGGCCTCGGTGTGGCCTACGGCCTCGACCTCTGGGCCGGCCACGACACCCCGGTGCTCTTCCTGCTCGCCCTGGGCGGCTCGTTTGTCAGCTACATCTATTCAGCTCCCCCGCTGAAGCTCAAGCAAAACGGCTGGCTGGGGAACTACGCACTTGGGGCCAGCTACATCGCGCTGCCCTGGTGGGCGGGTCAAGCCCTTTTTGGTCACCTGACCTGGACCACCGCGATCCTGACCCTGGCCTACTCCCTGGCCGGTCTTGGCATTGCGGTGGTCAATGACTTCAAGAGCGTCGAGGGCGACCGTGCCCTGGGCCTCCAGTCCCTGCCCGTTGCCTTTGGCATCGAGAAGGCCAGCTGGATCAGCGCCGGGATGATCGATGTCTTCCAGCTGGCGATGGTGGCGGTTCTG
>Ga0255780_10005953_pt1 | contig 10212 bp, 8 predicted proteins | sample 071ome_32_FD_179978 | JGI IMG/M metagenome (GOLD analysis project Ga0255780, IMG submission 179978) | Coastal salt marsh microbial communities from the Groves Creek Marsh, Skidaway Island, Georgia - 071405AT metaG (version 2) | ecosystem: Environmental > Aquatic > Marine > Intertidal zone > Salt...
ACCCCCAAGCCGCCGCCCCGCGAACAGCTCAAGGCATCGCGAGTGGCACGAGAGCAGAAGCGGGTTGACGAGAAGGTGGCCTCGGCCCGGGACCAAGCGTCGCGCGACGCGGCTGAGAAACAGGAGAAAGTCGCCATCCGAGAGCGGCTGCGTCCCGAGATTGACGCGTGGACCAGCAACAAGAAGGACAATATTCGATCGCTGCTGTGTACGATGGATGCCGTGATGTGGAGCAAGAGCAACTGGACGTCGCCGTCTGTCGTGGACGTGATGGAGCCCGGCCAGGTGCGCAAGTGGTACATGAAGGCCAACCTGGTCGTGCACCCGGACAAAGTCAAGCAGCGCCATGGGTCTCTCGAAGAGCTCGCTCGCGCTGAGATGATCTTCGACGCGCTCAAGTCGGCCTGGGGCAAGTTCCAGTAGTCGTTCGGGCTGGTTTTCTTCATCATGAAATGCGCAACCTATAGCATGCAATTGGTACCGGTATTGTTATTGGTATCCTACCAGGATACTCTTTGCCATCCATCACCATCGTCGCCGCCACCATCACCCGTCTACTCGAGGTGGGCAGTCCGCATCGACTCCCGCTCGAGTGCGTCAACTGCCGCCTTGTCCATCGAGTCAAAATACGGGTGCTGCAGCGCGTCCATGGCAGTGATCCTCTTCGCGGGATCGTACTCAAACATCCTCTGCAGCAGGTCAATGCCCTGCTCGTTCAGCTTGGGGAAAACCTTGCTCAGGTCCTGGGGCCTCCACTGCGGGTACTCGTGCCAGTCCTGTAATTTGGTCACGTCCTCCCACACGTCCTCATTCGGCGTACCAAGGAGTTTGAAAATATGAAGCAACTGCTGCAGTTCACTGTCGCCGGGGAAAATGGCCTGTTTCCTGGCCAGCTCGGCAAAAATGCAGCCGACACTCCACATATCCACCGCCGGCGCGTAGTGCTTGGCGCCCAGCAACACCTCCGGAGCCCTGTACCAGAGCGTCACGATTTCATGCGTGTAAGCCTTGATCGGCACCGAATAGTGCCTCCCAAGACCCAGGTCAGCCACCTTGACCAGGGGGACGGCAGGGTTGGCGTCGTCCACCAGCAAGTTCTGCGGCTTCAGGTCCCTGTGCATCACGCCGAGCTTGTGCATATGTGCCGTGCCTTTCAGCAGCTGGTACATCGCAATCTGGACGATCGACGGGTCGAGCGGATAGGACGAGCCTCGACCGTTCCTGTCCATGTACTTCTTCAGGTCCGTCGTCAGGTACTCGAACACCAAGTACAGACACGGCTTGTTGTTCTCCTCAAGGTGCTCGACGCACAGCAGCTGGACGATGTGGTTGGACTCGGAGAGCATCTGCAAGATGGAGATCTCGCGGAGGGTGGTGGACGGGACGCCCTCCTCCTCCATCTCCAGCCTCGTCTTCTTCAGCGCCACGATCTTCCCCGTGGTCTTGTCCCTAGCCTTGTATACTTTGCCATATCTGACGACGACGGTCGGACGCGAGAGGTGAGAGGTGAGCGTTGGGACGCGAGCGTGGGAACGAGGAAACACTGGCGGTCTGGGGGTCCGTCTCTTCGTCTCTTCGTCTCTTCGTCCCCTCACCCGCCGGCTCGGCGGCTCGCCAGACACCAACAGGCTCCAGGCGACAGGCACGTACGTTCCCTCCCCGATCTTCTCGAGCTTCTCATAGTTCTCCATATCGAAACTGGGCAAGCGATCGGAATGCCGAGCAGAGATCTACGAACGAGCGTGAGCTTCTACGTAACCTGCGGGCACAAAGACGCATGAATAAGGAATATGAGTACACTCCAACGACGGAAGCGAACGTCGCGACGCGCGTCGCGAGAATCCTGCAATCTGCACTTGACGAACGAACACCGAACGTTGAGGCATTCGCGACCGTTTCCGGCCGTTTCGGACCGTCTCCGGTGATGTTCAAAGGATACTAGACACGTACCTACTCTATGAGATTCTGAATGGAAGGCGGCAAGGGAGGTTCGGACGACCGAACGAGGCGGGGGGGCAGATCCGAACGAGGCGAGCGGTCCAAGGGCCTGGCGATGCTGGGAAAAGCACGTCGACAGGGTCCCCGAAGCTTCCATATTCCAGATGGGTTGCTTGTTTCCCCGAAGACTGGTCGGTGGGAACGTTGTCGACGGGTCGAGGGCGCCTCCAGGAACGAGGAACAAGGATACACCGGGGACACCGATGACAACGGGGACACCGACGACACCGGGGACAACGGGGACACCGATGACACCAACGACACCGATGACACCGATGACACCGATGACACCGATGACACCGATGACACCGATGACACCGATGACACCGACGACACCGATGACACCGATGACACCGACGACACCGACGACACCGACGACACCGACGACACCGACGACACCGACGACACCGACAACAACGGGGACACCGACGACACCGATGACACCGACGACAACGGGGACTCGACCCGGTCACGACGCCTCGGGCCCCCAAAGCAAAAAGAAGAATGTTTCGTCTTAGTTTGCTGCTGTAGTCTAGTTAGTCGTAGTGAATTAAGTTTGCTGTAGCATAGCAGTAGGTCTAGCTCAAGCCGAAGTTAAGGTTGTCCAATTTGAAAACTAGGGCCAAATTTCCAGCTCCACCGTGACTCATCGCGCGCACCGTGTTTCGCGCGTCCGCCCGTACTCTGGCTTGATATTGTACAGGTACTATCTGCGGGTGGAATCCCAGGTCGAGACCGGCCCGATCGGACACGAGAGGGCAGTTTCCGTCGACAGCTTGAATCATCATCCGAGCGCCTGGCGTCGACCAGATCGAGTCGGAGGATGCATCGGCTGGATTCGACGACCTCAGAACAGTCTGAGGATGCGTTCCTAGCGTTTGGGGAGGGCTATGCCGCTCCGCAAGCTGCCCTGCCCTCGGGCCCCATCCGATCCACTCAAGAGCCCCCCAGGCAGCAAGCCCTGGGCGCGGCGCCTTCCGGGCCACCGTCGCTGAAGCGGCGTCGTGCGCGCGACGTGAAGCGGAGCCTCAACTCGTTGTTTGACAGCGTTGAGGGCGTTGGTACGGTGGTGACGCCGCATCCCGTGCAGTCCCTGGCGGCCGGCCAGGTCAGTCCCGGCGGGGTCGTCGGCCCGGCAAACAACAAGCACAGCAACAACGACACCCCTCGTGATCACAACAACGGGAAGAGGTTGGGCGTGTCTTCTGACGATCTTTCCAACGGCTCGGTGCTGACGGTGGAGAACCAGCAGTCGACGTCGCAGATTGTCGACTCGCGAGGGCGACTCGACAGTCGTCGCAAGAGCAATACGCGGGCTGAGCACCGGCATCAGTACGTGTCGCTGCTCGAGCTGCTGGCTGAGACGGATAGGGGGTCGCGGCTGTCGCTGTCCGAGGTCAAGGCGCTGGTGTACAGTCTGGCTGAGGACCTCGGAGAGGTCCATGAGGGTCGCATGCTGCATACCTCGACCTGCCTGGAGTCGGTGGTGTTGGAAATCGTGGACGGCGCAGGTCGTGCCTCGCTGATGGTCGTGCCTCCGTCGTTATCGTCGCCGTCGTCGGCTTCGGCTTCCCCCGCCTCTCGTTCGTTCATGTGGCCGGCTGCCGACGTGCTGGCGGGCAGGGCGCCCGTCTGCGTCCACCCGCACACGATGCCGCCCGAGATGGCGCACTGCCGACAGGATTCCGTGCATCGGGTGTTGACGAGCAAGGGGAACATATGGAGTCTGGGATGCATCATGTTTGCGCTCCTGGCTGGCGGACGGGATCCGTTTGGAGCGCAGGGCGTGGGCGTCTGCGGGGGAGAGACGATGCTGCTGTCGCTGGACAGGCAGCAGGCGTGGCTTTCCGCTCACGTGTTGGACACAATGCGTGCGATCAACGAGAATAAATCGTTTGGGAAGGAAGTCAGGCACGGAGAGGACGCCACGAAAACCGGCAAGAGGGTGTTTTGCGCGGTGGATGGGGTGGTCGGGTTTGACGATCTCGCGTGGGACCTGCTCTCGCGCCTGCTTCGAGCCGACCCCGGACAGCGACTCACTGCGAAGAGCGTCTTGAGTCATCCGTGGTTTGACGGCGTCCGCCAGTGCCTGCCCCAGAGGCGTCGCGGCGTGGGTGAGGAGAGGAAAGAAACCCCGAGCACGACCATGAGCACGGACCGATCCCTGTCTGACGACCAGGACGAGCAGCAGCTCCTGTCGTACAGGTCGGATCTGAAGTACTCGGAGTTGCACCAACGGTATATTTTCATCGACCCGAGCATCCTGAGCCCCATGCACCCGTACACGCTGGTCGGCCACGTCAAGAAGGAGATTACCTTTGAGAGTCTCGGCGAGACCTACGGTGGCATCGGCGTGTATGCCGTGTACGACGTTCCGCATCACGGGACAATGATGAGCGCTAAACCGATCAAGGTCAACCCCCACTAGGGAAGAGAAGTTTCTTCGTCGCAGTCGCAGACGAATGAACCCTTCAAGTTTTTAGCGAGATGGACGAACGAAAGAATTTCTAATTTATTTTGCTTGGAAGAACATTCTGTCGCTCGACTGAGAAAGTCGCGAGGAGGGACCCCGCCGCCCTCGCCGAACGGCACCGTCACGTGCTTCAGCCACCGCCCGCCTTGTACAGGTCGGCCAGCGGGACGAAGTCTTCTGCAGCCTCGCCGTGCTCAGCGGCTGCATGCCGTCACGCTGTTCTCGACGTCGATCATCTCGCTGGCGCTGATGATGAAGCCGTCGCCGTCGGCGAGGTCGGCCACTAAAACGGAATCCTGTCACGGAATCCGCTCAGCTTCACCTGGCGCGTGGTGCAGCCCGTGAATAGTGTGGAGAATCGGAAGGTCTCCTCTGAGCGAGGGGACCTTGGCGAGCGCGGAACGCGGGTGCTGAAGGTTTTTCAAACGGGCTCGAATCCGGTCGAGCCCCCCAGCGATCGGTTGCGACGACGACGACCAGCCCAGGCGCACCTTCACCCAGGGCACAGCGCAAGCCCCAAGCTAGTTTGAATTAAAAGGACGATGGCCGCGTTTGTGACGGGAAGCTCGGGAATGACGTCGTCGACATCGTTGTCGTCGTCGTCCGGTCGAGGAACGCTGGTCAACTCGCCTGCCACCAGCTGGCGCTGCCAACAGTCCGAGCGATCGATCATCCGGCACTCGTTCCTGACGCCCCCTGCGTGCTTCGACGAGAGCTGCCAGGCCGCGAAAGACGCGCTCTACCTGGGGTCTCTCCTTGTGCCGGTCGGCGTCTTTTCGGCAGTGGCGCTCTATCTGTTCAACAGACCGAACGAGGCCACGACGACCGTCGATTCGACGCCGAAGTGGGGCGAGGGCAAGGCGTACGAGATATCCTATGATGACGCGAACGACATCGCACGGGATAATGCGGGCGAGCTGTGCTATCGCGCGGTTCGGTGGGTATTTGAGCTGCGACCGCCGTGCGCTCGCAAGCTCCGACTCTCTCACTCGCGCCGCACGCTCGGACTCTCTCACTCGCGCCGCACGTTCTTTCGCCAGGTACACGGTGGGTCTTGTGTCGCCCTCTGACGTGCGCTCGCATCTGGCACCCACCTCGCACGCCCAGACGTTGATCACTCACTCTCACCCGCGCTACGCACAATCCGTTCGTTCGTTCGTTCGTTCGCTCGCTCGCTCGTTTGCTCGTTCGTAGCCGTTCCTGACCGAGCGGACCGAGGCCGATTCCGTCTTTCGGCTGGACGTTGGTCTCGTCGGTCAAACCCAACCACGCTCGTACTTGTTTCAGCCGCTGAATCGTGCCAACGGCCAGCTCTATACCATCACGCTAGAAAAGCCGCTGGGGCTGATCTTCGAGGAGGATCCCAACGACAAGAGAAAGCGGATCCGGATCGCGGAGATCGTGGAGAACAGTCAAGCAGCGCAGCTCGCGAACAAGGCCAAGCTGGATCCCACAGCGCGCGCCTCGGCACCGGCTGGTGGGTACTTGGACTCTCCCGCCGTGCGCTCGCATTCCTCAACTCTCTCACTCGCGCAACGCGCTCGTTCGTTCGTTCGTTCCAGTGGGAGATGTTCTGCGTGGTCTCACCACGACGGTCGTGACGTGGGGCGAGGGCGCACTGATCGCGCAAACGCCCAAGCGAGAGATTGTGGTATTTGGTGCAGACGGACAGAAATTCACGGATACGTCCGTGGCCATGAAACGAAGCATGCGATCAGATGGCCCCGTCACGCTCGTGCTCGAGCGGGAAAGCAGCCTCGGATGACGACTTGCAGTCGAGGGTTGATCAAACCAGTCAATCGGTCAATCGGTCAATCTTTCATGACTGATCAGTCAAATCAATCAATAAATCAACCAACCAACCAGCCAGTCAGTCAGTCAGTCAATCGGTCCCCAGCTGGCTGATGAGCCTCCGCACCCGCCTCCGCGCTGCATCGCCACCCGTCCCCTCCACCTCTTCGTCGCCATCGCCAAGGCTATCTGCATAGTCAGTCAACGTCATCTTCAGAAACTTCAAGGTGAGCTCCACCTCATGAAGCATTGTCACAATGCCCTTCCTCAGCGCAAACTCGTTTTCCGTCGACCACAGCTCGGCCAACACGATCGCACACTGCTGCACGTTGAACAAACCAGCGTCCATCTTCGCCAGGAGCACCTCCTCCTTCACGTCGTCCTCGTCCTCCCCCTCAAACGCGTCCCCGATCCTCGCCTCCTCGCTCGCTACCCTGCCCGCAAAGACAACCATCACCTCCACCAGCTTGCGGAGTTTTTCTAGGTCTCTCTCCAGAAACTTGGCCACGATCCGCTGCCGTTTTTGAGTCAAATCCACATCAGCGGATCCAGCGCCCAGTCCGGCAAACAGATTGCTCAAAATCGACACGCACCGCACCTCCTCCTCCTCCCGCGTCGCCGCCTCCTCCCGCTCACGCCGCCGCTTCCCTCCTTTCGCCGTCCTCTTCACCGAACTCCGACCCATGAAAACCGCAAACAGCAACCCAAGTAGCCCCTTCTCCACGCACACTCCCGCAGCCTTCCCGTACCGCGTCGTCGCGAAATCCAAGCACTTGAGCGCCGCCGTCCTCGCTGCCGTCCTCCCCTTCAAAAACAGTACCATCAGCTCCACCCCCTCGCCCGCTATAAACGCCTCCTTCGCCTCCCGCTCCATCAATAACGCACACAAAACGTCAAACATATTCTCCAGATACTCTATCTGCTCCGGCGTCTCGGGCGGCACCGTCCTGTACCCCGCCAGCGCCCGCAGCGCCACGTCCACACCCCCGAGCTCTTCCACAAACCGCTTCCGCAGACGACCACCCGCCGACTGCAGGATAATTGCCAATATTTCACTTGCATACTGCGCGTTCGAGTCGACCTCCACGCGCTTTGTCGGGAGCCGGTTCTTCGCCAGGTACTCGAGGATGTTCACCCAGTCAGACTCCAGGCTGCTCGCCGTCCCCGCCGTCCCCGCCGTCCCCGCCGTCCCCGCAGACACCACCGAGTCGCGACCAAACACTCCCTCGGGATTCAAATCCACGAGGTTCTCCAGGATACTCAAAACCTGATACACGGCCGTCGACTCCTCATCAGACTTGGACGCATCCAGCGAACCCGTCAGCGCGTTCAACAACACCTTCAAAAGCTGCTGATCAACCAAAAGCGCACTCAACCTCGCCTTCAACGGGTTCAACGTCCCAGCATCCTCGCTCTCGTCCGCGTCTGTCAGCCTGGCGTAGATCGTACATCGAGGGTGAGAGGGCGAGACGGCGAATACGCGGCGAGCGCGCCAATTCAATCGAACACCGTTCCATCAAGCACCAGTCGAACAAACCCAAAAGCATCAGCAACAACGCACTCCGAAAGCAACGAGATCATCCTCGCAGCAATATCCCCGTTCTCGTGCTGCAGCAGCCCCATCACCGTCGCCACCACCTCCTCATCCCCCCCTTTCAATAGCCCCTCATACAACCACAACCCCTCTGTCCCAGCCCCCAACCCATCCACAGCCACAGCAAGCTCCACCTCGCTCTCATAAAACTTCTCTGGCTGCGACCCGTACTTGAGCCGATCGTTCACGTTCCTATTGTACTTCTTCACCAGCGACTTCAGCGCCTTCTGCACGGCTCCGTGCGAATCCAACGACGGATGGTTTTGACGCCCAGCCGATACCAGGTCCAGGTCGACCCCCTGGCCGCGACCACGCCCCTCGCCGCTCGCCCCCTCCCGCTCCCGCTTCCTGCCTTGCGGCGAAATCGCGGCAGGGACCCCCACACCGGGACCGCTCCCCCCATCCCCTCGGTCCACGTGATACCCAGTGGTCCCATGGACTGTCCCGAAGTAATACCCGGGCCTGTGTCCCCGGAATTCAGCCATGAACAGTGAACTTACTAAAATTCCTTTAAATTAACGTTAACTGTTCCACCCGCCGCATAGAGAACGTACACGACAACGCCAGTACGAGTACGACGCATACGATACGACGACGATGTTCCATTCGAAGCCGGACCGTGCCGCCGCTCGCAAGGAGCTGAACGCCAACCTGACCCTGTTCGCCATCTCGGTGGTCGCCGTGCGGGCCAGTACCTACGTGTTGGAGCTGTTGAGCGAGCGCGAGGACTAGATTCTTGGACTCGATTCTTGGATTCAGACGGACGGTAGTCGTCGTCGTCGAACGAGTCGAACGAGTCGAACGAGTCGAACGAGTCGAACGAGTCTAACGAGTCGTTTAAATCAGGCGGGACTCGTCGCAGCAGGATGTGCGGGATCTTTGGGGCGTACTCGTACTCGTACTCGTCACCGTCGCCGATGACGCGGGCAGCCATGGTTGGCGTGTTGTTGAACGGGTTGGCGAGGTTGGAGTATCGTGGGTATGATAGCGCTGGGTTGGCGGTGGGCGAGGGGGGTGGGATTCGGGTGGTGAAGGAGCAGGGGAAGGTTGTGGACCTGGAAGAGTTGTGTGGGAGGGAGGGCGTGCTTGTGGACGAGCACGGTGGGGACGAGCACGGTGGGGACGAGCACGGTGGGGACGAGCACGGTGGGGACGAGCACGGTGGGGACGACGAGGATGGGACGGCGAGTGGTAGGGAGCGTGTGGTTGTGGTTGTGTCGGGGATTGCGCATACGCGTTGGGCGACGCACGGTCCGCCGTCGAGGGTGAACGCGCACCCTCACGTCAGCGGAGAGGATCGTGGGTTCGTTGTGGTGCATAATGGGATCATCACGAATTATCATGTGTTGAAGCGGTTTTTGGGGGATAAGGGGGTGGGTTTCGTGAGCGATACGGATACCGAGGTGGTCGCGAAGATGTGCGGGTGGTTGTATGGGGAGATGACGGGTGGCGGTGGGCGGGTCGGGTTTGAAGAGGTATGTGGTGTGCGGTGTGTGCGTATGTGTGAAGCCCACTGAGTCTTAGAGTCTTGGAGAGGAGCGATGGTGGAACGAACGATGCTGTTGGCGGCCTGGAAGCTGCACGATACGATATGATTCTTTATTGATTTGTGAGCGATGGCGAGCGCGTCATCGGTCAAGCCCACTTTCATGTACGTGTTTTGGACGGAGCGGATTCCAGCTGTTGTTTGTGGTGTCGTTGTATGCGCGATGACGACGAGGACGAGGAGGAGGAGGACGACGACGTTGACAGAGACGACGTGGTCGTGGCCGCCGCCGCCGACTCATGTCCATCTGCTCACCAACACGCATCTCAACCACCACGCTTCTACTCGCTGCAGCTTATGGGCGAAGTCTTGTCCCGCCTCAATGGATCATACGCGCTGCTCGTCAAGAGCTCCCACTACCCGGGCGAATTGATTGCGTGCAAGAAGGGGTCGCCCCTGATTCTGGGCATGAAGTGCGACGATGCGGAGCCGACACACGGCGTCAGGACAATCGCGCGCCGCTCGCTGTCGTCGAGTACACACGCCGCCGGGTCCTTGCCCCTGCCCGCCACGAGGTCGCTGTCGCTGTCGCCGACGCGGGCTGCTGTGGTCTCTGCCGCGTCATACCTCGACGACGGCGAGGTTTCCGGGGACAACAATGCGAGAGCAAACTGCTGCCACTACTTCTTCTCGTCCGACCCGGCGGCCATCATCGAGCACACGGACCAGGCCCTTGTCCTCGAGGACGGCGATCTGGTCCACGTCAACAACGGCGAGCTGGTCATCCTCGACGTGGGAAGTGCCCCTGGTTGCCGCGATGCCGGCCACCACAGAAAGAACCCCGAGCTGATCAAGCTGGACATGAAGGTC
>Ga0255780_10005966_pt1 | contig 10201 bp, 10 predicted proteins | sample 071ome_32_FD_179978 | JGI IMG/M metagenome (GOLD analysis project Ga0255780, IMG submission 179978) | Coastal salt marsh microbial communities from the Groves Creek Marsh, Skidaway Island, Georgia - 071405AT metaG (version 2) | ecosystem: Environmental > Aquatic > Marine > Intertidal zone >...
TATATCAAGTTGCTGCCAGGAGATAAGGTGAAGTTGGAGATGAGCCCATATGATTTAACTAAAGCAAGAATTACATACAGATATTAATATGAAGGTTAGGGCATCTATTAAGAAAAGAAGCGCCGATTGTAAAATTGTGCGTCGTAAGGGTCGACTATACGTGATCAACAAGAAGAATCCAAAATTTAAACAAAGACAAGGATAGTTATGGCAAGAATTGCTGGGGTTGATATACCTAAACAGAAGCGTGGTGTCATTGCACTTACTTACATTTTCGGTATCGGAAGAAGTCGTGCAAAAGATATCCTAGAACAAGCTGGAGTTTCAGAAGACAAAAAGGTGTCTGATTGGAACGATGATGAAATCGGAAAAATCCGTGATGCTGTATCTCAGTTCACTATCGAAGGTGAATTGCGTTCAGAAGTGTCTCTAAACATCAAGCGTCTTATGGACATTGGTTGTCAACGAGGTATCCGTCACAGACTTGGTCTTCCATTGCGCGGACAACGTACTAAGAACAACTCGCGTACTCGTAAAGGGAAGCGTAAAACAGTTGCTAACAAGAAGAAAGCAACCAAATAATAGCTTAATATGGCAAAAGGAACTAGTAAAACCGTTAAGAAACGTAAAGTTATTGTTGAGAGTACTGGTGAAGCGCATATCGTTTCTTCATTCAACAACATTATTATTTCACTTACCAACAAGAATGGCGATGTAATTTCATGGTCTTCTGCAGGTAAGATGGGCTTTAGAGGATCTAAGAAGAATACTCCTTACGCTGCACAGGTTGCTGCTGAGGATTGTGCTAAGGTTGCTCAAGAAGCTGGTCTTCGTAAAGTGAAAGTTTTCGTTAAAGGACCTGGAAATGGTCGTGAATCTGCGATTCGTTCGATTCACAATTCGGGTATCGAAGTAACAGAGATTGTTGATGTTACTCCAATGCCACACAACGGATGTAGACCACCAGCAAGAAGAAGAGTTTAATTTTATTGATTAATAGAGGGTTAACGGTTATCGAAGGATAAGCCTTAATTCATAACCACCTCGCAATTTTATTTTTATGGCAAGATATACAGGACCATCTACTAAAATCGCTCGTAAGTTTGGTGAAGCCATCTTCGGTGATGACAAATCTTTTGAAAAGAAGAATTATCCTCCAGGACAACACGGTAATAACCGTCGTCGTGGTAAGAAATCAGAGTATGCCGTGCAGCTTATGGAAAAGCAGAAAGCAAAGTATACTTATGGTATTCTTGAAAAACAGTTCCGTAACCTTTTCGCTAAAGCGAACAGAAGTAAAGGAGTTACTGGCGAAGTACTTCTTCAACTTTGTGAATCTCGTTTAGATAACGTGGTTTATCGTTTTGGTATTGCACCTTCTCGCAGAGCTGCACGTCAGTTAGTATCTCACCGTCATGTAACGGTTGATGGAGAGATCGTAAACATCCCATCGTACCAGGTTAAGCCAGGACAAGTTGTTGGTGTTCGTGAGAAATCTAAGTCAGTTCAGAAAATCACTGACTCTTTAGCTAATACAAATCAGTCTTTCGAGTGGCTAAACTGGAATTCAGCGAAGCTTGAGGGGACATTTGTAAATGTTCCTGAGCGTGTTCAGATCCCTGAAGCGATCAAAGAGCAGCTAATCGTTGAATTGTATTCTAAATAATTTCACCCTCAATAACCTTTTGATATGGCAATACTTAATTTTCAAAAGCCTGATAAAGTAATCATGATCGAGTCAACTGATTTCGATGGGAAATTTGAATTTCGTCCATTGGAACCAGGTTACGGTTTAACCGTTGGAAACGCTCTTCGTCGTGTTTTACTTTCATCTTTAGAGGGCTTTGCAATAACTTCTATACGCATTGAAGGTGTAGACCATGAGTTTTCAGTAATTCCTGGAGTTGTTGAAGACGTAACAGAAATGATTCTAAATCTAAAGCAAGTTCGTTTCAAGCGTCAAATCGATGACGTTGAAAACGAAACTGTTGCGATTTCAATCGCTAATACTGATAAGATCACTGCTGGTGACTTTCAGAAATTCATTTCTGGTTTCCAAGTTTTAAATCCAGACCATGTAATTTGCAACCTAGACAGTAAGGTTAATATTAACCTTCAATTAACTATTGAGAAGGGTCGCGGTTATGTGTCTGCTGATGATAATAAGAAGGCGAATGCTCCTATAGGAACGGTCGCTATCGATTCTATCTTTACACCGATTAAGAATGTTAAATATAGCATTGAGAATTATCGTGTAGAGCAAAAAACAGACTTTGAGAAATTAGTTTTCGAAATCCAAACGGACGGTTCGATTGCTCCTAAAGATGCACTTACTGAGGCTGCTAAAATTCTTATTCACCACTTTATGTTATTTTCTGATGAGAGAATCACTCTAGAGGCTGAGGAGTTAGAGCGCACAGAGACCTACGATGAAGAATCTTTACACATGCGTCAGCTTCTTAAAACTAAATTAATAGACATGGACCTTTCTGTTCGTGCTCTAAATTGTTTAAAAGCTGCTGAGGTAGATACGTTAGGTGATCTTGTTTCATTTAACAAGAACGACTTAATGAAATTCAGAAACTTTGGTAAGAAGTCGTTGACTGAGCTAGAAGAACTTGTTCAAAGTAAGGGGTTAGAATTTGGAATGGATCTAGCCAAGTACAAATTAGATAGAGACTAAATATGAGACACGGGAAGAAAATCAATCACTTAGGGCGCACTGCTTCACACCGCAAGTCTATGCTTGCAAATATGGCATGTTCTCTAATTGAGCATAAGCGTATCAATACTACTACAGCAAAGGCTAAAGCACTTAAGCAGTTTGTTGAGCCGCTTATTACAAAAGCGAAAGCTGAGAATAATTCAACAATAGAAAAGAGCACTCACAATCGTAGAGTCGCTTTTAGTTACCTAAGAAGTAAAGAAGCTGTTGCTCATTTATTTTCTGAGGTTTCAGAAAAGGTTGCTGATCGTCAAGGTGGTTATACACGTATCATCAAACTTGGAAACCGTCTAGGAGATAGCGCTGACATGGCTCTTATCGAGTTAGTTGACTTCAATGAAACGTACAACGCTACTGAAAAGAAAGCGAAGTCAACTCGTAGAAGTCGTCGTTCTAAGTCTGCGGAGACCAAAGAGGCTGCTCCAGCTGTTGAAGAAGTTGCAGTAGCTGAAGCTCCTGCTGCCGAAGAAGCTGCTCCAGAAGTAGATACTACAGAAGAATCAACTGATGAAGAGACGAAATAGACGTTCATTGTTAATTACTTCAAGATAATAGAAAAGGATACACTTAGCTGTGTATCCTTTTTTTATGTTTTTTTGTCACTAAATAAAAATGAGAATGAAATATACCCAAAGAAAAGATGCTATTCTGTTATTAGAAGATGGAACTGTTTTTTACGGTAAGTCTATTGCTAATCTAGAGGGTACCGCTTTTGGTGAAATTTGTTTTAATACTGGTATGACGGGCTACCAGGAGATTTTTACTGACCCTAGTTATTTTGGTCAGATTATGGTGCTTACCAATGCTCACATCGGTAATTATGGCACGGCAGAAGATGAAGTAGAATCGTCTTCAGTAAAAATTGCTGGTTTAGTGTGTAAGAACTTTAGTTACACCTATTCACGCCCAGCCGCCGATGCCTCTCTTGAAGAATTCTTAAGCAAGAATAACACGTTCGCTATTTCAGATGTAGATACCCGTGCGTTAGTTGCTCATATTAGAGATCATGGAGCGCAAAATGCCGTTATTTCTACGCGAGTTGACGAAATCGAACAGTTGAGTATTGAATTGGCTTCCGTACCAAGCATGGCCGGTTTAGAACTGGCTTCAAAGGTATCAACTAAAGAGCCCTACTTTTTCGGCGATCCAGAGTCGAAGTGGAAGGTGTCAGTGCTTGATCTTGGTGTCAAACGCAATATATTACGATGCTTATCTGAACGAGGAGCTTATTTAAAAGTTTTCCCTCACGATACCAGCTTTGAAGAATTAAGTGATTGGGGTCCTGATGGATACTTTGTCTCTAATGGTCCTGGAGATCCTGAGCCACTGAATGAGGCGATAGCAACTACCAAAGAAATTGTAGATTCAAAGAAGCCTTTGTTTGGTATTTGTCTAGGTCATCAGGTATTAGCCCTTTCTCATGGGGTCCAAACCTTTAAAATGCATAATGGTCACCGTGGAATCAACCATCCGGTTTTGAATGTATTAACCGGTAGAGGTGAGATTACTTCTCAAAATCATGGTTTCGCTGTTTCTAAGGATTCGCTTGAAAAGAATGATGAACTAGAGATCACTCATACACATCTAAACGATCAAACTGTGGCAGGTATACAGCGAAAAGACAGTGCTGTGTTCTCAGTGCAATATCACCCTGAAGCAAGTCCTGGGCCGCACGATTCGAGATACCTTTTTGACCAATTTATCCAATCTTTAAATGCGTAGATTTAATCTACACTTATCAATTTAATCATCTAAATCACAAGACTATGAGTATTATTGTTGACATTTTCGCACGTCAAATTTTCGATTCAAGAGGTAACCCAACCGTTGAGGTTGATGTTGTTACTGAAAATGGAATCTTAGGTAGAGCTGCGGTTCCTTCTGGGGCTTCTACTGGTGAGCATGAAGCGGTTGAGCTTCGTGATGGCGGTTCAGACTATGTCGGAAAAGGAGTTCAAAAAGCTATTGATAATGTAAATGGTGAAATCGCTGATGAACTTATCGGTATGTCTGTATTTGAGCAAAACCTTCTAGATCAGGCAATGATCGATTTAGATGGTACCAAGAATAAATCAAGACTAGGTGCAAATGCAATCTTAGGAGTTTCTTTAGCTGCTGCAAAAGCTGCTGCTGAGGAATTAGAAATGCCTTTATATCGTTATGTTGGAGGGGTTAGTGCGAACACATTACCTGTACCTATGATGAATATCATTAACGGAGGTTCTCACTCTGATGCTCCTATCGCGTTTCAAGAGTTTATGATTATGCCAGTTAAGGCAGAATCGTTTACCCACGCTATGAAAATGGGATCTGAAATATTCCATAACCTTAAAAAGGTGCTTAAAGACCGCAATCTTACTACTGCTGTAGGGGATGAGGGAGGTTTTGCTCCTGGTTTAGAGGGTACTGAGGATGCGCTAGAGACTATTGGGATTGCAGTTTCAAATGCTGGATACACTTTAGGAGATGATGTTATGATTGCACTTGACTGTGCGGCTGCTGAATTCTACGTTGATGGCAAGTACGATTACACGAAATTCGAAGGTCCTGAAGGTGCTATTCGCACTTCTGAAGAGCAAGCTTCTTATTTAGCTGAGTTATGCGCTAAGTATCCGATCATCAGCATTGAGGATGGAATGGATGAAAATGACTGGGCGGGATGGAAATCACTTACTGACAAAGTAGGAGACAAGGTTCAGCTGGTAGGTGATGATTTATTCGTTACTAATGTGGAGCGTTTAGAACGTGGTATTAACGAAGGCATCGCAAACTCTATTCTTATTAAGGTGAATCAAATTGGTACACTTACGGAGACCATTGCTGCGGTGAATATGGCTAAAAATGCAGGTTATACTTCAGTAATGTCTCACCGTTCCGGAGAGACTGAAGACAATACGATTGCCGATTTAGCGGTAGGTTTAAATACCGGACAGATTAAAACAGGTTCTGCTTCAAGATCTGACCGTATGGCTAAATACAATCAGCTTCTGCGTATTGAGGAAGATTTAGGTAGCACTGCTTACTATCCTCAAGAAAAAGCTTTTAAAGTAAAACGCTAACAGAGAGTGTTAAATAAGAGAAAAAAAGCGTCGCTATTAGCGACGCTTTTTGGTTTTAAGCGGTTGTGATTCTTATCTTTGCCCTCCATCCAATATTCTGATTAATATGTCTGATAAAGCAATCCTTGAACTGAACGGTGAAAGATATGAATTCCCACTCGTTGTAGGTACTGAAAATGAAGTCGCTATTGACATCAAGACGCTTAGGGCACAGACGGGTGCAGTAACCCTTGATCCTGGATATAAGAATACGGGTTCTTGCGAAAGTTCAATTACCTTTTTAAATGGTGAAAAAGGGGAGTTGAGATATCGTGGATATTCCATAGACGATCTTGCTGAGAATGCCAGCTTTATACAAACCGCTTATTTACTCATTTTTGGTGAGTTCCCTACTTCAGAGCAATTGGTCAAATTTGAGGCTGATATAAAAGCGCATTCAGAGGTAGATTCAAGATTACTTCAGATTGTAGATAGTTTTCCGAATTCAGCGCACCCGATGGGAATACTCTCTTCGGTAACCAGCGCTCTTGTGGCATTCAACCCATCTTCGGTTAATGTAGATTCTGACGAGGATATGTACAAGGCAGTGGTTAGCATTTTAGGTAAGTTTCCTATTCTCGTTGCCTATGCGCAACGCAAGATTACTAACCAATCTTATGTTGCCTCAGACTCGAATCTAGATTACATTGAGAATATCTGCTCGATGATGTTCAAGAACTCGGGCGAGCCTTATGTTCAAAACCCAGTGATTGTTGCTGCTTTGAATAAACTACTTATTCTTCATGCTGATCACGAACAAAACTGTTCAACTTCAACGGTACGTATCGTAGGTTCTTCTCACGCTGGCTTATATGCATCCATTTCAGCGGGTATCTCAGCACTTTGGGGGCCTTTACATGGTGGGGCAAATCAGGCGGTACTTGAAATGTTACAAGCAATCTCTGATGATGGCGGAGATACCAAGAAGTATATGGCAAAGGCAAAGGATAAGAATGACCCATTCCGTCTAATGGGATTCGGTCATAGAGTTTACAAGAACTTTGATCCTCGTGCCCGCATTATAAAGAAGGCTGCAGATGAAGTATTAGCAGATTTAGGAGTCTCAGATCCTATCCTAGATATTGCAAAAGGTCTTGAAAAAGAAGCGTTAGAAGATCAGTACTTTGTAGATCGAAAGCTATATCCGAATGTAGATTTCTATTCGGGGATTATTTATCGCGCTATGGGTATTCCTGTAGAAATGTTTACCGTGATGTTTGCTTTAGGTAGACTACCTGGATGGATTGCACAATGGAAAGAAATGCGATCTAGAAAGGAACCTATCGGTAGACCACGACAGATTTACACCGGAGCCACACTTCGCAAGCTATAATTACTCACTACAGACTTTCAGGGGTGTTTGAGGCTTTAGCTTTAAGTAATCTATTAAAGAATTTCTGTATTGCTTTAGTATCTGCTTTGACCTTTACAAAATGGTTATCTCGATAAATGCTGTATTGGGCAAAGTCTCCCTTGTAAACAACGAGCTTGTAAAAGGGTATCACAAGGGTATAACTATCTAGTCTTGCTCTAAATCTAAGTAGTACCCCATTCGGACGTAATTCTAGATTACACCGATTACGATCATTGTTGAGGCTTAATAAGTTGTAAATACTCGAAGAGGCTGAGGTGATCTCTAGTGGAGGTGAACCAATACCGCCTAATAGAACACGATCTTTGAGTGAAAATGGTTTTCCAACTTCCTGATCGATCTTCTTTTCTATTTCAGGATTGTGATATGAGGTATTTACTAACATAGAACGATACAAAAATACTTAGTTTTGCAGCCAATACTTCATGATATGCAGTCTTTACTTCTAACTATTGAAAACAAAGCCAAGGAGTTTATTCAGGCAGAGTACAATGTTGCCCTAGAAACCATTGATTTGGTACCTACCAAAAAGGAATTTGAGGGTGATATAACCTTAGTTGCTTTTTCGATGCTTCGTTCTGTAAAAGCAAACCCGCAAGAATTGTGTAATCAGTTGGGTACTGCACTTTGTTCTTCTATTGAAGACTTAACCTCATTTAATGTAGTTAAAGGGTTTCTTAATCTAAGTATTTCAGACAGTTATCTGCTTGGGGAGTTCGAATCCCTATTCGAAACACCGGATTTTGGCTCTCATCCTAGCACTGGCCGAACCATTATGGTAGAATATTCTTCTCCCAATACGAACAAACCGTTGCACCTAGGGCATATTCGAAATAATGTTTTGGGGTATTCGGTCGCGCAGATTTTAAAGGCTGCTGGTAATGAAGTCATCAAGACACAGATCATTAATGATCGTGGCATACATATATGTAAGAGCATGGTTGCTTGGCGACGATTCGGAGATAATGAAACTCCTGAAACTTCTGGGTTGAAGGGAGATCATTTGGTTGGCAAGTATTATGTGGTTTTTGATCAAAAGTATCGTGAGGAGCAGGAGGTACTTGTTGAACAGGGTATGAGCAAAGAAGAGGCAGCTGCAGAAGCTCCTATTTTTAAAGAGGCTCAAGAATTATTACGACTTTGGGAATCTGGTGATATGCAAGTTATTCGTCTCTGGGAAACGATGAACGGCTGGGTTTATGAAGGATTTAATCAAACCTATAAGGACTTAGGTGTTGATTTCGACCATCTTTATTATGAAAGTGATACCTACTTACTAGGTAGAGATATTATTGAAGAGGGTCTAGAGAAATCTGTATTCTTTAAAAAAGAAGATGGAAGCGTGTGGGCTGATCTAACGGATGAAGGTCTCGATGAAAAGCTCGTATTGAGAAGAGATGGAACCGCTGTTTATATGACTCAAGACTTAGGTACAGCTGTTCAACGAGTGAAAGACCATCCGTCAATAGATGGAATGGTGTATACGGTTGGAAATGAGCAAGATTATCACTTCAAAGTACTATTTATTCTACTAAAACGCCTAGGCTACCACTGGGCCGACCATCTATTTCATTTGTCTTATGGGATGGTTGATTTACCTACCGGTAAGATGAAAAGTCGTGAAGGTAAGGTCGTTGATGCGGATGATCTGATGCAAGAAATGGCTGAGACCGCCGAAAAAATATCTTCTGAGTTAGGGAAGCTTGATGGGTTCACTAAAGAGGAGAAATCAGAATTGTATCATAAAATAGGTTTAGGTGCACTTAAATACTTCATACTGAAGGTAGACCCGAAGAAGAGGATCTTATTTGACCCTGAAGCTTCTGTAGATTTTCAAGGAAATACCGGGCCTTTCATTCAATATACTCATGCCCGAATTCAATCGATACTGCGAAAGGTAGAAAGTAGTGACTTTAAGTTAACTATTGAAAGTATTCAATTGCATGAGAAGGAGAGAGAGTTAATGCTTCTTCTTATGAATTATCCATCGGTTATTCGATCGGCTGCTGAAGCCTATTCACCCGCATTGGTAGCTAATTATATCTACGATTTAGTAAAAGCCTTTAACTCGTTCTATCAGCAGGTAACGATTTTGGCAGAAGAGGATCTAAATAAAAGAAATTTAAGGCTTCAGTTATGCTCAAAGATTGCTGAAGTAATTGCTCATGGTTCGGCTCTTCTTGGAATTGAGGTTCCCGATCGCATGTAAGTATAAAGCATAAAAAAAGCAGGCACGAAGGCCTGCTTTTCTTTTATAAACGGTTGGATTAGTTTCCTTCTTTTGCGGCAACTGCGGCACCGTAAACTACTAAACCGAATCCGATTTTGTTTACTGCGTCACCAATGTTGTAAATAACATCCATTGCTAAACCGCCGAAGATTCCTTCGTACCATCCTGGAGTACCAGCCATATATCCGATTGGATAAATTGCCCATCCCACTAATACGAACCAAGCGAGAGTTTTGTGTGCATTTAGTACTGCTCCTCCTGCTTGCTCAGCTAGTTTCTTAGCTTGACCGAACCAGATGTCATATACGATTACGAAGTAAGCGATTCCTGAAATTAGACCCCAGAATGCAGCTTGATCTCTGTAAACGGCCTCTCCAAAGTATCCGGTTACTAACATAATCACTGAAAGAACGATCAGTCTCCACATCAATGATTTTTTAGCACCAGCTGCCTTTAAGATGAGGAAGAATTCAACACACATCAATGGAACAGTAAGTACCCAATCTACATATCTGAAGAATGTAGGTGAATCAGCATGAGCAGACCAATAGTCTCTCATGTACCAATAGTGCACCGCTGCAATGAAGGTAATCAGACCTGATACCAAGATTGAGGTACGCCACTTAGAGTCGAAGTTGTTCATCGACAAGAAAAAGAAGGCAGAAGCTGCCATCATAGCCATACATCCAACGAAGAAAGTAAAGCCTACGTAGTCGTCAGTAGCTATCTTTGAGACATCAGCAACCAACGGCAGATTAAGTAATAAACTTTTCATA